>JAEEGJ010007726.1_pt1 | contig 30440 bp, 17 predicted proteins | sample 8958761 | NCBI WGS metagenome assembly JAEEGJ01 (sample SAMN16246546, study PRJNA631951) | gut metagenome | biome: gut microbiome; feature: rumen; material: RS-attached | host: Bos | place: Iran: Karaj | collected 2018-10
ACTGGTCGCCAGTACCAGGTATTCACCCGCGAGGCCACGATGCTGGAGGGTATCACCTTCGAGATTGCGCCCGATGCCGGTGAGCAGCCCGAGGAGCCGGAGCCTTAAGCGAGAGCAGGCCTTAGCGCCTGCTTTCGCTTAATATTTATTTTTTGTGAAATTGTTTGCATATATGAAATAAAAGTACTATCTTTGCAACAATTATACGAAATACAAATCTTATTATCGATTTTATGAAGAAAAAGATTAAGTTTAGCCTCGTCTACCGCGATATGTGGCAGTCGTCAGGAAAGTTCCAGCCTCGTAAGGATCAGTTAGAGCGCATTGCCCCTGCCATCATCGATATGGGTTGCTTTGCCCGTGTGGAAACCAATGGTGGTGCCTTCGAGCAGGTGAACCTCATGGCCGGTGAGAATCCGAACTTGGCCGTTCGTGCCTTTTGTAAGCCTTTCAACGAGGTAGGCATCCAGACGCACATGCTGGATCGCGGCTTGAATGCCCTGCGCATGTATCCCGTTCCCGACGACGTGCGCGCGCTGATGTATAAGGTAAAGAAGGCTCAGGGTGTTGACATTCCTCGTATCTTCTGCGGTTTGAACGACACGCGCAACATCATCCCGAGCATCAAGTGGGCCAAGGAGGCCGGCATGATTCCGCAGGCAACGCTGTGTATCACGACGAGCCCTGTGCATACCGTCGAGTACTATAGTGCCATCGCCGACGAGGTGATTGCCGCCGGTGCCGAGGAAATCTGTCTGAAAGACATGGCCGGTATCGGTCAGCCGGCATTGCTGGGTGCCCTGACGAAGTCCATCAAGACGAAGCATCCCGATATCATCATCCAGTATCACGGCCATTCAGGTCCCGGCTTGTCGATGGCTTCTATCCTGGAGGTTTGTAACAACGGTGCCGACATCATCGATACCGCCATCGAACCGCTGTCGTGGGGTAAGGTGCATCCGGACATCATCTCCGTTCAGTCGATGCTGAAGAACGAAGGCTTCGAGGTGGCAGATATTAATATGAACGCGTATATGCAGGCGCGTAGCCTGACGCAGGAGTTCATTGACGACTGGCTTGGCTGCTTCATCAATCCTGCCAACAAGCACATGTCGAGCCTGTTGCTGGGCAGTGGTTTGCCCGGTGGTATGATGGGCTCGATGATGGCCGACCTCGGTCCTATCCAGTCGATGATCAACAAGCTGCGCGAGAAGAAGGGCGAGCCGACGCTGTCGATGGACGACATGCTTGTAAAACTGTTCAACGAGGTAGAGTACGTATGGCCGAAGGTGGGTTATCCCCCATTGGTGACGCCATTCTCGCAATACACGAAGAACATTGCGCTGATGAACCTGCTGACCATCGAACAGGGCAAGGGTCGCTACGTGATGATGGACGATGCCATCTGGGGCATGATCCTCGGCAAGAGCGGCAAGGTGCCCGGCACGATCGATCCCGAATTCATCGAGCTGGCCAAGAAGCAGGGCCGCGAGTTCACCGATGCCGACCCGCACACCTTGATTCCCAACGCTCTCGACGGCTTCAAGAAGGAGATGGACGAGAACGGCTGGGACTACGGTCAGGACAACGAAGAGCTGTTCGAGCTGGCCATGCACCCCGAGCAGTACCGTCCGTTCAAGAGCGGTCAGGCCAAGAAGCAGCTGCTGGCCGATATCCAGAAGGCCAAGGATGCGAAGTTGGCGGTCGGTGGTTCTCCCGCCGACATTGCCGCCTTCAAACATGCCAAGGCCGATGCTCTGACCGCTCCCGTTGCCGGACAGGTCTATTACGAGTTCTCGGGCGAGGGTGCCTGCGAGCCTTGTCTGGAGCCGTTCATCGGTCAGCAGTACAAGGAGGGCGACATCTATTGCTACATCCAGGCACCATGGGGCGAGATTGTTCCCATTCCCGCAGCTTTGGGCGGTAAACTCGTGGAGGTGGCTGCCAAGCAAGGTGCGAAGGTGCGTCGCGGCGACAACCTCGGATGGATTGAGCGGCCAAGTGAGAACTGAGAAGTGAGAAATGGATTATCAAGCCATTATAGATAAGTATTACCCTGCGGACAATGAACTCCGCAGGGTTTTATTACAACATAGCAGGCAGGTGGCCGACCGTTGCCTGACGATTGCGCGCAAACACCGGGAATTGCCCGTTGACGTGCAGTTTCTGGAGGAAGCGGCCATGTTGCACGACATCGGCATCTTCCGTTGTCATGCCCCCAGCATCTTTTGCGAGGGTACGGAGCCGTACATCAAGCACGGAACCATCGGTGGCGAGCTGCTGCGCGAAGAGGGATTTCCGCGACATGCCCGCGTGGCCGAGCGCCATACGGGGACGGGGTTGACCCGTGAGGCCATCGTTCGCCAGCAGTTGCCGTTGCCCCTCGAGGATTTCGTGCCTGAGACGCTGGAGGAGCAGATGGTGTGCTATGCCGACAAGTTTTATTCCAAGTCACGGATGGAGCGTGTGCTGACGGTTGCCGAGACCGCTCAGTCGCTGGAGAAGTTCGGACACGAGGGTGTCCTGAAATTTCTGGCATGGGCAGAACGGTTCGAGTGAAACGAAAGATTAAAGATTAAGATTGAAAGATTGAAAATTCAAAGGGTAAAAAGGTTAAAAAATATAAGGTAGTAGCAAATTCTTCATTCTTCACTCTTCACTCTTCACTTTTTTTACTACCTTTGCAGCCGTGAGAAGAAAAACGCTCATATTTCTGTTGCTTTTTGTCATCGTTTTCGTGGTGGCAGAAGTTCCCCGACTGTCCTTTCCCAAATGGGAAGGGGCCGCTGATTCTGTGGCAACAGACACCTTGCAGAAACTTGATACGCTGAAGAATGCTGCGAAGCCGGCGAAAGCGGAGAAAGCCGATTCCGCCGAGGACCGTGCACTCCTGGATACCGTCAAGGCTGTGGCCGACACGGCTGCAATGGACTCGTTGCAGAAGGCCATCTGGTTGCACAACAAGGTGATTGACGACTCGTTGGCAGCCGACTCGTTGAACCGTCAGCGTAAGAACGGCATTGACGCCCCTGTGGAATATACCGCCAACGACTCGATGACCTACGAGGGCGAGAACGGTGTGGCGTGGCTCTATGGCGATGCCCACGTGACCTATCAGAACATGGACCTGCAGAGTGACAAGATCTCGATGTCGATGGATTCGAGCCTGGTACACGCGATGGGTTCCAAGGACTCTACGGGCAAGAAGAAGGGCTCACCCATCTTCAAGATGGGCTCGGACACCTACGAGAACGACACGATGTCGTTTAACTTCAAGACGAAGAAGGGACTTATCAAGGATGTCTATACGAAGCAGGAAGACGGCTACATGACGTCGGAAATCTCGAAGCGCGGTGCCAACGGCGACATGTTCCTCTATCACGGACGCTATACGACGTGCGACCTGCCACACCCCGACTTCTATATCGCGATGTCGAGGGCCAAGGTTCGTCCGGGCAAGGATGTCGTCTTCGGTCCTGCCTATCTGGTCGTTGCCGACGTGCCTCTGCCGCTGGCTATCCCCTACGGCTTCTTCCCCTTCACCAGCAGCTATACGTCAGGATTCATCATGCCCACCTATGGTGACGAGTCGACACGAGGCTTCTATCTTCGCGACGGCGGCTACTATTTTGCCATTAGCGACAAGATGGATCTGAAGCTCCTCGGCGAAATCTATACCAAGGGTTCGTGGGGTATCTCGGCGGCCTCCAACTACCGGAAGCGCTACCGTTATAACGGTCAGTTCTATTTCAGCTATCTGAGTACGGTGACTGGCGACAAGAACATCGACCAGACCAAGGAGACCAGCTTCAAGCTGCAGTGGTCGCACTCGCAGGATCCGAAGGCTAATCCCTATAGTCAGCTGAGAGCCAGCGTGAACTTCACCACCACGGGCTATGACGAGAGCAACCTGACATCGATGTATAACCCGCAGGCTCGAACGCAGTCGCTTCGTACATCGTCCGTGTCGTGGAGCACCGGTTTCTCGAGCATCGGTATGTCGTTGAGCTCCTCGATGAACCTCAACCAGAGCGTTCGTGACTCAACCATCGGTCTGACCCTTCCCGACCTGAACATCTCTATCGCCCGCTTCTATCCCTTCAAGCGCAAGAAAATGGCCGGCAAGGAGAAGTGGTACGAGAAGATTTCGGTGCAGTATACGGGTTCGATGTCCAACCGTATCGATACCAAGGAGAATAAGCTGCTGCACTCCAATCTGGCCAAGGATTGGCAGAACGGTATGGAGCACCGCATTCCCATCCAGGCTAACTTCATGCTCTTTGACGTCATCAACATCAATCCGTCGTTCAACTTCAACGACAAGATGGTGTTCAAGAAGTTCAAGCGTTCGTGGGACGAGACAACGCAAAAGGAGAAGATTGATACGCTGACCGGTTTCTACAACATGTACGACTGGAACCTGAGCGTTAATGCCACCACGAAGCTCTATGGTATGTATATCCCTAACCGGAAGCTGTTCGGCAACAAGATCAATGCCGTCCGCCACGTGCTGACACCAAGCATCGGCTTCACCTATACCCCCAGCTTCGGCTCTTCCCGCTATGGCTATTACGACACCTATCAGAAGACCGATGCCAAAGGCAATGTGACGCTGGTGGAATACTCGCCCTATAGCGGTACCATGTACTCGCCGCCCTCCAAGAACATGAGCGGAAACATCAATATGTCGCTGTCGAACAACTTGGAGATGAAGTATCTGAACCGCGACGACTCGCTCGTGAAGGTCAGCCTGATTGATGAGCTCAGTGCCAGCATGTCGTACGACGTCGCAGCAGAGGAACGACCGTGGAGTGACCTGAATGCCTCGCTGCGACTGAAGCTCACCAAGAGCTATACCTTTAACCTCAACACGACGTTCGCCACCTATGCCTACGAGGCCGACTCCGTGGGTGCTACGCCATACGTCGGAACGCGTACGGAGTATAGCAAGGGCCGTTTCGGCCGTTTCCAGGGTATGTCGCAGAACCTGTCGTACACCCTCAATGAGAAGAAGGTGGCCAATTTCATCAAATGGCTGAAAGGCGAGCGTCCGGACAAAGACAAGGACAAGGACGCGAACAACGGCAACACCGACGAGTACGACACCGGTATGGAAACGAATATGGACAATGCTTTGGAGGCCGGCAAACACGGTGCCGAGCGCGACGAGTCGAGTATGGCCGAGACGGACGAAGACGGTTACATGCCCTTCACGATGCCGTGGTCGCTGAGCATCGGATACGGTATCACCATGCGTGAGAATACCGACGCCAGCAAGTTCAACTACGACACCATGCGCTATCCCTATAAGTTTACGCAGAACCTGAACTTCAGCGGCAACATCCGGTTGTCGGAAGGCTGGAACATCTCCTTCTCGTCCGGTTACGACTTCGAGGAGCACAAGCTCTCGATGACGACGGCATCGCTCAGCCGCGACCTGCACTGCTTCAATATGTCGTGCTCGGTGGTGCTGACGCCATATACCAGCTACAACTTCTCGTTCCGATGCAATGCTGCCACGCTTACCGATGCCTTGAAGTACGATAAGCGCAGCAGCTATTCCAATGCCGTGCAGTGGTACTAGTGGCCTGCGGCCATTCCTCATTTCTCATTTCGAAGATAATAGTGCGTCCAGCGACTCCTGCTCACCGACAATCCAGATGATGTCGCCAACCTGGAATTTGCGGGTAGGACTGATGCGCGTCAGGTTCTCCTTACCCTCTTCCAAACCGATGACCATACAGCTGTAGAGATAGCGGATGCCGCTGTCGGCCAGCGTCTTGCCAACGAATGGGCTGTCCTCGCCGATAATCAGCTGACGAAGCTTCATCTCACGGTTCTCCATATACGTGTCCTCGGTAATCAGCTCTTTCTCCAGAGCCTGACCGAACTTGCTGAGCTGGTCGTCACTACCAATCACCTGAAGCTTATCGCCAGGGAAGATCACGTAGTCGCCGTCAGGAATGTTCAGACGGAAATTGGCACGAAGGATACTGCTGATGTGGACACCGTACTTCTTACCCAGGTCGAGCTGTTTCAGCGTGCTACCCATCCACATCGAGTTCATAGGAACGTCGAATTCTGCAATGTGGACATCACGATCCAACAGGCGACCTTCGTAGAGCGGACGCTTCTTGCCATGAACCTGTGCAGCTATCTCACGCGAACGCAGGTTCATGATGAACAGACGCTCCAGCTTGATGCTGCGCTGCTTCACCGTTCTCGACAGCACCATCAGGGCAATCACCAGAATACCGATGGTAATCATGATGGCATTGGTGAAACGGCTCAGGTAGTGACAGATATAGAAGATGAAGGCCACACCAATCATGACGCGAACGAGGATGGTGAACAACAGCGGAATGCGGTTTCGGTTGCTCTCGTCCCACAAGGCACGCCACTCCTCGGAGCGGTTCTTCTTCATAATCATGGCACGCAGGAACGGCGATATGAAGAGAATGGTCAGCACGCCCGTGATGGCGTTGGCATACCAGTGGAGCTCCCAACCCGGCAGCAAACGGCGCATGAAGGGCAGCACGAAGGTGAACATCACCGCAATCGTGGCCGAGGTGAGGATGCTGTAGACGATGGTGTTGACGGCCATCTGCGTCAGCAGCTTCTTCCACTTGCTCTGTTCCGTCGACTCCTGGCGATTCATGGCCAGATGGTTCAGCGACCTGATGACCTTCGAGGGCAGATGGGGCTCCAGATGATTGTAAGCCGGTGTGGCAAGCCGTATCATGTAAGGTGTGAGGAAAGTGGTTATCACTGATACGGCCACCACTACCGGATAAAGGAAATCGCTGATCACGCTCAACGACAATCCCAGCGAGGCAATGATGAACGAGAACTCACCGATTTGTGCCATTGAGAATCCGCAGCGCATAGCTGACTTCAGACTTTCACCTCCCAGCATAAAGGCAAACGAGCCGAGAGTGGCCTGACCCACCAGGATGGTAAGCACCAGCATGAGGATGGGGACGGCGTAGTCGATCAGAATCTGAGGGTCGACCAACATGCCCACCGATACGAAGAAGATGGCGCCAAACAGGTTCTTGACGGGCTCGACGAGCTTCTCGATGCGCTCGGCTTCTACGGTCTCAGCCAGAATACTACCCATGATGAAGGCTCCGAAAGCTGACGAGAAACCGACTTTCGTAGAGAACACAGCCATCGCGCAGCAAAGTCCCAATGCCACAATCAGCAGCACCTCGGCATTGATGAGGTTGCGAACCTTGCGCAGGAAGAATGGCACGGCAAAGATGCCTACCACCAGCCACAGCACCAGGAAGAAGCCTATCTTCATTACCGAACCCAGCATCTGTCCGCCGTCAGGATTGTTGCCGCTGGCAATGGCACTCAGCATCACCATCATGACAATGGCCAGGATATCCTCGAGGATAAGCACCGACATCACCATGCCGGCAAACTGCTGCTGTCGCAAGCCCAAGTCGTCGAAGGCCTTGTAGATAATCGTCGTCGACGACATCGCCAGCATACCGCCTAAGAAGATACAGTCCATGCGCGACCAGCCGAAGGCATGGCCTACGAATACGCCCAACATCGCCATGCAGAAAATGATGCTGATGGTGGTGATAATCGGCGAGGCGCCCATCTTCAGAATCTTCTTGAACGAGAAGTCAAGACCCAGCGAGAACAACAGGAACATCACACCGATGTCTGCCCAAAGGTGTACGTTCTCGGTGTCTACCACCGATGCCGTGTAGGGCATGTGGGGACTCACCAGGAAACCTGCTACGATGTACCCCAGCACAAGGGGTTGCTTCAGTCGCTTGAAAATCAGCGTCACGATGCCTGCCGACATCAGAATATACGCCAAGTCGTTGATTAGTGCGGGAATGTCTGACATACTTTATACTTTGAACTTTGAACTTTATGATTACCTTTTGACTTTCATCTTTCATCTTTCATTTTTCATCTTTCATCTTCACGTATCTCGGTATCTTGCCCCCCTTGGCATTGTGCAGCAAAGGCTCTTTGCTATAGGTGAAGACAGCCTCCGTGCAGCCGCTCTCACGGAAATACGCCTGCAGGCATTCAGCCAACGAGCCGAGGACGCTGTCGGCATCGGCAGTACACACACCACGAACCTGCATGCTCGCGGGACCCGTCTGTACCATCTGATACTTCAGCAGACCTTTCCACACCTCCGCCTTCGTGACGATGGCCGCCATGGTGAAGCTCTTGCCGCAGAGGGTGAACGGCTCCATGACACGTCCGTCGATTTGCAGAATGGGTAGCGGGGAGCAGGAGTGATGAGTGTTGAGTGTTGAGTGTTGAATGTTGAATGTTATGCGGACACGGTCGGTGACGTAGTAGCGGATGATGGGTTGCACGAAGTTGCTGAGGTCGGTGACGAAGATGCCTTCGCTGAACGCTTCGCTACCCACAGGCATAGGGCGCTTTTGGGCGTCGACGGGTTCCACGATGACCCAGTCTTCATTCAGATGCAGATGCCGGCAACCGTTCGTCATCGCTATCTCGCCACCCTCCGTCATGCAGTAGTTGTTGATGACGGGACAGCCGAACGCCTTGCTGATACGCTCGTAGGCATCGTCGGTCAGCAGCTCTGCCGAGTTGGTAACGAGCCTGACGGGAATGTCGAGGTTGCCCTTCTCCTTTTCTACGGCCAACAGCAGCAGCGAGGAGGCATAGCCCGAGAGCACTTCCGGTTGGAAGTCATTCAGCCGCCTGACAATGTCGTCGATGCTGTCTAAAACGCTTAGCGCCATCATGTTTCCTGCCGCCTGCGGAAACTGTGCAAGCGTCCTGAGATAGCCGTTGTACGACGAGGCGTTAGGCGACGTATGGATGACTGAGGCCACCTTGTGCCGCGAGATGTTCAGTATTTCCTGGTCGCCAATGTTATACAGGCGCTGCATCATCATCGCTCCGTGTATCTTGTTATGGTAGTCGTCGCGCACCATCGGCAGCGGGTTTCCTGTCGACCCGCTGGTACACAATGCCGAATAGCGACCCAGCAGCAGCCCCTGGTCACCCCGTTGCTGTTGTCCCTGACGCGCCACGTAGTCGAGCACCCCGTCGAGCGTCAGTTCCCGGTCGGTCACCCAGTCGTTGTAGTGTTCCAGCAGGGTAGCCTTCTCCGTATAGGGCAGGTCGGTCAGCGTGAAGTCGTCTGGCACGTCGGCATAGTGTTGTGCGAACCAAGGGGAGTGCTCACGGGCATAGCCAACCAGTTCGCGCAGCCTTTGTTGCTGCAACGCGTGGCGCTGGGCAGCCGACACCGTCGTCCCCTCTGCAACCAGCCGCATGGCTTCTTTCATGTCTATCGTCTTCATTTCTTTCATGTCTATCGTCTTCATTTCTTTCATTCCTCAAAGAATCCAAAGCCGCTGATGGTGCCGAGGAACTGGTCGATGTAATCCCATGACGTTGACGACCAATGGAAGCCCAGGCGATACAGCACCTGCATGGTGTAGGTGTTCAGACGACCCACATCGGCCGCCTTCTGTCCTCCGGCCATGTTCTGGTAGGCGAGCATGCTGGACAGCTGCTTGGCCTTCTGAGGATCCTCCCCGGCTTGCTTGAGAGCTGCCGAGAATTCGCTGAGTTCAACAAACTGCACACCACTGCCCACACGCTTCAGCTCGCTGAGCACATCGCCCAGCAGCACACTATGGTTGTTGTAGGGATGGAACACCGTACACTCCTTGGGTGTGGTAGACAGCAGCACGATGGCCTTCGACACCTCGTTGATGGGCGAGAACTCCACCTGGCTATCGCGCATTTCGTGTGGACAGCAACCCAGCATGTTGTAAACCTTGATGCGCCCCAGGAACGTGTTGGTGGAGAAATTGGCCTGAAACTCACCGTCTGTGCTTCGGGCAGCGAGATTGCCCACACGCATAATCTTTGCATTCAGCCCATGCAGGGCTACCGCATCGAGAATGAGGCGTTCTGCCATGAACTTTGAGTAGACATACTTGTTGCCCAGGAACTGTCCCATATAAAGGCGTTGCTCGCTGAAGAGGTCTGTCTTGATCTCACCGGTCCACAAGCCACGGGTAGAGGCTGTGGAAACATGGATGAGACGTGCGCCTGTCTTGATGCAGAAGTCAACACAGCGCTGGGCACCACCGATGTTCACGTCCTCAATCTCCGTACCTTCGGAGAAGTGCTTCACGATGGCAGCACAGTTGAAGACGGTGTTGATGTCTGATGTCTGAGGCATGATGGCTGAGAGGTCCTGCGTCACGTCACCGAGTATGACGTGGATGCGCTGACCGAACAGGTCCTTGAAGGCGTTGGCAAAGTAATAGTAGAGCAGGGAGCGCAGACGGCTTTCAGCTTCTTCCTTCGTCTTGCCGCGAACAAGGCAGTAGATTTGCCTGGCATCGCTGTCGATGAGCTCGCGGAGGATGTGAATGCCCAGATAGCCTGTAGCTCCCGTCAGCAGAACGTTTCCTAACGGCTGACGCTCTCCGGCACGGAAGTTGGCAAGGGTATTGAATTGCAACAGGTTATCGATGGCAGTATAGTCGAAGTCGGACAATTCGTCACTCTTCTTGTCGCCCTCGCTGATGCCAAGAATGAAGTTGGAAAGCCTGCGTGGGGTAGGATTGGCGAAAACATCGCCATAGGCCACCTTCAGTCCTGCCTTATTGGTTTCGATGATGACTCGTGTGACAACAAGCGACGTTCCTCCGAGGTCGAAGAAGCTGTCGTTGGCTCCCACACGCTCAACACCGAGAACCTTGGCGAAGATATCGGCGAGAGCCTGTTCTGTATCGTTGGCAGGGGCTTCGTAGGCACCACCCGTGGCCAGTTCCGGCTCCGGCAGCGACTTCACATCGGTCTTGCCGTTAGGCGTGAGGGGCATCTTCTCTAATTGCAGGTAGGCAGTGGGCACCATATACCTGGTCAGCGTCCTTCCCAGTTCCTCCTTCAGCTGAGGGATGTCCACCTCGTGGTCAGCTGTGAAGTAGGCGCAGAGATGCTCCATACCTTTGATCTTGCCAATCTTGACGACGACGTTCTTCATGCCTTCCACAGCAGCTAGGGCTGCTTCCACCTCACCCAGTTCAATGCGCAGACCACGCAACTTAATCTGGTTGTCGGTACGGCCAAGAACCACCACGTCGCCTTCCTCCGTCCAACGGGCATAGTCGCCAGACTTGTAGATGCGAATCTTGTCTGTTACGCTGCCGTCACCATAGGCAGGACTGTAGTCGATGAAGCGCTCGGCAGTCATCTCCGGCAGGTCGTTGTAGCCCGAGGCCACACCCATTCCGCCGATATACAATTCTCCGACCACACCCTGTGGCAGTTCGTTACCATCCTTGTCGACGATGAACTCCGTGACATTGAGCAGTGGACGGCCAATGCTGATCTGGTCGGTATGTGTCAACTCCTTGGCATTCGACGATACGGTAATTTCCGTAGGACCATAGGTGTTGAAGATATGGGCACCGGGAGCTGCCTTGCGTAACTTGTCGAGCAAACCGTCTGCATATTTCTCACCACCACACATCAGCACTTTACAAGGAGCGATAGCCTCTTGGAAGGCGGGAAGCTCCATGTATTGAAGCATACGCGACGGAGTGGCATTGAAGGCGTCGGCTTTCGTCTGTTTGAAGAGGTCGGCCAGCATCATGGGATTGGTTGTCTGCTCTTCATTAGCCAGCACCAGCGTCAGACCATTGAAGAGGGCGGCGCCAATCTCCTTCAGCGACATGTCGAAGGATACCGTTGTAACGGAGAGCAGCGTGTGGGCTTCTGTGGCCAATGCGTGGATATGACTGTTCGCAGGATGATCCGTCAGATAGTTGGCAATACTTTCATGACGCAGCATGACACCCTTAGGCTTGCCTGTCGATCCTGACGTGTAGATGAGGTATGCCAGGTCCTGTGGTGTGATGTCTGCTGCGATGGCATTGCCGGGAACGGCATCATGCAGAAGCGTCTCCACGTCGATAGCATTGTCGAAGTCCTGCAGACGCTCTGCCGTCGTAATGATATAGGCAGCATGACTGTCGCTGAGAATGTGTTGGACGCGCTCTCTGGGATATTCGGGGTCGCAGGGGATATAGGCGCTTCCGGCCTTCATCACACCAAACATAGAAAGGATGACGCGTGAGGTGCGGGGCAAGAGCAGAGCCACACGGCTGCGAGGCTTCACGCCACGAGCTTGTAAGGCAGCAGCGATGCGGTCTGTAGCTGTCTTGAATTCAGCATAAGTGTATTCTGCATCACATGCAATCAGTGCTTTCCGGTCAGGATGCTCCGCAGCAAATCGCTCGGAGCCATCGAAGAAGTAGTGATAGCGAGGCTCCGCTGTCGCAACTGAACGGAAGTACTTCAACTGCCGGGCACGCTCATCGTCGATGAGGGCGATGTTTTTGACGAGGGCTCCCTCTGGTGCACTGCACAGCTGCTCAGTGGCGATGACGATGCTGCGGGCCATGCCTGCGATGAGTTCACGGCTGTAGAGGGCATCGTTGTAGTAGAGAACCACGCTCGGCAGTCCCTGATTCATCTCGATATGGATGGAGAGTTTGAACTTGGCAGTGTCCTGTTCCAGGCTTTCTATCCCCTCCAGTTCCTTCATCGACAGCTTTCCGATGACACCCAACTGATACTCATATACGATTTGTGGGGCGTAGCCATATTCGGCAGCAATGCGGGCGAAAGGATATTTCTCGTGTTCTATGACACCGCTGAAGACGTCGGCACTCTGCTTGACAAAGGCTGCTACGGTCTGGTCGCTGATGGTGATGCCTAAGGGCAGCGTGTTGACGAACATACCAAAGGTTTCTGCTATGCGAACGTCGCTGCGGCCACTGCTGATAGTCGACAGATAGACGTGCTGATCAGCAGTATAGCGGGCAATGGTATAGAAAGTGGCAGCCAGCAAGAGTGCAGCAGGTGTGACGCTCTGTTGCTGGGCATAGCGATTGACTTCTTTCATGTCAAGCGGGGAGGCCACCGTCTGCATCCGTCCTTCAACTTCTTTTCCTTTGAGGTCGGCAGTCAGTTCGCTGGCATTTTCGAAGTCGGCGAGCATGTCAGCATAATATTGACGGTTGTTCTCGAAATCGGGTGAGGCCTCGAAGCGTTTCTCGTCGGCAGCAAAGTCGAAGTAGGTAAAGCTTTCTTTCTCGACGAGAGATTGCAACGCCACACTTCGATCTTTAGAACCGTCGAGGATATTGCTCAGCTGATGGATGAAGATATCCATCGACGAACCGTCGAAGGAAAGATGATGGAAATCAGTCAGCAGGCATACGGACTTCTCCGTTGTGACAATGGCAAAGCGGCAGAGAGGACCTGTAGCCAGATGGAAGGGATGTACGAACTCTCTCTTGTAAGTGTCCAGCTCATCCTCACTCATTGAGACGCGATTGATCGTGATCTCCGTATCCTCATTGCGTACTTGCATCACGTTGTCCCCTTGTATCTCGAAGTGAGAATTCAGGACGGGATGGGCATCAACGATAGCTCTTACGGCTGCTTCGAGTTTGTCAGCGTCCATGTTCTTGCTGAAACGCAGGAGAGCGGGAATGTTATAGACGACCTCTGTAGGACGCTTCATACACTCGTAGTAGACACCGGTCTGCGGGAAGGAGAGCGGGGAACTGGAAAGTTGAGAGTTCTCTCTTTGAGAGTGTGGCGTTGCGAAGAAACCTGAATCTTGATGCTTGATACCTGAGCTTTCCTGAGCATTCACGCCTTCCATCCATTGTCCGAGAATCATATTCTCAAGGGTCTCTATGGAAGCACCGCTTAGCAGCACCTTCGACTGAATCTCTACTCCGAAACGTTTGAAAAGCTGTGTTGCCAGCTTAATGCTGAGAATAGATGTAAGACCGAGGTGAATCAATGGCGTTGTCACTCCAAAACTGTCTATGCCAATCACTTTTGCGGCAATGTTCTGCAACTCCTGTTCAAGTATGTTCAGCGGTCGGCTGTTGTCGGTCTCTTCCATAGCCATTACCTCTGGTTTCGGTAGGGCACGTTTGTTCACCTTGTCGTTCTGATTCAGGGGGATACGCTCCAATTGCATGATGGCAGCAGGTACCATATAAGGTGGCTTGCGTTCGCGGATGAAGTCAGCGAGAGCCATCGGGTCGACTTGCTTGTCACTAACCACGTAAGCGGCAATGTATTTTCCTCCACTGGGATGGTCAAAAGCTGCAACAGTGGCATCTTTGATATCAGGATATTCACGGACAACAGTCTCTACCTCGCTCAGTTCCACGCGGAAGCCGCGAATCTTTACCTGTCCGTCGCGACGCCCGATGAATTCGATATTGCCATCTTGCTTGTAGCGGACTATGTCGCCAGAACGATAGAGCGGCTTATAGTCACCACCATCGAAGGGATTCTGAATGAACACCTCTGCCGTTTTCTCTGGGCGGTTCAGATAGCCGTCGCCCACATGTGGACCGGCAATCCATAGCTCACCAATGGCTCCAATCGGCAGTCGCTTTCCATCGAGGCTGACGATATAGCCTTTCATGTTGTCGAGCATCTTGCCGATGGGGATATTGGATTCACCGGGAACCACCTCATAGATGGTAGATAAAATGGTACACTCCGTCGGCCCATATCCATTATAGGTCTTAAAACCTGATGGCACAGGGTAGGGGATGAGCTTCTCACCGCCCATGATGAGGTATTTCAAGGAGTGGTTGTCAACATCGGCAGCAAATTGGCGACCCACTTGGGTTGTCATAAACTGATGGGTGACACCATGCTGTTCCAAATATTGGTTCAGTATCTCCATGTCGAGCCGGATGTCTTCAGGAATAATGCAGACGGCAGCTCCACTGGCCAATGCCGGATACATGTCCATCATATTTGCATCGAAGCCATAGCTGGCATAGGCACCGACAACGTGATGAGGCTGTAGGTCGTAGAAACGGTGATACCAGTCGATGAAGCAGACCAGATTGGCATGGGTCAGACGAACTCCCTTGGGTACACCAGTGGAACCAGAGGTGTAGAGTAGGGTAAAGAGGTCTGAAGACTGTGGCTGTACCTCCTGTTGTATCTGCTGCTGATCAGCAAGTTTCTCTATGTCCGCTGTCTGCCATACTTCGCCAACATATTCACTGACCTTCGGACGCAGCTGCTCGGTGGTGATAAGCAGCTTGGACGCAGCATCCTTGACCATGAAGTTCAGACGTTCTTCCGGATAGGTGCTATCCAGCGGCTGATAGCCACAGCTAGCCTTTAACGCTCCCATCGAGGCCAGAATCATCCATTCGCCACGAGGGATGAGAATACTCACCACATCACCTCTGCCTAATCCCTTTGACTGGATATGGGAGGCCAGGCGGTCTGTCAGCTCATCCACCTCGCGATAGGTCATCGTCACGTCCTGGTAGATGATGGCCGTGTTGTCTGGATACCGGTCGGCAGCCTTCTTGAATAGGCTGACGACGGTTTGTGTGGTGTCGTAGGGCTGTTCTGTCTGGTTGAAACTGTTCAGTACGTCAAGTTGAGCTTTGCTGACCAGTTCTATCTCCGACATGCGTTCAACGGTCAGCATGGCACGAACGATATTGGCGTAACACTGCATCAGTTCGCTGACGAAGGCGTCGGAATACTGGTTCTGCTGATATTCAACATGGATGGATGGTCCGTCGGGCGTGTTGAAGACCTGAACGTTGAGAGAACTGCCTGTAGCGTTCTTTTCTAAGGGGATGACATGGTAGGGGTGTCCGCAGACGGTGCCCAGTGTCAGATAGTCGCCCTGATAGGCAAAGAGCACATCGCTGTTGATGCCTGTGACGGTGGCCAGCTCTGCAAAGGAGTAGATGTCGTTGTTCATCGCTCCCAATAGCTGTTGTTTCACAGCCTGCAGGAAGTCGCTGATGCGCATGTCCTCTGTCCAACGGCAATAGACGGGCAGTGTCTTTACCATCATGTCGATGGTTCGAATGGTGCGTACGCTGCTGCGCCCGTTATAAATGGTGGCGAAGAGTGCTTCATGCAGATTGCTGTAGGCTCCCAGCATCTTCCCGAATGCGGCAAGGGTCAGGATGTTGGCAGTGATGCCCTGGCGGCGACAGTAGTTGTTGATGGCTTGTGTGCTGACACCTAACGGGAGATCCTGAGTGGCGAATGCAACGGGTTGTCCTTCGGGAACATCAGGAATGGGTTTGCTGTCAAGGTCGAGGGCTCCAAAGGTCTCTTCGTACCAGGCCTTGGCCTCTGTGTAGCTGTCAGTCTGTCGCAGTGCAGCTTCCTCCTGCGCCACATGATAGCCTGTCCATCGCTCTGGTTCGGGGGCTTCTCCTGCGTAGGCCTTGTCGACATCGTTCATGAAGATGCGCATGGAGGTTCCGTCGTATATGATGTGATGGAAGTCGGAGAAGAGATACAGGTTCTGGTCTGTCCGGATGATTCGGATGCGGAACAGTTGGTCTTGCCTGAGGTTGAAGGGTTGTATGAGCTGGGGCTTCAGTGCCTCCAGTTCTGCTTCGCTCATCTGTTCGATGGTCTGCTGATAGGGCGTGTCGTCTGGCGTCATGACGGGGTTCCCCTCTGCATCCTCCCCGATATGTGTCTTGATGAATGAATGGGCTTCTACCACGTGTTCGATGGCTTTGGCCAGACGCTGTTCGTCGATAGTGGTGTCTATCTGCAGCAGGATGGGGTTGTTGTAGGCTGCCTCTCCCTGACGTGCCATGCTCTCGGCATAGATACCCATCTGGGTCTGCGACAGGGGGACGGGGTAGTTAAGAGTTAACAGATCAAAGTTAAAAGTGGCAGCACAGAGCTCGGCAATATGGCGGGGCGTCTTGCCCTTATACACCATCTTCGAGGTTAGGTTCAGGCTTTCGCAGGTCTGTTGCAGCCGCATCACCTTGACGCTGTCGCCGCCGAGCATGAAGAAGTCGTCGTCGATACCTGCCTGTTCCATGCCGAAGACCTCTGCAAAGGCATCGCAAAGAGCACGCTCCACGTCGTTGGTGGGTGCCACATAGTTGCTTTGCAGCTCGGAGGTGTCGGGAGGCAGCAGCGCCTTGCGGTTTACCTTGCCATTGGGCAGGAGCGAGAACTCGTCGACCTTCACGATGTGTAGGGGGACCATATAGGGTGGCAGCTGTGCAGCCAGCGTGTCGTGGACTTGTTCCGGGGTGATGGCAGAGCCGTCGCCGGCTGTGTAGTAGCCACACAGATACTGACTGCCGGTCTTTCCGTCGAAACCCTTGACAATGGCCTGCCTGACGCCTTCGATGCGTTTGATGGCGTTCTCCACCTCGCCGGGCTCTACGCGCTGGCCGTTGATCTTGACCATCCAGTCCTTACGGTTCACGTAGACCATATTGCCGTCGGGCAGCTGACGCATGATGTCGTTGGTGTGTAGCCAGCCGTCGTGATAAAGTTGGGCGGTGCGCTCCGGGTCTTTATAGTAGCCCTTGCAGAAATGTCCTTTCACCACCAGTTCGCCGTCTTCACCCTCGGCTACCGGTTTGCCGTCGTCGCCCAGCAGCATCCATTCCGTCGGCGAACCTGGGGCGGGACGCCCCACGGGTGTCGTCTCGTAGGGCTTGTCGACCTTGTAGACAAAGACGGTACCCATGGTCTCTGTCATGCCGTAGTTGTTCAGCAGGACGTAGCCGTCGCGCGAACACTGGTTCACGACTTTCTCGCTGCCGGTATATACCACCTTCAGCGATGCCGAGCGGTTGTGGAAGTTGGCCAGCACGGCAGGACTGATGAAGGTGTGGGTGATGCCGTGTTGCTCGATATAGTCTTCCAGCTTCTTGACGTCGAAGAGCACGTCGCCGGTATAGAAATGCAGCTGTCCGCCTCCCTTCAGCACGGGAAAGTTCGACATGCCAGCCACGAAGTAGAAGGGTGCCGAGGTGCCCCATACCATATCGGTATGGTCCTCGTCCAATCCCTTGTGGGCGTGGTAGTACAGGCTGTCGAAGGTGTGCAGGATGCCCTTGGGCTCGCCGGTGGAACCGCTGGTGTAGATGAGGAGGGCGTTGTCGTCAAGACTGGAGATTTCATTTTCTTCATCTTTCATCTTTAATCTTTCATCTTTAATCTCCCTGAGCATCTGTTCGTCGATGACCAACGGTGCCTCGCAGTGTTCTTTGATGTATTCGATACGCCCTTCAGGAAATGTGGTGCCCATAGGTACCACGGCATGGCCGGCCATCCACACACCCATCTCTGCTGCGATGTACTCCATAGAGGTGGGGAGCAGGATGGGGATGAAGCTGTGGTCTGGCAATTGTCTCCTGACCAGGCCGCAGGCAATGTGGCGTGTCAGTTGTCCCAGTTCACGATAGGTGGTCACGCGTCCGTCTTTGTCAACGACGGCGGGTAGATCTGCATAGCGCTCAAAGGCTTGCCATAGTGGTTGAAGATACTCGTTGGTTATCATGTCTTTTTCGTTATTGGTTTCGTTTGAATAGCATGTAAACCATGTTCTGGTTGTACATATATTTATAGGTGATGGTTGTCGGGGTGTGGCAGGCGTTGACCAGTTTCAGACCCAGATGCTCAAGGCCTTCAGGCGTTTCTTTCAGTACAGGGTTGAAGGGGCGTCCGTCGTCCTTCAGCAGTACGGTGATGACGGGCTCTGTGCAGCGGATGTGGATGTCGATGAAATGCTTTTCGGGGTGTTTCTTTACAGCGTGGTTGACGATGTTGAACAGCAGCTCTTCACAACAGAGACGGACATTGTACTGCGTGGTACTGTCTACGCTGCACGCCTTCAGGAAGGCAACGATGTCCTTCTGGGCGCGGCCAGCCTCGTCGATGGTCAGTCGGACGGAGAAATTCAGGACCTGTCCCTCTGTGTTGTCGGGAATGAGTGTCACCGGAGCCGTAGCAGGCTGTCGGCGGTGCTTATGCCACGATATCAGGAGCACGACGGCGAGCAGCACGACGGACGAAACGGGGAAGCCCCACCATAGTTCCTTCGGACTGACCATGGCAATGGCCCAGGTGAAGAGCACCATCACTACCAGCTGTGCTATGCTGAGTGCCACACTCATAAAACGATAGCCGATGATCTGGTAGAGTACGCGAAGGTTGGCTACGAAGGCGTAGGGGATGAGCATCAGCGAGAAGATGATGAGGGCCGTGTTGAGGTCGGTGCCCACATCGATGGCACTGCTGCCAAACAGTCGCCCAAAGGCCGTCGGCATCATCATGACAAAGGCCATGACGACGAGTAGGATGCTGCTGACGTAGGTCATGACGCGACGGAAGAGGATGGCCAGTCCCGGCATGTCACGCTCGCCTGCCAGCAGTCCGCCGATGGAGAAGATGCTGCTGCCGATGCCCGACAATACCATCTGGGTGATCATGAACAGTTGCAGGCATACCGACCAGATGTACATGCCGTCGGCGCCCAAGGCATGGAGTACGATGCTGTTGAATCCGTAGATGCACAGTCCCAGCAGGAGGCTGTTGATGCACATGGGGAATCCTTCTTTGACGATTGACCACAGGACCTTGACAACTGACGCGTCGCCAAAGAACAACGACCAGTCGAGACGGAGTGAATGGTGCGGTTGGCGAAAGTGCAGCAGACAGACCGTCATGCCCACCACGTAACTCACGATGGTGGCCCATGCCGAACCGGCAATGCCCATGTGGAAGAATTGGATGAAAACGATGTCGAACACGAAGTTCAACAGCGAACTGGATATGACAGCCATCGAGACCAGACGCGGGTTGCCGTCAGTCTTTACAAACGTCTGGAGCGTAAACCCTACCAGCGAGAAGGATATGCCAACGATGATGGTGCGCAGAAAACTCAGGGCCAGCGGATAGATACGGCTGTCCACAGGACAGATGAAACCGGTGATGTCCTCTGACAGGAAGAAGCCGGCAAGCGACAGCAGAATGCCAATGAAGAGTGTGGCTGCGATGGAGGCTGTAAACACACGGTTGGCCGTCACGGTGTCGCGACGTCCCATGGCCTTGGCTGCTACGACAGAGCCGCCGACGCCAAACAGGAATGCCAGACAGGTACACAACGTCAGTACGGGCATCACCAGGTTGACAGCCGAGATGGCGTCAGGACCTATCAGATGACTGACTACGATAGCGTCTGTCGTGGTCGCTAACTGGCCGGCCAGTGCAGCCAGTATCGATGCGAACATAAAGGTCTTTAAGGCCTTTGATACCAGATAGCTGTTTCTTTCCTCTGTCATGGTAGGGTCGTTGCCGGTCTTGCCTTGCTTAGTTCTCGAAATCGAAGATGCCGAGCAGACCGGTCATCTTGAAGACGTTCTTGATGTCGCTGTTAACATTGCGCATAACGACACGGCTGCCTGTTGCCTTGGAACCTTTCAGGATGTTGAGCAGGATGCGCAGTCCGCTGGAGGCAATATACTCCAGGTCCTTACATTCGATGATGACCTCCTTGCCGTCGCTCTTATACAGTGGTTTCAGCACTTCCTCAGCTTCTGTAGCTGCCAGGGTGTCCATTTCTCCTTCTAATGTGACAACATATTTGCCGTCCATTTCTTCAATTTTCGTGTTCATAACTCTTAACTTTTAACTTTTAATTTTTCATTTTTCATCTTTAATCTTCTTCGTCAGTGTCAGAATATTCTTGTCGTCCTTTCGCTCGTAGTTGATGGTGTCCATCATCTCACGAACCAAGAAGATGCCCAGTCCGCCCACCTGGCGCTCCTCAGCCGACAGCGTGGTGTCGGCCTTTTCCTTCATCGTCGGGTCGAAGGGCACACCGGCGTCAATGATCTGAATCCTGAGCGTCTGGCCGTCGGACAGGAACGATATGGTGACGTAGCCTTCAACGCCTTCGGGGTAAGCGTAGCTGATGACATTGACTACCGACTCTTCGACGGCCAGACGCAACTGGCGTGCCAGCGATGTCTCTAAGCCAAGCTTCGCGGCTGTCACTTTCATGAAAGCGCTGAAGCGTGCCACTTCGTGAATGTCGTTCTTCAACGTCAGTTCTTCCGAGAAAGTGCTTTCAAACTGCTTGGGCGTATAGCGGATGGCCAGCATCGTCAGGTCGTCGCTCTGTTCAGTGCCGTCGGCAAACAGCTGTATCTCACGGGTCATCGCGTCCAGCAGTTGGCGGGGCGACAGGTCGGCGGCATTGTTCAGCAGACTCGTCATACGCTCCTCGCCAAACATCAGGTGCTGCTTGTTCTTCGCCTCCGTGAGTCCGTCGGTATAGAGGAAGAGCATGGCACCGCTTTCCAGCATGGTGTCTTGCTTCTCGAAAGTGGTGTCGCCGAAGATGCCGATGGGCAGGTTGGACTTTACGGACAAAGGCTCTTTGCCTGCGATGATCGGCGCATCGTGGCCTGCATTGCAATAGCAGAGGTGGCCTGTCGGCAGGTCGAGGATGCCGATGAACAGCGTGGCGAACATGGTGGCATCGTTGCCTTCGCACGACATCTCGTTGAGGGCCTTCATGATGAGTGCCGGATTGCGCTGGTTGCTGGAGCAGGCGCGGAACCGGGAGTGTGTCGCAGCCATCAGCATGGCGGCAGGAACACCCTTGCCACTGACGTCGCCGATGCAGAAGAACAGCTTCTCGTCGCGGATGAAGTAGTCGAAGAGGTCGCCACCAACCTCTTTGGCAGGGAGCAGCATGCCGTAGATGTCAATGTCGGCGCGCTCATTGTCACGCATCTGCTTGGGCAACATCTGCATCTGGATGCCGCTGGCTATGCGCAGCTCGCTGTCGATGCGCTCCTTCGCTCTCTTGGTGTTCTGCAGTTTTTTGTTGTTCTTGATGAAGTAGCCGATGATGAATCCCAAGACGATGATGGCTGCCAGATTGGTCAGCAGGATGGTACGGTACATCTCCCTTAATGGTCCGAACACTTCATCGTCATAGCATACCACGGCAATCTGCCAGTCGGGCTTGTCCTTGAACGAGGCGTAATAGACGTAGCCCTTGTCGTTGTCGGCAGGATCGCGGAACGTGGCTATCTTGCACCGGCCGTTCTTGCTGTCGCGCTTGGCAATAGTGCTGTCATTGATGATGTTGACGATATAGTCCACGGTACCGGGATTGACGTGTTCCGGTTTGGGACCGGCAATGAACTGGCCTTCCTCCGTCAGCAGCACGTCGAACGATGATTCGTAGATTTGTCTGTAGTTCAGCGTGTCGCCCAGCATCTTTGTCGATACGTCAAGACCAAACACGGCTATGACGTTCTTTTTCTTGTCGTGGATGGGCATGGCATAGCTTACCATCCTCTTGCTGCTGATGGGGTCAACGTAAGGACCAACCCAGATGGCGTTGTCTGTCGAGATAACACGCTTGAAATAGACGGACTCAGAGTAGTCGTGGGTCTCGCCAATCACAAACTTCTCGATATGCCCTTCGTTCCAATAGGCGTAGGGCTCATACAACCGCCCCTTGTTGGGGTAGAAGTTCGGCACGAAGGCCACCCAGCAACCTGTCAGGTTCGGATGGGACTGGAGCACGTTCTCCATGACGCTATTCAGCGAGTCGGAGGTGTCAATGTGATGCTCCATGTCCCACAGGTGTCCCCACAGCGAGTTTTCAGAAAGGTTCAACGCGCTCTTCACAATAATGGCTTTCATGGTCAGCTCACTTTCTGCACGTATCTCCAGTTCGTCAGCCAGCAAGCGCTGGGTGCTGCAGAACTGCAGGGCAGAAATTACCTCCAGGATAACTGCCGCGATAATGATGTTCAGAACGACGTTATTCTTCACTTCTTAAATCTATCAATCGTTATACCCTGCTGTCAGCTCACAGATCTTCACGATGACCTGCATGGCCTTCTCCATCGACTGGATGGGAACGAACTCGAAGGGGCCGTGGAAATTGATGCCGCCGGCGAAGATGTTGGGGCAGGGAAGACCCTTGAACGACAGCTGGGCACCGTCCGTACCACCGCGTATGGGTTTTACCTTAGGCGACACACCCACCTCCTGCATGGCACGCAGCACCAGGTCGATGACATGCATCTGCGGGTCTATCTTCTCCTTCATATTATAGTATTGGTCGCTGACCACACATGCCACCGTACCCTCGCCATATTTCTCGTTCATCTGCTCGGCACACTTCTGGACGAAGCGCTTACGGTCCTCAAACTTGTCGCGGTCGTGGTCGCGGATGATGTAACTCAGCTTGGCCTGCTCAATGTTCGACGTGATGCCCAGCAGGTGGTAGAAACCCTGGTAGCCCTCAGTGGTCTCAGGGGTCTCGTCCTCGGGCAGCATCTTGGCAAACTCGGCAGCCAGCGCATTGGCATTCACCATCTTACCCTTGGCATAGCCCGGGTGGACGCTGACGCCCTTGATGGTAATCTTGGCCGAGGCAGCATTGAAGTTCTCAAACTCCAGCTCACCTACGTCACCGCCGTCCATGGTGTAGGCCCATTCGCAGCCGAACTGCTCGACGTCGAAGTGGTGGGCACCCATGCCGATCTCTTCGTCGGGATTGAAAGCCACGCGGATCTTGCCGTGCTTGATGTCCTTATGCTCCTGCAGATACACCATCGCCTGCACAATTTCGGCAATACCGGCTTTATCGTCAGCACCCAGCAGCGTTGTGCCGTCGGTAACGATGAGGTCTTCACCCACATGCTGCAACAGCTCAGGGAACTTCTTGGGCGACATGATGATATTGGGGGAGAGCAGAATGTCCGAGCCATCGTAGTTGCGGACTATCTGGGGCTTGATGTCTGCTCCCGAGCAGTCAGGACTGGTATCGTAGTGGGAGATGAAGCCAATGGTGGGCACTGGCTCCTTGATGTTCGACTTCAGCGTGGCGTATAGGTACCCTTTGTCGTCCAGTTCTACGTCGTCGAGGCCGATGCTATCGAGCTCCTTTTTCAGGTATTCGGCAAAGATCAGTTGCTTTGAAGTGCTTGGCACAGTCTGGCTGTCTTCAGCCGACTGCGTGTCGAACTTGGTGTAGTTCAGGAATCTTTCGATAATGTCCATGTTTTACGTTAATTGATATAATGCTTGCAAAGATACGAATAAGTGAGGAAAAAACCAAGAAAAATCCTTGGTTTTTTCCTCACCTCTTTACATTTTTCCTTTACTCCGCTATTTTGACTGCCATGGCCTTCAGCGTCTGCCAACCGGCTTTGTCGGTGAGGCGGATCATGAAGTGGTAGTCGCCCGGGTCAACATCGGCAGGAATGGGGATGGAGACCTTTGCCGTATAGTTGCGCTGTCCGGCGGGGATAGTGTAGTCCTGGTTGAAGATCCAGGGATTGACGGGGTCCTTCTTGGCCTCCTGCTCACATTCTACAGCAGAGCCGCTGTGGGTGTGATGGTCGAAGTTGTTGTGGACTTCGATGTTGTAGCTGCCCAGTTCCTTGTTGTCTGTGAAGACATAGAGGAAGGGAATGCTCTCGCCACGGTGATACACCTGGCAGTCGGTAGGATTAGCGGTGATGCCGCTGTCACTGATGACGGGGAAGGTCATATCCTTCGTGTCGTCATCGTTGTCACTGCTGCACGCACAACAGAGTACGCACAGCAGTGAGAGGATAATAATGTTACTTTTCTTTGTCATATATCAATTGATGTTACTCTTCATCTTCTTCTTCGGAGATGCTCTTCTGGGCGGTGGTCGACTTGCCGTTGGCATCGGTCACCTTCAACTTCAGCAGGTCGCCCTCAACGACACCCTTGCCCACAATGTCCACATGCACGTGGAAACCGTCGATGTTCAGCACCCCGATATATTTGGAGTCGGTGACACTCTTCTTGACCTTTGTGGTGTTGCCTGTGGCATCGGTGACGGTGATGTCGATGGTGTTGGTGCGGCCGGGGGCATTGACGTTAGCCTTGACACAGATAATGTCGCCTTCAATGTTAGCCTCACCCATGGTGATGGTCGGCGCAGGCGTATTGTTGTCATCGTCATCGCTGCTGCAAGAAGTGAAACCAAAGAGGAAAAAACATGCGAGAGCCAGCATCAGGCTCATATATTTCATATTATTCATTGTTCTGATTTTTTTAATTGTTAATAATTAATCTTTAATCTTTAAAACTCCAGCCCTACCATTACCGAGAAGTTGCGCCCGGGTTCGGGCACGTCGATGAGACGATAGTAGCTGGTGTGATCGTAATAGCGGCGGTTCAACAGGTTGTTGGCATTCAGCGCCGCCTTCAGCGTCAGCGACTGACTCAGTGCAAACTGCTTTCCGGCAGAGGCATTGAGTGTCCAATAGCCGTCAGTAGGTTTCTCGGGAGGTACAATCTCATTCTGCGCACCTACGATATGGGCGTTCAGGTTGACGAAGCCCTCGCCCTTCCAGTGATAGGTGTACTTGACATCGGCATCTACCGACCACGGGGTGGAGAAGGGCAGCGTGTAGCCTTTCTTCTCGCCTGACTTCTGGCGGGCATACAGGTATTCACCCTTCAGGTCTGTCGACCAGTGCTGGTCGATCTTCCAGGATGCCTGGGCCTCAAAGCCATAGCGCAGCACGCGGGCCTGCGTGTAGTGGTACAGCTGCAGACCTTCCGCATATTCCGACGTCGGGTTCAGGTAGATATAATTAGGGAAGTAGTTGATGTAGGGGTCAATTTGGACCGTCACGGCCTCGTTCGACCAGAAGATGCCGGCATCCAACTGGTACGACTCCTCCGGGTCGAGGTCGGGGTTGCCCTTCTCGTAGCGGAAGATGTGGTAGTTGATGCCGTCGGTGCCCAGCTCCTTTGGGATAGGAATGCGGAAACTCTTGCCCACATTGGCCTTTAGCACCCAGTCGCCAAGACTGTAGTTCACGCCTGCCGACCACGTCACACTGTTGAAGTGGCGCTTCAGGTCGGACGAGCGCTGCTTGTAGGTCATCACACCGTCTACTGGCGTCTCATACCAGTCGTAATAGCTGTAGATGCGCGTCTGTGCATAGTCGTAGCGCATGCCGGCATTCACGATCAGGTTGTCGTTCACCGTATAGCGGTCGAAGGCAAAGGCACCGATGCTCGCCGTCTTGAAGTCGGGGATGATGAATCCCCAGCCCGAACGTCGGTTGTGTTGGAATTCGCCCTGCACACCGGCACTCAGCTGATGGTGGTCGCACAACTCGTATTGCACGCCAGCCTTCGCCGTATAGGTGTCCTTCACGAAACGGCGCTCCAGCGAGTTCTCCGGCTGAGGCATGTAACCATGCGAAACGGGTTCCGACAGCTCTTCGCGCACGTTGCGCTGGTAGGCCAGATGACCCTCCATTGACATGCGGTCTGTGCGCCACGTGGTGTGGCTCAGCACCTTCAGGTGGTTCACCCACTGGTAGGGCAGGTCAATGTCACGGCGCGAATGGTCGTAGTCAATGTCCGACAGGCGCACCTCCAGGCCGTGGGCGTTGGCGAAGAAACCACTCTTCGAGTAGGTGTTCGACACGCGCAGGTCCGTATGGAAGTTGTAGCCGGCATAACCCACCATCGCACTGCCGTCACGCTCTATACCCGCCGTGTTGCGCAGCCGCTGGTCTTTCAGTTTAATATAGTAAGAATAGTATTGGATGCTGTCTGTAGGCACACGATAGTCGGCATAGTCGATGAGCGTCATGTTGGCACGATAGAAGAAACGACCCGAGCGTCCGCCGATTTTGGCCGACAGGCCCAGCTGCTCGTTATTGCTACGGCCAAACAGCTGCACGGCGCCCTGGAACGTCTCCGTGGGGATGTGGTTCGTGTACAGGTTCAGCACACCGCCGATGGCGTCAGAACCATACAGTAGCGCAGCAGGACCCTTCACCACCTCAGCACGGTCAATGCTGAATTGGTCGATCTCCAGGCCGTGGTCGTCGCCCCACTGCTGGCCCTCGTGCTTGATGCCGTCCTCAGTGACAGCCATGCGGTTGAAGCCCAAGCCACGGATGGTGGGTTTCGACTGCCCTGAGCCTATGCTCATGGCTTTCACGCCAGGTATGCCTTCCAGCGTCTGCATCAGGCTGCCTGCAAAGTTACTCTCCAGATAGTCACGGCTGATCTGTACACCCGTTTGCGACGACTTCATCTGGTAGTTGTGCTGTGCTGTACCATGCACTGTCACTCCCTGCAGCACGATCGTACTGTCGTGAGGAGCCACAGCTGTCAGCATGGCTGCCAATATAGTTGAAATCATGTGTCTGTTTGTCTGTTTGAAATGTCAAGTCAATGAGATTGAACTTCTTTTTTATTTCAAACAATACGGCGGACCACGGGTAACGGCGACTCCCAAGACTTTCTTGCAAATGCGGTCATAGCCTTGGGCGTCAGTCAGTCTAAATACATTATTATATAAGGTAACTGCTGCGATACTGGCTGCCACCACCATCGGCAATGTCAGGAACTGACACAGCAGACAGTCGTCCAGCGACAGCGTCTGCTGACCTATGTGGCCTCCGCAATGGTGGTGCACACACTCGGCGCACTCGTCGTCAGCAGTCTGTACGTAGCCGTGAATATGCAGCGACGACAATAGCAGCATTGGCACGAATACTGCCAATAGCAACCATGCGCTGATTTGTCGCTTCGTCATTTTCACGCCTGCAAAGGTACGCCTTTTTTTTTGTAATTCCAAAAATTTTAAGTGTTTACTTCATTCCACCACGTTTATTAACATTCGATCTCCTTCCCTGTTGTGACAGCCTTCTGCTGATTTTGTAAAGGGCTTGTCCCTAGAAAAAATTGAATGGTTTTACCTTAACCCTGCCATAGGTTGAATACCTTTTAAAGTAAGGCATCCAGCTGCTACAATGGCGGCTGGATGCCTTTTTTATGTAATTTTCTTGAAAAAATCGAGTTTATTTGCTGAAGAGCTTCTTGCCATTCTGGATGACAACACCACGGTGATTGTTGTCGGTGAGACGACGGCCCTGGAGGTCGTACACAACACCCTCGCCTTCGGAGCGGGCTGTGGTAAGGTTCTCAATGGCTGTGGCCTCGTTGGCAGAGACGTGCATGATTTCGAGACGCTCGGCACCGGCTGCCTGCTGTTCCCAGCTGAAGCTGCAACGGGTGGGCAGCAGCGACATGTCAGAGGTGGTGCGGATGAGTACGCTCTCCAGGATCTCGACATTCTGCTTGGCAGGGATGCCGTAGTGGTCGTCCTTCTGCAGTACGGTCCAGTTGCTGGAGAAGGCAACCTGGTTACCCTGTCCGTCGTTGACGCGGAGGGTCTTCAGATTGCTGTCGATACGCTCGGCATCGGTATTGTTGACACGCAGGTACTGGCGGGTGGGCGAGAAGATGAGGTAGGGAACGCCGGCCTCGATGCCCTCGCCGGTGCAGTCGACAAAGTAGAGGCAGAGAGTGCTGCCCTGCTGTCGGATGCCTGCGAAGCGCTCAACGCGCAGGTCACGGGCAGCCTGTGAGAGCTGCTGGCTGCTCAGGGACATGGGCAGGCAGAGGGTGTTGTAGCCTGCAAAGAGGTAGCGGTGCAGACGTACGGTCTGGTCGGTGTTCTCCAACTGTGCCATATTCAGCGACTGGCTGTCGGCATACATGTTCTTCACGCGGCTTTGTGCACTGGCTGTCAGGCTGCAAAGCATCATCATCACGAGTAAAATCTGTTTCATAGTCTTTGGGTTTTTGATGAGTATAATAGTGTTCTGACGGCAAAGATAAACAAAAAAAACGAGACTTCCAAATGTTAGTCTCGTTTTTTTTATTAATAGAGTTGCTGACCGTTGCCGTTAGCCATTGTTGGCATCGTCAGAGTTGTCGTCTTTCTTGATGCCATTTAACACATCAAGATCAATAAGTGAAGCCTTGTTGCGAAGTGTCTTTGAATCAAGGCGATAAGTACGTTTCATGTTAGGAAGGAAACGGAGATGCACCTTTTTTACATCGTCAGCAGTGTACTCTTCCTTGTCTGCTTCACCCTCGCTCTCAGCAGTGAGATAGAAAGTGCCGAGATCAGAGAACTGAACACGCTTGGAATCCAGTAACACGTCCACGAGACAATCGCAGAGAATAGCCAAGACACCCAAGAAGGTTTCACGTCCGAAAGGAGATGGGCGCTTGCAGATGAGATAGATAAACTCTTCCCATGTTAACGTCTCAGTGTAGATGAAACGTCCGTACCATTTGTTGTAACAAGGACTCTTGGTGTTCTTGTTCTGGTACTTTTTAGTGATCATTTTTGCCATAATAAATAAAGTTTTAAGACCAACAATTAAAGAATTATCACTTGCTGCCCAGCACAAAGCTTTTTGCAGCATCCAACCGAGTATTTCATCTGATTGGACACTGCAAAGGTAGGACATTTCCCTCACTCCGAAAGGGGAAATGAAAAAGTAGATTGTCGTGGAAAAAACTTATTTCAGAAGGCCTTTTTCAATAGGGGTTCCAGCTCTTTATAATAACCGGTCGCGTGGAAAATTTCACGCACCTTGAGGAAGTTCTGCAGATATAAGCTGCTCTGCCAGTAGGTGCTCTGGAACTTGCTGTCGTGCGGTTCATCCTTCAGTCGCTTCCTGAAAGTCGCCATATTTCCTCTCAAGCGGTTGTGAAGCGTACGTGAAGTGGCATTCACATTTAACATGACATGCTCTTTGACAAACCTGTAGAACGGCGTGACGCCCTTCTCACTGAAGATACTGCTGCCCAAACCCTCATGTTCTACTAATATAAATAGGTAGGCTATCAACGTCATACGGTCTTTGTCGTTGCCCTTCAGCTCTGCCTTGTTGTCAATGCCGTAAAAGTTCAGGCAGATTTCAAGAAAAGCCTTAGCCAACTTTCCCTCGTCCACGAAATCACGGAAGAGTCTCGCTGGGCCTCCCTTGTCTTCATCAGGTAGAGACTTTAAAAGCCGTTCCATATTCCGCGCTATCTCAACAACACCCCAGTACATCTGCTCCATTTCTGCCCGCAGACTGGTATTGTCAACCGTCTGGATCTTGCCACCGGACTCTAGAAGTGCTTCTGACATCTGGCGGAAATCATGCAGCGTGAATTCACTGCGTGCCTTACTCCTTTGGGCTTTGCCACGCGACAAGCCACTCACCCTTTCGACAGGAGCAATAAGGTCCACCCGAATCCCATCCTTTCTCAGCTCGTCGGCCCTTTTCCTGGTCATCAGGCACAGCAATTCCCTGGCTCCACATTCGCTGTAGAGCCTTCGACCATCCTACTTTAAAATGATATTTATTTAGTGCTGTCATAATTTCTTTGCAAAGATACGAAAAAATGAAGGAAATGCCAAATATATTTGAGCATTTCTGAGTGCTAAGTAACTTCAGCGAAGCCAGAGTTACAAAGATTTTTTCATTCTACCAACACTCAGCCTTAATATATTCAAAAAGATTAGAACGAGTGCATCATAATTGGAAATAAATTTGTACCTTTACAGCCAGAGGCTGCGAAACTACTCACGTTCGGCAATTGATGCAAACATCATTGCCCCCCCTTTGCTGTCGCGCCGAAGGTGATATAAAGCAGCGAGTAAGCGCGATAAAAAAGCCCCCTCACTGCTTAGTAACAGGAGGGAGCCCCATAGGGTTGGG
>JAEEGJ010007727.1_pt1 | contig 30438 bp, 23 predicted proteins | sample 8958761 | NCBI WGS metagenome assembly JAEEGJ01 (sample SAMN16246546, study PRJNA631951) | gut metagenome | biome: gut microbiome; feature: rumen; material: RS-attached | host: Bos | place: Iran: Karaj | collected 2018-10
TCTTGTAGCCCATTTCCATATAGTCCACACCGGCGGCAGACAGGAGGGTGTAAAGGCGACGCACAAATTCGAGGGAGAAGTCGTGCTTGTTGACCAAGCCACCATCGCGGATGGTGCAGTCCAAAACTTTGATGCTTTCGTAGTACATGTTTTACCTTTTCGGATTGTTTTATTTTCGCAGGCAAAGATAGGTTCTGCGAAGGCACCGGTCAAGAGCTCCAAAACATTTCGTTCAAAAAAGAACATTTTCAACGCATATTTTGCGTTATTTTTAACAAAAAGTTTGTAATTCTATCAAAATCAATGGGTTAGAAATTCCCCAAAACCGAAAAACAGACCTCCAGAAACGAAAAGCGCCCAACATTCGAATAAGAATCTTCATAACCAAGCAGGCGAAGGCTGTTCGCGCAATTTTCATTTTACGCATATTTTGCGTATATAAAATCAAAGAAAATCCAAGCCATTCCCGCAATTTAAAGTTATTTTATACACTATGAAAAAGAAAATTTTTTGGGGATTAATTTCATTCTTTCTGTGCGCCTGCGGAAGCGATTCCGGCAGTAACGCCAACTCGCCCGAAACCGAATTACTGGTTTCGGAGATTTCATCATCCGAAATCTCATATTCCAGCGAAAGCAACGCAACTCCAGACAAGGAATCGTCATCGTCCAACAGAAGCGTCTTGTCGTCGAGCTCCGCAGCCGAGACACAATCTAGCGACACCGCTTCGGACGCTCCGCTGTCAAGCGGTACAGTTACAGGCACACAGTCTTCTTCTAGCGGCACCGCGTCAACCACCTCCTCTTCAAGCGCCGCGCAATCAGGTTCCGGCCCAGCAGGCGGAATCAGTTTTCCGCAGGAAAGAGGCTGTAGGCCCACCGCCCCCGTAGAAAGCGAAACCTTCGGCGTGGTCGACGCCTTTATCCAGAAACGAGTCGAGGCCCTCGTACAGCAAGGCTTAAGTAACGACTCCGCAAGAGACGTCGCCATCGAAGAACTCCAGCGCGAACTCGGCCTAGACACCCTATTCCAGGAGAACCCCTACATCGCGGAATATCAACTGGAATACACGCTTTTCTTCCTTTACGGAAACAAAAGCGAGAATACGCTGAACCAAGATTTGGTCGACGACTTTGCCGACGGCACGCTAGAAGCGGACAACTACTGCATCAACCACGTCCCATACGCCGCCTTGGACGGTTACCCAATGTTGTTTATGCCCCTTGGCTGTGCCATCAGCATGTCCGAAATCAACAACCCCTTGGCCATCATGCGCAACATCTGGCGAAAGTGCGCCGGCATGCCCTACTGCAACGCAAGCGTCGGCGACACCATGATTACCTTGGACAAAGACCATTTCGTATGCGAGGAAGGTTCGTGGATCACGCTCGAAATGCTCGGCAAAGAAAAGAACGGCGTGATTTGCATCAACAACGGAGACCGAGTCGTCGTCAGGGGAAACGACAACAACGACATGACCTACATCTGCCTCGACAGTTTCTGGCGCGCCATATCGAACACGGCATCGTTACCCGCAGAATATTTCTTGAACCCGGACTTTGAATACGGCACCTTCGAAGACCCTCGCGACGGGCATGTGTACAAGACAACCGTGTACGAAGGCAAAACCTGGCTTGCGCAAGACATCGACTACTACGACAAAGACGATCCTCTTTTCGTGAACCAGAGCAAATGCGCCAAGATCGCAGAACACAAAAAGCACGACCCCAGCGAAAACGCCTATTGCGACGGAGCCAGCCGATTCTACACCGTCAACGTAATCAAGAAGGTTTGCCCCACCGGCTGGCGTTTGCCCACCAAAGAAGACTGGAGCAAAGTCACAGAAATGTCTTACTCCGAGGCAGACACATACTACCCCAAGCTGTACGTGATAGGCACCCACATTGCCGGCAACTACAGGGTTGTTACCGACGAATTCGGCCTGTCGCTCAAAAAAGACGGCTGCGTAGACCCCTACGGCAGGGACATGATTCTATCTAGCTATAACATGTTCTGGTTCGAAGATGGCGAATACGTCGTTAACAGCGACTTCTTCGCTTATTACCAAAATGCAGACCCGCGCGAAAACGGCGAATACGTCCCCGTCAGATGCATTAAGGAATAACGGGAAAGCTTCATGTCGGCGACTTCACGCCGGGCACCTTTGGCAAGATTTATCATTTTGCCGACGTCGGCAAAATGATCCCCGACAATTAACCCACTGGCCTCGCAAGCTATTTTAGCCCTTTCAATTGATTCCTGAAAGCGCCGCCATTGAGCATATTCCAAAGCCGTCTGCAACTCCCTCGCATACCAGAACTCGGCTCCGTTTTCATCAATGTGTTTGATATTCTCGAACGTCTGCTGAGATGGCAAAGCCAAATAAAACAAAAGCGCATCATTCCTTTCTATGGAATGACGCGTCGGGCATGAATGCACCTAATATTCAAAAAGCTGGCAAGGGGCGTAATGAAATTTTAGATAGCCAAACAAAAAATTTATTTCCTTCGTTTGGATTTTTTCGCGCGGACATCATACACAACACTCGGTTCACTCACTTTATTCAAGACAAGTGTACGGTTCATATAGCTAGCACGCTCTAGTTCTAACGCGTTGCGCAAAACACTTTCCAAATATTCGTTCGTCGTTTTGCCTGCGTCGGCCGACATTTTCCGCACAGATTCCTGCAAGTCATATGGGACCAGGACGGTCATATTTTTCATCGGTGTCACAAACAAATCGCCACCGACAGCTTCCGCCATTTTCAGCAGTTGCTTGTAAGAAGGATTCGTCTTCAACGACGCGATTCGCGATATCGCACTCTGCGTCGTACCCATTTTCTCAGCAACATCCTGTTGCGTGAGGCCCAAGGAATCTTTCAAGAAATCGAAATCCGTCAAGAACGAAGATAGCGCCTCGTATATTTTCACATACGAGCCCAACTTTTCATCTTCCTTTTCAAGTGAATCCATGAAATCTAAGACCTGATCTTTTTTCATCGCATGACTCCTTGTTTGACAAGTTCTTTGTATTGTTTCATTTTTGCAAAAGCCGTTGTAAGCTTCATCGGTTCCTTTTTATGCTTCAGTTCCGCACACAACAGAATGAGCGTATTCAACTCATTCAACGCCATACAGAAATAAATTCTGAAAACACCACCACGGGCCTGCTTAGGGATCCGCATTTCATAGAGCCCCTCATACTCCTTCGGAAATCGATAAATCTGCTCATTTTGCAGGAAAGGCATCAAATCAACAGCACTCGACAAAACCTTCAAAAAACTTTTGACTCGCAAATATAAATCCAGCCGATGTTTCGACAAATCCTTTATCTCTTTTCCAACATCGCCCACTTCATCTTCTGGTTTCGAATGATCGAAATCAAAAAATTGAACATTCGGGTAAAACTTAAACTTCATATCCTAAATATAGCATATTTGCTATATTTAGTCAAGAGAATTATAGTTTTCTCTTCTTTTTTGCAAAATGTCATTATTTGTCGCGCAGGCGAGTATATCTTTATGAAGATGTTTTACTTCGGTGTTTATTTCCGCAAAATCATGGGCAAAACTGTTTACAAAAGCACCCTGCCTAATTGCCTAAACAGTCATGTATAACATCTTCAAAAATTTCTACTCTTGTAGATATAAAGAAAACGATGATCTATTTACCCAGCCTAGAAGCTTCAAAAAATCAGATGCAGTCGTTATTGCACTAACAAAAAAACGCTTTTATTCAACTAGAAAAAGGAGATGCCGCATTAAATGCGGCAGGACAATTAGAAGCAACTTTTTACACATCCAGATTTTGCGTTAGCAAAATCGATAAATGCGAAAGGCGAGTGAAGCAGGATTGCTTGCAAGCCTGTTTTTGAGCCTAGCATTTAGTGCTTAAGTACAATCCGTGTGGCACTTTGGGGTTTTCAAAAACAGCATGTCCGTAAGCTATGGGTTCAGTCACGTAAAAATATCTTTTCGCGCAAGGCGTTCCTAGGGGGCGTTGTTTTGACTGAAAACACACTTTTACGCCGGGTTGTTGATATTCGGGGGGCAATAAATTATATTCAAGCCTATGAATACAGTTTGCAAACTTCTCCCCTTTGCGCTTGCGGTTTCCGCATTCGCCGACAACACGTTTTTCTTTAACGAAGCGGGCTACGATCAGGGCCAGCCGATTTCGATTGTGGTGCAGAGCACCGATGAACTCGAAGGCACCGAATGGACGCTTTTCTACGCACCCGATGGCGGCACGACCGGAGCAACGGTCAAGAGCGGAACGTTCAAGAAAGGCGAAAACCCGGACAACTGGGCCAGAAGCGGCAAATTCTACATGGTCAACTTGGGCGATTCGCTCCCCCACACCGGCAAGTTCTACCTGAGCCTCACGGCGGGCAGTCCCTCGACTTCGGCAGAATTCACCGTAGACGACAAGGCGCTCGCCAAGAACACGCTGGGCAAGGTGCTCGACTACTTCTACAACGATCGCGCCGACAAGGCCCCCATTAACGAATGGGACCAGAAGGTTCCCGTTTACGGCAAAGACAACGTCACGCGCGATGTTCACGGCGGTTGGTATGACGCAAGCGGCGACGTGAGCAAGTACCTGAGTCACCTTTCTTACGCAAACTACCTGAACCCGCAACAGATTCCCTTGACGGTGTGGTCGCTCGCATTCGCAGCAGAACGCATTCCGACGCTGCTGGCATCGACAAGCACCAAGGCAAAGACCGCAGAAGAAGCCGCCTACGGCGCGGACTTCTTGGTACGCATGCTGGACGAACAGGGATTCTTCTACATGACGGTGTTCGACAACTGGGGCATGGGGAGCCGCTACCTGTGTGCCTTTAGCGGCGACGACGGCAAAAAGAGCAGCAATTACCAGACGGCATTCCGCGAAGGCGGCGGTATGGCAATTGCAGGCCTTGCCCGCGTGGCAGCCCTCAGAGTAAATGGCGACTACACCAGCGAACAATACCTTGAAGCAGCCGAAAAAGCCTACGCCCACCTGTCCGAAAAGCAGAGCATCGGCGGAAACTGCGCCTACTGTGACGACGGCAAGGAAAATATCATCGACGACTACACGGCACTCCTTGCGGCAACCGAACTGTATGCGGCAACGGGAAAAGACAAATATTTGCTCGACGCGGACAAGCGCGCCGAAAGCCTCTCGGGACGTCTGAGCAAAGACGGCTATTTCTGGAGCGACGACGACAAGACGCGCCCGTTCTGGCACGCGAGCGATGCGGGACTTCCGCTCATCGCCCTCATCCGATATGCCGAAGTCGGATTGCTGTTCTGTACCGGAGGACGTTGCAATTCCCTGGATGTCGGCGACACCATCAAAAAGCACTACGACTGGCTACTCAGCATTACGGACAAGGTCGAGAACCCGTTCGGTTACGCTCGCCAGGCATACAAGACTGGCGGAGAGATCAAGGAAGGATTCTTTATTCCGCACGATAACGAGAGTGGCTACTGGTGGCAGGGCGAAGACGCCCGTATTGCAAGCCTTGCGGCCGCTATAGCATACGCCACCCACTCGATGCACAAAATCGAAGGTCACGATGGCGGAGACAAGTATGCAGCAAACCAGCTCGACTGGATTTTAGGCAAGAACCCCTACGGCGTGAGCATGATGTACGGCATCGGCAAGAAGAACCCGGCCAAGTACGACGGCACCTCCGATTACGACGCCACCCTCGAGGGCGGTATCGCGAACGGCATTACCGGCAAGAACAAGGACGGCTCGGGAATCGCTTGGGATGACGACGGCGTTGAATATGTGGGTTTCCCTTACGACGAACCTTGGCACAACTGGCGCTGGGTGGAACAGTGGCTGCCGCACAGCACCTGGTACCTGATGGCCCTCGCCACCCGTTATGACGAGAAATCGATTGAAATCGACTCCTTTGGAAGCGCCATTCCCAAGTCCAATATTGCAAAGGCGCAGTCGTTCGACGTTCGTCTGCAGGGCCGCACTCTCGCGGTCAACGCCGCAGGCGTACGTGCCTCAAGCGTAGAACTCTTCACGCTGAACGGTTCCAAAATCGCAAGCAGCCCGCTGACCGCCGGCAAGGCAACGCTCAAGCTCGACAACGTGCAGAGCGGAATCTACATGGTCAAAGTCAACGGCCTTGCCGCAAAGAAGATCGCGATAAAGTAAAAGAGGGGCGAACGCCCCGCTAGCCCTTCGACAGGGTCAGCAACACAGCGCCCGCGAGAATGATGAAGGTCGCCAAGAGCAACTTGATTCGTTCGCGGGCCGTTTTGTATTCGCCGAAAACAAACACTCCCCAGCCGAGGTTCACCAGCAAGTTCAGCTGCGTAAGCGGGTAACCGATGGCATAACCGAGCGCGCCGTTCACATCGATAGCCCAGAAGCAACCATGCATGCCGACCATCCAGAGCACGCCCATCACAATGGTGACTAGACTCGGCACGAGTTTGTATTCGAACATTTTTTTGCGGCGGATTTCAAGCACGGCAATCAGAGCCTGGCTGCCGACAAAAAGGCCGATGGTAAACGGGCAGAGGAATTCGACATCGGTCATCGAGAGGCCCGACTGGACCGCAAGCTTATAGGGAATCAGGTAGGTACCGAAGGCAAAGCCGCCCAAAAGGGAACGCCAGTTCTTGAATACGGAGCCGCCATGCGACGGCGACAAGCGCGAAAGCCCGATCAAGAAGCACGCAATGGCCGGAATCGAGAGGAAGAATTTGGACTGTTCGCCGAACAAGAGCACGCCCGAAAGGAACGAGGCCAGAATGCTCACGCCCATGGAACGCACGCCGGCACCTGCGAGGTCGGCTTCGGCCTGCACCGCCCAAAAACAGAAGGCGCCACCCACGACCCACATGAGGCCGCAAAGCACGCCAATCGGGTGCACATTGAAGGTACCCGTATAGAACGCAACGACAAGCGCACTCAGAAGCGCGCCCAAGGTCATCATCGAAAGGTAGGCCCAGCTGGAATAATTCGGCCATTTTTTAAGGGGCACCATGTAGGAGCCGAACATGAAAATGGCAAGCAAAGCACCGATGTAACTACTTTCCAATGCAGAACCCCGCGAAAATAGATTGTAAAATGTCTTCGGACGAAATTTCGCCCGTTATGCTCTGGAGCGACCTACGGACAAGCTGCATTTCAAAGGCGAGCAGTTCTACCGCCGGATTTCTACGGAGCAGGTCGAGCACGCGGTTCACGCCGGCGTAGGCGTCTTCGAGGCAAGCCTTTTCGCGCTCGCTGGTAATCCAGAGGTCTTCGGCGTTGTCGGACTTTTTGAACAAGGCGGCATTCATGACGCTCTTGAGTTCGGCAAGGCCCGCACCCGTTTTCGAAGAAATGCAGAATCCAGTTTTCGGGAGGGACTCGCGCACGTCGCACTTGGAGTGGACTATAAAATCGGGCGGAACAACCGGTTCGCTTGAATCGGTTCCATCGAGGACCAAAATCTTGAGGTCCGCTTCTTCCAGAATCTCGCGGGACTTTTTCATGCTGAGCGCATCGAGTTCGTCGGTGGCATGCTCTGCGATGCCCGCGGTATCCACCAGGCGGATTTCACCGCCATCTAAAAACAGGCGGACTTCGACAAAGTCGCGCGTGGTGCCCGGAACATTGCTCACGAGCACGCGGTCTTCGCCGAGGAGCGCATTCACCAGGCTCGACTTGCCCGCATTCGGAGCGCCGTAAAGAACGGCCAGCGGGAGCCTGCTCAGGTTCGCCTTGCCGCGGAAGCTGTTCAAAATCTGCAGGATTGTCGTGCGGATGTTTTCAAACCTTTCTTGCCAGCCCGCAAAATCGGGGTCGGCTTCTTCTTCGGCAAAGTCCACATCAAGCTCGAGGCGGGCCGAGATATCTTTCACCTGCGCCGTGAGCGTTGCAATCTTTTTCGAAAGCGCGCCCGAAAGCAGGCGGTGGGCGTTTTCCAGTTCCGCACGGTTTGCGCTGTGAATCACGTCGGCCACCGATTCGGCCTGCGTCAAGTCCATCTTGCCGTTCAAGAAGGCGCGGCGCGTGTATTCGCCGGGTTCGGCCAGGCGTACGCCCTCGATGCTGCGAATTGCCTGCAGCAAGTCGCGCACGATCAGCGGGTTTCCGTGGGGGTAAAGTTCCAGCACGTCTTCGCCGGTGTAGGAATTCGGCGATTCAAAATAAATGTACAGAAGGCTATCGAGCACCTTGCCCGATTCGGGATCGCGGGCCGTGCCGAGATTTGCCATGCGGGGCTTTAACCCCTTGGCCGCCTTTGTTCCAAACAGGCGTTCCACCACCAGACGCACCTGCGTACCGCTCACTCGGAGGGCCGCCACGGCACTCACGCCTGCAGGCGTCATCGGGGCTACAATCGTCTGGGAATCCATGGCGGCAAAGATAGCAAAAGCGCCCGAGACCTTCATTTATGTACGAAAATTGACACATTGTATTTTAATATTTTCTTATTTGATTATTGCAATAGGGCATTTTCTCGCGATTTATTGTACATTTATTAACCTATGAGTCAGTTCAAACTAATTTTCCGCCCCCTGGGCGCCATTCCCTGTTTTGTTTTACAACGCGATGACGGAGCCGAATTTGAAATCCTGAACGGCTTTGGCTGCGGACTCAACGGTTGGCGAGTCCCCGTAGAAAATCAGCAAAATACCCGCACCTCGACCATGCTCGATTTGCTCTACGGCTACAAGGACGAACCTACCCTTAGAAAAATTTCGCCGGACACCAACGCCGGTTGCAGGCTTACCCCCTTCCCCGGCCGCACGGCCTACGCCAAATTCACCTGGCAGGGCAAGACCTACGAACTTGTGAACAACGTAAGCTGGGCTCCGCACGCCCTGCACGGATTCCTGCAAGACAAGGAATGGGAATTCGAATCCTTTGAAAGCGAAAACGACAGCTGCACCGCCATTTTCACTTGTGACTGGCCGGGCGCATTTGCCGGTTTCCCGTTCCCCTATCGCGCCACCAACGCCATCACCTTCACGGGCGAAAGCGTTTCGATTTCTTCGACGGTCAAGAACATCGGCAGCACCGACATGCCGTATTCCGAAGGCTGGCACCCCTACTTTACTTTGGGCGAAAAGATTGACAACTTGACCATGAAATTGCCCAGTTGTTCGCTCGCGCTGTTGGACAAGGCCGACATTCCGACTGGAGAATTCAAGGAAGACACCCGTTTCGAAAACGGCCGCAAGATCAACGACGAATTCATCAACGATTGCTTCTGCCTCGAAAAAGACGTCACCGAATTGCAGGCCAACGGTTCTGACTTTATCAACAACGCTCACGTATCGCTCGAAAGCGACAACTATTCGCTTGATATTTGGCAGAAAGCCGGCGTCGAGCAGTACAATGCCATCCAGATTTACACCCCGCCTGACCGCATGAGCATCGCCATCGAGCCCATGACGGCAGAACCCGACGCCTTGAATCACCACCGCGGACTCATTGTGATCCCGCCCGGTGAAGAACGCACGTTTACGTTCGGCTTCCGTTTCCACGAAAAACTCGGAATTGAGCTGTAGTAAGCGAAAATCGCGACCGGTAAACATTAATTTGCAAAATCCGCCTAATTTAGGCGGATTTTTTTGTTGAGAAAAGCCCAACGATTTATTCAACACGATTCAAAATATGCTTTGAAATGCCCTAATCAAAACCTATTTTCCTTGACGAAAATATAGGAGCGTGTTATGAAATTCACAAAAACGATTCTCGCATTCGGTCTCGCCGCCGCTGCAACAGCAAGTGCCGCGCAGTACGAAGCCGAAGACGGTACTGTCACCAAGGACGCCGCAGTCGCCTCCGTTTCCGCAGCATCGGGCGGCAAGGTGGTCAAGCTGAATGGTGGCGATTTGACGTTCGCCCCCTTCACCGTCGAAAAAGCGGGCCAGTACACGATCGTTATCCATTACATGAACAACTACGGCACTTCCAAGATCAACAATGTCGTTGTCGGAAGCACCTCCTCTGCAGTTACTTTTGAAGAAACCGAAAAGGGCAAGTTCGCCGACGTCGAAACCGTCCTGAACCTCGCCGCTGGAGAAAACACACTCTCCATTACCAATAGCTGGGGCTGGATCGATGTGGACTACATCGAAGTCAAGGAATACGAAGCAAAGGCATTCACCCTTTGCAACGCTCCTGTCACCAAGAACGCCACCCCGTCTGCTGTCAAGCTTTACAATTTCTTGGTCAACAACTTTGGCAAGAAGACTATTTCTGGTGTGATGACCGGTAACATGGACGCCTACACCGTTGGCGACGCCACCCAGCACGAAGACGTGCAAGCCGTTTACAAGGCCGGCGGCAAGTACCCGGCACTCGTCGGTGTCGACCTGATGAACGCCACCGGCGCCAACAAGGAATCTTCCTGGTTCAAGGAATACACCGAAAAGGCTATCGATATCGCGAAATCGACTTGGAAAAAAGGCGGCATTCCGGCATTTACATGGCACTGGCGCCCGGGCGACGAAGTAGAATTCTACACCGCTAACGGCAACAAGACCAATAATACCGAATTCGACTTTTCCGAAGCATTCGTCAAGGGAACCACTACATGGGATACGACTTCCGCCCAGTACAAGGCCATTGTCGGTGATATCGATCTCGTTTCCAACATCTTCCTTGACCTCCAGAAAGAAGGCATCGCTGCCATCTTCCGCCCGTTGCACGAATCCGGTGGAAATTGGTTCTGGTGGAGCGTCAATACTGGCAAGCAGTTCGCAGCCCTTTACCAGTTACTCTACGAACGCATGGTCTTCAAGAACGGCGTGAACAACCTGATTTGGGACTTCAACCCGAAGGATGCCGCCGCGATGTCCTGGACTCCGGGCGAAACCTACTATGACGTGTTGAGCGTGGACATTTACAACAAGGCCGACGACCATCAGAGCAACAGCGCTGCATTTATCGACCTCACGAACAAGGGCGGCACCAACAAGATTATTTCGCTCAGCGAAAACGGTCCGATTCCTGACGTCGACAAGATGTACGAAGACGGTGCAACATGGAGCTGGTGGATGCCCTGGTACGAATCTCCGTCCTGGAACGGCGGCTACGTTAGCCAGACTGCTGCAAGCGTATGGCAGAAGAACCTCGCCGACGAACGCATTATCACTCTTGACAAAATGCCGGGCTGGGAAAACTACACCGAAGCAGCTTCCGCCACGAAGGTTTGCCCGACTGCAAGTGAAAGCGCCAAGTTCGACGCCGACACCTCCAAGAAAGAAGACTACAAGAACCTGATGATGGCCGTGACCTACAAGGCTTTGAACGACAGTGGTGCAAACATTGAACTTCAAAAGGTTCCCAACCTCACGGGTGCATCGACGGTGTCTCTCAAGATTACGAATAACGGTTCCGGCGGTGCAGACGGAGGCATCTGGGTTGGTCTCGCCTTTGTCCGCAACGGTATGGAAGACGACGGCTGGACATGGGAAATGTCCACCTCCACTGGCTGCTGGATTAACGACGGCGCATCTTCGACTTGCGAATTCGACATTACCAAGTACGAAGATGATGACAAGGTGGAACACCCCATGGACCTCGACAAACTCTTCTCTGTAACGCTGATGGTTGCTGCCGTGGGCTTCGAAGGAACCGTGATCTTCGACGACCTCGTCGCCGACAACGGCAAGGTGATTTCCGCCTTCGACAAGACCTCTGAGCTCTTCAAGACTGCAACGCAGAGCAAGGGGCACATCGCCAAGATCGAGCTCGTCGACGAATCTGGCGCACCTGCCGCCATCAAGCCGGTAGTCGCCAAGGCTAGCGCCTCCGCCAAGCTCAGCGTCTCGGGCAAGACCGTGTCGCTCACGACCGCCAAGGCCGGCAACGTATCGGTTGACGTGTTCGGCATGAACGGCAAGCGCGTGGCAACGCTCTACAAGGGCAACCTCGCCGCAGGCACCAACGCCTTCAGCCTCGCCGATATGCCCAAGGGTCGCTACATCGTGCGCGTCAAGGGCGCAGGCCTCGCCGCCACCCAGCCGGTCTTAATCAAGTAAGTTTCTCTTCATGACTCCTGAATCCCCGTGGTTGACGCAAGTTTGCCGCGGGGATTCTTTTTTGCAATACGTTTTTTAGACTACAGAATTTATAAACCGGGAAAAATAAATTATTTTAAAAAGAACCGGAGGTTGTATGAACACCTACAAATTTTTGACCGCGACAGCACTCGCATTTTCGACCTACTCCATGGCAGAGGCCATCCGTGTCGAAGCCGAAGACGCCGTCCCCGCCGACGACCACAAAATGGAAACCCTGACCGACGCAAAAGCCTCGGGCGGCAAGTACGTGGACATGGCCGATGGCGACCTTGCGTTCACCGTCAACATGCCCAGCGACGGCTACTACACGCTGTACGTAAGCTACAAGCTCCCCACCGATCGCGGCAGCAAGACCCAGAATCTGACTTTGAACGGAAGCTCCGCCGGTCAGGTGACCTTCGGAGTTTCCGATGATTTTACGGTCCTCAAGGCGGCAGGTAAAATCAAGCTAAAAAAAGGTGAAAACGCAATCGGGATAGTCCATTCCTGGGGATGGGTGGCCATTGACTACATCGAAATTTCGGAATACGAGGCGACCCCCTGGAACATCAGCCCCAAGCCCGTCACTCCGGAGCCCACCGAAAGCGCCCAGAAGCTTTACAACTTTCTTTACAGCAATTTCGGCAAACGCACGATCAGCGGCGTGATGACCGAACGCCCCTTCGAAAACAACGGGCAGTACACCCCGCAGGATTTTGACACCCAAACCGAACTCAGCTATATCAACAAGGCGAGCGGCAAGAACGTGGTACTCGTCGGTTTCGATTTCTTGCATTCCTCCGGCAAGAATTCCGGCGAACAGTGGTACCAAGGCTACACGCATGCATCGCTGGAAATGGCAAAGACTGTATGGAAGAAGGGCGGCATTCCGCAATTTAACTGGCATTGGAAAGACCCGATGCACACCGTAGAAGCGTTCTACACGCAATCTAGCGGAAACGACCCCTACACCGAATTCAGCATCGGTCTCGCTTACGACACGACCTCCGGCAAGTGGAAAACCGACAGCGATGAATACAAGGCCCTTATGCGCGACATGGAAATGATTGCCGATTCCCTGCTCACGCTCCAGGAAGAAGGCGTCGCCGTGCTGTGGCGTCCACTTCACGAAGCAAGCGGCAAATGGTTCTGGTGGGGCACCGACGGAGCCAAAGCCTGCGTGGCCCTTTACAAGCTCATGTTCGACACCTTTGTGAACAAGAAGGGTCTACATAACCTGATTTGGGTTTGGACGACCGACGAAGCGCCCGATGCTCTGGATTGGTACCCGGGCGACGAATACGTAGACGTGGTGGGCCGCGACTATTACTACTACCCGCGCGAAGCGAACCACGCCTCTCTCGTGAGCTCCTTCGAAAAAATCAAGGATATGTACGGCGCCAAGAAAATCGTAACGCTTTCCGAAAACGGCTCCGTGCCCTACCCCGACGAGATGAAGGCCGATGGCGCCAACTGGAGTTGGTTCATGCCGTGGTACGGCGACTACGCCATGGAAGGCTGGGCCAACGACAACAACGCCGAAAGCTGGAAGACGGTGATGAACAACGATTACATCATCACCCTCGAAGACATGCCCGGCTGGGACAAGTACGAAATGCAGCCGACTTCAATCGCCACCTCCAAGAAAGCGGCCCCCGCAATCCAGCTTGTCGGTCGCGATTTGCAGGTGAACCTGAACGCCAGCGTGGCCCAGATTTCGATTTACGATTTGCAAGGAAACCGCGTGCTCGCGAAAAAGATGAGCCAGAACGGCACGATTGCGCTTTCTCGCCTCGCCCGCGGACCGTACCTAGTAAAAATTCAGGCGAACGGATTGACTCAGAGCCTCAAAATCACGCTAAAATAGCCAAATTTCGCTAAAAAACGCGTAAAACGATTATTGCGGAAAAGACAACATCTTTTCCGCTTTTTTGCTTTCAAAACGGAAAATACGGCCATTCGAAGGTATATTTAAAGTATAAATTAAGGAGTGATGTATGGGATGTAAGACTCTGACGGCATTTGCCGTTTTGTCGGCGGCTGCACTTGCTTTTGCCGCCCCCACCAAGTACGAAGCAGAAGAACAGGCGGGCGTTACCGCCGCAGACATTTCCACAGACGATGAAGGCGCCAAGTACGTCAAGCCCGCCGATGCGGCCGGCATGACGTTTACTGTCAAAGTCGAAGAGACCGCCGTTTACGACATTACCGCCAGAGTGCGCATCAAGATTTACGACTGGATTACCTCGAAAATCGTGGTCAACGGCGTCGATGTGGGCTCCATGCTCACGACCCCGCGCAATGTGGATTCAAGCTACGTAGTGTCGGCATCGGCAAAAATGAAGGTCGGCGAAAACCAGATTACTGTTGGCAACCAATCGATTGGCGTGGACTACATTACCGTCGAACGCCATCCGGATCCGGAATACAAAATCAGCGCCAACCCGGTCACGCCGAATGCAAGCGAAAGCACCAGGAAACTCTACGGATTCCTGCGCGACAACTTCGGCAAAAAGACCGTTAGCGGCATGATGATTAGCGACCAGAATTTCAACTACAATTATGGCGACATGAAACTCTTGGGCCCCGGCGAATGCACGCCCGCGGATTCTTGCAAGTACACCGACGAACAGGTTTCTTGGAAGGGCCAGACTGACATCGCCGAATTCTACAAGCGTAGCGGCCACTACCCCGCCATCGGCGGCTTTGACATGCTCTTTGCCGCAGGCGGCCACCACGAAGAAGGCTGGTTCCGTGGCTACACCGAAAACAACCTCTTGATGACCGAAGACCTGTGGAACATGGGCGGCATTCCGACTTATACCTGGCACTGGAAGGTCGGCGAAGACACCGTATTCTACACCAAGGATACCTACCCCATGAACGGCTTTAACGCCAGCGGATGCACCGAAGGCGTCAAGGGCACCAGCGAAAACAACACCTGCTTTAACTATACCAAGGCATTCAAAGGCGACAAGTGCCAAGACATCGACGAAACCTCGCAAGAATACAAGGACATCGTCGCCGATGTGGACATTGTTTCGGGCTACTTCAAGCAGCTGCAGGACAAAGGCATCGCCGTCGTGTGGCGTCCGCTTCACGAAGCAAGCGGTGGCTGGTTCTGGTGGGGCACTGCTAGCGCCGAATGCTATGTGCAGCTGTACCGTCTGGTGTTCAAGCGCATGGTCGAAACCAACAAGCTCAACAGCTTGATTTGGGTCTGGAACATCAATACCGATCCGGCCCTCGGTTACGACTATTCTGCATTGAATGCAGCCTGGTACCCCGGCGATGAATACGTGGACATCGTGGCAGTTGATATTTACGACCCGCTGAATGACCACAATTCTGCAGCCAATTACTACAACAAGATTGTGAGCGACGTGGGCACAAGCAAGATGATTGCCTTGAGCGAAAACGGTGCCATTCCGGACATTGACAGCATTGCCGAAGACAAGGCCTATTGGAGCTACTGGATGACTTGGAGCCAGACCTGGAGCGGAAACTTCTTGGAAAAGACTCCTGCCGACATGTGGAAGCGAAACCTGGACGACGAACGCATTATCGCTCTCGACAACATGCCCGGCTGGGACAAATACATCGCCGAAGTTACCACAAGTGCTTTCAACCGAATTCCCAACAAATTAAACATCACGCTGCAAGGCAACAACCTGAACATCACCATTCCGCAGGCAGGCCACACAAGCATCGCACTCTTTGACATGCTCGGACACAAAGTAGCAAGCCTCGCCAAGGGCAACCTACCCGCAGGCACCCAGCAATTCAACCTCGACGGCATCGCCAGCGGCAACTACATCGTGCGCGCCAAGAACGGCACTGCAGGCTACGCGCAGAGAATCAGAGTGAAGTAAAACCAAGCCTCATTTAATAATCAAAAGACTCGCTATGCGAGCCTTTTTTTATATTTGCTAACATGGAAAAGAAGCACCCCCTTTATTTTACGATCCATGGTCACTTTTACCAGCCGCCTCGTGAAAATCCTTGGACGGGCGTTATCGAGAATCAGCCGAGCGCACGTCCCTTCCACGACTGGAACGACCGTATTGCAAGTCAGTGTTATAGTCCCAATTCTGCAAGCCGTATTTTGAGCCCCCAGGGCCGTATTGTCGACATTGTCAACAACTACGATTTTATGAGTTTCAATATGGGTCCGACCTTGATGGGATGGATCCGCACCAACACACCTGACACCTACAAGCGAATCCAGGAAGCCGACAAGCGGAGCATGGAACGTCTAAAAGGTCACGGCAACGCGATTGCGCAGGTGTACAACCACATCATCATGCCGCTCGCCTCTGCCGAAGACAAAAAGACGCAGATTCGTTGGGGCATCGAAGATTTCAAGTTCCACTTTGGACGCATGCCCGAAGCCATGTGGCTTGCCGAAACCGCCATCAACTTCGAGACGGTTGTGGAACTCATCAAGGCCGGCATCAAGTTCACCATCCTTTCGCCCACCCAGACCGACAAGTTCCGTAAATTCGGCGACTCGGAATGGACGGGATGCAGCAACACCGACATCGACACGACTCGCCCGTACCGCATTTACCCGCGTAACAAGGACGGCGTGCTCGTTTGCGACGGCTACCTAGACGTATTCTTCTACAACCCGTGGCTTTCTTCGGCGGTGGGCTTTGAACACCTGCTGCGCAGCGCTGAAACATTCGGCAACCGTATCAAGGACGCCTGGGACGAAAAGCGCAAAGACCCGCAATTAGTCAGCATCGGTACCGATGGTGAATCCTACGGTCACCACGAACCCTTCGGCGATATGTGCGCCGCCTGGCTTTACAACCACTACGCCCCCGACCATAACATGGTCCCGGTGAACTACGGCTGGTTCCTCGAGGAATTCCCGCCACAGCACGAAGTGTTACTCAAGAACTTCTACAGCGAAGGCTGTGCCTGGAGCTGTGCCCACGGCGTTGGCCGCTGGTACCGCGATTGCGGATGCTCGACAGGCGGCGGCCCGGATTGGAACCAGAAGTGGCGCGGTCCGCTCCGCGACGCATTCAACCATCTGAAAAAATTGGCCGATGACGTATTCGTCCGCGAATTCGAAAAGATTTCGGACGTGAACCCCTGGGACGCCCGCAACAATTACGTGGAAACCCTGGTGGCTCCCGAAGACGAATCCCGCATCAAGGCATTCCTCGCCAAGACCGTCAAGAACCCGGATGACGCCGATATGTGCGCCAAGGCAATCCGCCTTCTGGAAGTACAAAAGTTCTGCCTGTTCAGCTTCACGAGCTGCGGCTGGTTCTTTAACGATATCGAAGGCCTGGAACCGGTACAGAACATGCGCTACGCCCTCCGTGCCATGGAACTCCTGGAACCGTTCTTGCCTTACGGTCACCACATCAAGAACGAGGTCATCAGCATTCTCGCCCGCGCCACCAGTAATGAACATAAGTGGAACGGCGCCGAAGTGTTTACCAACTACGCCGAAGAAAAGGTTCCGGTGGTCGTGAAGGAAATGGCCGAGCAAGCCGCTATTTTCCACCTGAACCTGGAAACCGATTCCCAGAAAAATGGCAGCACCACCTCTGAAAGGGGCCGCAAGATCGTCGCCACAAAGATTGCATCCCGCAGGCGCCAGACACTGGTACGCACCGAGTACAGCGACAAGTATATCGACGAAAAGCGCATTTCCACAGTGCTCGCCATTACCGACATGCTGGGCCGCATCAACCTGGTGGTTGCCGATGGTGAACACGAGCAGAACGGACTGAAGTTCGTCGAAAACCCCAACATGAGCACCCAGGAACTGCAGACGCTGTACCCCACGGCCTATGTGGTCCGCATGCGCAACCTCATGAGCGATTCCCTGAAGCGCATCAATCAGATTTCTACAAAGAAATATCTGAACGACCTCACGGAATCCTTCTCGAACTTCGCACTTTCTCACGGGCTTTCAATTGACAGCCTGGCCGATCCGGATCATACCCTGCCGGATACCATGCGTAAGATCCTTTCGCTGGAAATCAACTCCAAAATCCACCACCTTGCGCTCGAATACCTGGAAAACGACGACCAGAACATCTTTGACGAAATCAAGGACCTGATTGACGAAGCAAACGCCCTGCGCACCCACTACTCCTTCGGCGGTACGGGCCGCATGTTCCACGCAAAGCTCATCAAGCTGATCAATTCCGTCATCGAAAGTTTCGATGCAAGTTCCGTCCACCACATCACGGGACTGATTACCGTCGCCGACTGGCTCAAGTTGGAAATCGACAAGACCAGTCTCGAAAACAAGGTGTTCCCCGCCTACCAGGAATACGTGAAGTACCCGACCAGCAAGATTTCGGCACTCAAGCCCATGTTCAGCTGGTTGAACTTTGAGGTATAAGAATGTACAGGATGTCCGAAAAGCCGTTGATTAGTGCAGATGAAATCCGCAAGCGAGTGGCAACACTGGCCCGCGAAATCGCTGCGGCTTACGATTACGACATCCTGCTTTCGGCCCTCACCGGAGCTTACATGTTTACCGCCGACTTGACCAGAGAACTGGCAAAGGCGCAAGGCCCCAAGGCTACTCAAAAAAGAATCGCCTTCATCAAGGCCTCTAGCTACGGCAATTCCACCGAATCCAGCGGCAAACTCCAGGTGCGCGGACTCGACAAGTTTGACCTCAACGGCAAAAAAATCCTGATGGTCGACGACATCGCCGACACAGGAACAACGCTCCTCGGGCTCACAAACCTGCTCAAGGAATCGGGAGCCAAAGAGGTCCGCACTTGTGTGCTTTTGAATAAACAGGAACGCCGCGAAGTCGACATCAAGGCCGATTTCGTGGGTTTTGAAATTGAAAACGAATTCGTGGTGGGCTACGGCTTAGACTTCGCAGAAGACTACCGAGCACTCCCCGAAATCTGGACGCTACAGGAGACAAACTAAATGGCAAACAACGATTTAGATGACGTCCGGCTTCATGCCACCCAAGCCTTCGAAGCGGTAGAACGCAGCTACAACAAGATTGGCCGCGGCAAACGTTTCTTGATAAACCTGGGCGTATGCCTGCTGTTCTTTATTGCAGGCATCATTACCTGTAGCGTATTCACGAGCATTCCGAACGAAGGCATTATCGAACGTGTGGCAGCCCAGCCCGATATGCCAAATAAGTGCAAGTACCGCTATGACCGCGCCATGGAATACGCCATCATGCATGAATGCGTCTTTGGCAAGGGAACTCCCGGCAGCGAAAAATCGCTGATTCAGCGCATCAACTACTGCACTTGCGCCCTCGAGAGCGTACAGAAGAAAAAGCCCTACCAGAAAATGTTTGAAAATAACCTCGTAGACTTCACCTTCAAAATCCGCGAAGAAAATCTGTGTCGCGAAAACAAGGTGATTCCCACTTTGGATGACGAAGAAGAAGACTCGAAGGACAAGGCAAAGAAATGAACGTCGAAGAGATAGAACACAAAATTCGCTGCGAAGCCGAAAAACTGGTCCACGACGAACCGCTTTCGGTACTGATGATTACGGAGCAAATTCTTAATAGCAAGAATTTTGCCGCGATGCTTTCTGTCACTCTTTCGTGTCAGCTTGCAGGCGAGGTGATTGACCGCGCTGAACTTGAAAAGGTTTTCGGCATTCTTTACCTCAAGTATCCGGAACTGGTCACATGCGCGGGCAAGGACTTGTACGCTACGGTCCTTCGCGACCCGGCTTGCACGAGTTTTTTGGAACCGCTTCTGTTCTTCAAGGGTTTCCAAGGTCTGCAGGCTTATCGCGCCGCCCACGCCCTGTGGCAGGAAGGTCGTTCCTTCCCCGCCAAGATGCTCCAGAGCATCATTAGCCGCAAGTTCGGCATGGACATTCATCCGGCAGCCAAAATCGGTTACGGCCTTTTGATTGACCACGCCACGAACATTGTCATCGGTGAAACCGCTGTCGTCGGAAACAACGTGAGCTTCTTGCACGGCGTGACCCTCGGCGGTACCGGTAACGAAGTCGGCGACCGTCACCCGAAAATCGGAAACGGCGTGATGCTTGGCGCCCACGCCCAGTTGCTCGGCAACATTCACATTGGCGATGGCGCAAAAATCGGCGCAGGCGCTGTAGTGGTGAGCGACGTTCCGGCACACACGACTTACGCTGGCGTCCCCGCCGTACAAGTCGGTAAGCCGCACGACGAAATGCCTAGCTTCAACATGCAGCAAGACTTCACCAGGGACTGCGAGTAGAAAGCACACTAAGTGTCATCCTGAGCTATACGAAACTAAGAACTTTAGTTCTCAAGTTGAGTTATCCTCTTTGGGGAGAGTGCAACGAGTCGATATACGAAACTTGAAAATTTATTTTCTTAGTTGAGTTAGGTTCGAAGGAGCAGGATCTATAAATGAAAAAAGCTGATAAGATAAAATTCATCAGCGAAACACTCGACGAGTTGCTCCCAAACCCGCCGATTCCACTGGATTACTCTGACCCTTACACGCTCCTAGTCGCGGTCGTGTTGAGTGCGCAATGCACCGACCTCCGCGTCAACCAGGTGACCAAGGAACTTTACAAGAATGCAAAAACGCCTAAGGCCATGGTGAAGCTCGGCGTCGAAAAAATCACCGAAATCATCAAGCCCTGCGGTCTTTCGACCACCAAGGGCAAGAACATTTTCAACCTGTCCAAGATTCTTGTCGAAAAGTACGACAGCGTTGTCCCACAGACATTCGAAGAACTCGAGGCGCTTCCCGGCGTAGGTCACAAGACGGCAAGCGTCATGATGATTCACGCGTTCAAGATTCCCGCCTTCCCGGTAGACACGCACATTCACCGCCTCGCCAAACGCTGGGGACTTTCCGACGGTTCTTCAGTTGAACAAACTGAGAAAGACCTCAAGAAAATTTTCCCCGAAAACGAATGGGAAAAGCGCCACCTGCAAATCATTCTGTTCGGGCGTACTTACTGCAAGGCTCTCGGCCACAAGCCCGAGAACTGTCCCATTTGCAGTAAAATCTAGTCGTTATTCCGCTGGTAAAACCAGTAATAGAACAGGCTCCAAGCGCCCCAAAGCACACAAAGCCACATTCCCACATAGCCCGCAGTGTAGACGGCATTTGCAATCGTATCGTACTTGAGCAACAGCCCCATCTCGGACAGAATAAAATTCCAGTCATGGAATCCGTAAGGGGCTTCGGCACCGGTGCCACCACTAATGAGCATCAATTTCATGGACAATGCATCGTCAATGTACACGGCCACATCGATAAAATTTTCGAACGCCCACCAAAGCGCAATCGACGCCCCTAAAATATCGCGAGGCTTAATCCATAGTGCAAAGCAGAATACGAGCGGCATAATAATCTGGAACAGCGAACCGCCCAGCGAATGCAACACTCGGTTCCCGAAAATCGAAAACACCAAGTGTCCCGTTTCATGCACCGGCAAATTCAAGCAATGCAAGAACTGCGCCACCCATGCATCGTACCCTTCCTGCACCAGCTGAACCGAATAAAAAGCCATCATCACAACCAGAAACGCCCTGACTATAAAAAACGGAGTTCCCGCAAGCGTTTTAGGATACAAAAAGAACTGCATCACAATCGGCCAAGAACCCGGTTCCGCCAAGCTAAACGTCGACGGAGTTTCGTGCTTTACCGACACCAAATGCAAAGGCACCTCATCCGTTGCCTTTGTGGGGCGAACCATTTGCCTCGCCGGCCGCTCTTCTACAATTCCAGATTCATTTTCTTCCTTCATTGGTCTAAATATACCCAAAAACTTACAAATCGGAACTATTATACCCTAAAAACTCCACCCCCGCGACAGTTCAAGCAATTCCCTTTATTTTTAACATTTCTTGACTTCACAAGAGCCCCAAATAAAGCTATTTTCGAAATAAACGGAGTTGGTTTTTATGAAGAAAAAAACGATTATTACAGCCCTCGCTGCAGCTACAATCGCCACTGCGGCAAACATTACCGTAGATCCGAGTGCAACCAAGCAAGAAATCATCGGCTTCGGCGGCGCATCCGTCTATTACCAGAACTGGATTGCCAACCTGCCTGCCGAAGACCAAGAAGTTCTTTTCGACACCGCCTTCACGGGACTGAACCTTTCCCTCCTCCGCGTCGCGAACTGGCTCCAGGACGAAAGCAAGGACCTGACCGATGACATCAATATTATCAAGGCAGCCCAAAAGCGACTCGGCAGCCACCTGAAAATCGAGATGTCCAGCTGGAGCGCTCCCGGCAACCTTAAGCCGAGCGGCAGTCTCAACGGCTATGACGGTCATTCCAAATCGGACAAGACCCTGAAAAAGACCAACGGAGACGCTTATGGCTCCTACGCATACACCGACTTTGCAAACTGGTGGAAGAAGAGCCTTGAATCCTACGCCGCACAGGGCATCGTTCCGGACTACATCAGCCTCCAGAACGAACCGGACATGGAAGCGAATTACGAAGAAACCTTGTTCGAGCCCACGGAAACAGATGAAATCGCTGGCTACAAGGAAGCCCTGAACGCCGTCTACGACGCCGTCAAGGGAAAAGCAAAAATCCTGGGCCCCGAACCTCTCGGAATCGGATACGGCAACTTTGACAAATACGCTCAGGCTCTCGATGCCAACAAGTTGGACGGTTACGCCTACCATCTGTACCATGCAATGAGCGGCGACAACTCCGGCACCAACTACCTGAATCCGGAAAATTTCCGCGCCCCCATGAAATCGATTGCCGATACATACGGCACAAAGCCCATTATCATGACGGAATTCTGCCCGATGCTTGACGAGCCTCGCGAAGAGGATATGCTTGGACTCGCCCATATCATGCAGATTGGCTTCACCGACGGAAAATTAGGTGGTTACGTCGCCTGGCAACTTTTCTACGGTTATCATGCACAAATGATCGGCGTGTGCCCCGGTGCTGGCTGGGACCTCACCGGAGATGGCAGATACGTGTGCGAAGGAAAGGAAATCAAGATTTTCCCCGAATACCACGCCATGCGTCACTATTCCAAGTTCGTGAACCCGGGCTGGAGCGTGGTGAGTTCCACCACCGACGGTAGCGATCTCTACACAGTCGCTTTCCGCAGCGCCGATAGTGATTCCGTTACGGTCGTCGCCATCAACAAGGCAAGCGCCGCCGCAAGCCTGAACTTCAGTGTCGACGGATTCACCCCCGCCTACGCGATTCAATCTGTCGAAGGCGGCGACAAGAGCAAACCCGTTACCGCAGCGGCCACCCTCGAAGCCCCGGCAAAATCCATCACGACGGTCGTATTCACTTCTAGCACCACCGCCATCAAGAACCTCCGCGCCGACTTGGCAAGCGACATGAACGCTACCGCCAAGATTTTCGACCTGAACGGCAACCTTGTATGGATCGGCCTTAAGAACGCCGCCATGAACGCCGACGGAACTCTGCGCCTGAACATTCGCCAGGGCATGTACCTCGTGAAGACCAAGTCCTCGACCATCAAGGCCATGAAAAAATAATGTGCAATGAGAGATGTAAAATGTTTAATCATTCATCCCATATTCCACATCTCACATAACAAAAAAAGCGGGCTAAAGCCCGCCTTTTTTTGTTGCTTCGGCAACTCAATTAGCCTTCTTCCAAGGCTTCCTTGAATTCATCGACCGTAGCAATGTATTCGTCAATCTTGTCTTCCTTGGAATCAAGGTAAGAAAGAATCTGTTCCAAGTGTTCCTTCTTGAACACAGCCTTAAGCTGGCGAGAAGCGTGACCGCGATAGCCCCATTCCTTGAGGATTTCGTCGGTGACCACGAAGGCGTCGTTCATCGAAACGAAACGCATCGGACCATAAACAGCCCAGTTGTGTTCCATCTGCATGCATTCCGGTTCCTGGAGTTCCGGATTAGCCATGTAGCGCTGGATGTGGCGAGTACGCACGTCCTTGATCTTATCGACGCGCATGTAACCCATAATCAAGTACTTGTTGCGGAGTTCGGAATCACTCAGGCCTTCGTAACGGGTGCCGAACAGAATATAGCGGCTCTTTGCCTTGAGGATTGCGTTGATAGCCTTCACGTTATAGCAGCTCATCAGGCCATAGGTGCTGGTTTCGTAGTTGGGTTCGTAAAGAAAACCCTTGCCGTTTTCGTTGAGCTGGTCGCGGACCGGCATTTCGGACTGGTGGCTGGTTTCGACGTAGAGCAAGCTACCGGCAGCGTTACCGCGGTAGTCCTGCCAACCTTCGAGATTGATCTGTGTTTTAGGCATTTGTCATCCACTCTAGTTAGGTTAAACTTTGGGAACCCCGAACTTTAGGCCCGGAGTCCCCTTTTTATATAAATCTTACAATCGGACTACTTATGGCAGTCCGTTGCTTATTTTCAATATGCAAGATACAAATTTATAAGCTAAAAGGTAATTGATTCTGCCGAAAAACCGGTCATTCCAAAGAGAGATGCCCCTTTTTCGAAGAATTTCGCGGTATCGGTGGTCAAAAACCGAGTTTTTCCATTTTTTGTAAGACGGCATTCCATTTCTGGGTGACGTTTCAGGTAGTCCACCGTCTTTTCGGAAACAATGTCCCCCTGGAACACCAACCTTACCTTTTCGGGGAGGGCAGCACGTATAGCCCCTTCCAGAAGCGGATAATGGGTACAGGCCAGCAGAAGCGTATCGATTTCCGGATCTTCCTTCAAAAGGGTATCCACGTCCTTCTTCACAAAGAACTTCGCCCCTTCGGATTCACGTTCGCCATATTCGACCAGCGGCACCCACATGGGGCAAGCATGCTGCGTCACCTTAAGGTCCGGGAAGAAATGGTTGATTTCAATCAGGTAACTGCCCGAAGACACCGTCCCTGCCGTACCGAAAATACCGATATGGCCCGACTTGCTGAACTTGCCGATTTCTTCGGCGGTGGGTCGCACAATGCCGAGCACACGCTTGTCGGGGAATTCATACGGAAGCACATCCTGCTGAATGCTACGGAGCGCCTTGGCAGACGCCGTATTACAAGCGAGAATTACCAGGGGGCAGCCGCGGCCGAACAGCTCACGCACAGCCTGCAACGTATAGCGGAAAATCGTCTCAAAGCTGCGGGAACCATAAGGGGCGCGAGCATTATCGCCCAGGTAAAGGTAGTCGTACTGCGGAAGAGCCTTCTGCAGGTTCTTCAGAATGGTCAAGCCACCAAAACCCGAATCGAAAACACCTATCACAGGGCATCCTCCATCATCTTGTGGACCATGGGGAGCATGTGAACCTTGGGGTCGAACTTTTCGTTTTCCTTGCGGCACTCCAGAACATCGACCGGCGCAAGAACCTTCACGTCCACCTTGCAGCGCTTGGTATCTTTACGGCGTTCCCACACGGGGCCAGACCCCTTAATAACGATAGGCAACATGATGGCATCGTTTTCGCAGGCAAAGCGGAACACGCCGCTCTTGAAAGAGCCTAGCGCACCGGTCTTACTACGGGTACCTTCGGGGAAAATAAACACGCGCACCGACTTGCCCCTTTTAGCAATCGCATTACGGACAGCCTTCGCGGCACCGCCCTTTTCACGGTTCACCAGAATGCAACCAATCTTGTGCATCCAGAAATTCAAGAACGGAATCCGAGCAAGAGACTGTTTCGCCACAAAACCAACCGTCTTTTGGAGAGCCAGAAATACAATCGGAATATCGGCAAAGGAATTGTGGTTCCCGACAACGAACACCGGGCGACTCCAATCGACTTTACCAAGCTGCGCCTGGTCTTCAATCGTCAAATCCACACGCAAAACCTTCATGCAGAATCTTGAAAAATCCTGAATTTTACGGTCAAGCCACGCATCAAAATTTTTTCCACAATAAGGCTTGGCAAACGGAAGTGTAAGGATATAAAACAGCATATATCCCAGCACAGCCACCGCGACATAGATTTTAAACAAGATTACAGGCATAAACGCTACCGAATAATTTTTCGATTCTTTAGGCAAAAACCTTGAGCGCCTAAAGCGGCGCAGCCGACCTTTCCAGAATCTACGCTTGCAATATAACAAAAACAAGCAGGCCTCGGCACGGGTTACCCCCACGTAATAAAGCCTACGTTCCTCGTCCAGTTGCTTTTTACGGGCCTTGCGGTCTCCGGTACATTCTCCGGGAGTCAATTTCTCGCATAAGCCCGCATAATACACCACCGCATACTGGAGTCCTTTGGACGCATGCACAGTCTCGACATGTACGCCGTCTTCAATAGTCACCTCAGGCGAAGCCTCTCCCGCCTCCGTCACCACGTCGCCCGCAATGGGAATTCCGTAGTCACGGAGCGCTTGCTCGTAGTAAAGACGTTGCCGGTTGTAGCGAACGAGAATCGCAAAATTTTTCCAGGCAAGGTCGTAACCTTCACGAAGTTCCTTGACGGACACGACAATCTTCTGGATTTCTTCGACAGGGTTATCGGATACCCAGATTTCGGGTTTGCGATTTTCCTTATAGAGCGGGTTTCCGCCGGAACCGTTCAAGTTGCCAGCCCGGAGCATCTTGCGCAAATGAATCGGCTTATTCTTGAAAATATCATTTGCCAAATAGAGCACATTCGGCACCGAACGGTAATTCCATTCCAAGCGAATCTGCGTTGATTCCTTGAAATCTTCGCAAAAACGTTCAATGTTTCCGATGTCGGCGCCGCGGAATCCGTATATGGCCTGGTCGTCATCGCCGACGACAAACAGCTGCTTGCGATCGCCGAGCAAGCCTTTCACCAAGCGATACTGAGACGGATTTATATCTTGGTATTCATCGACCAAAATCTCTTTCCACTGTTCGCGAAAGTAATCCCGCGCAGCCTCGTTAGTTTCAAGCAATTGAATCGCCGAATAAATCAAGTCTTCAAATACGACTTGGCCCGATTCCAAAACAGTCTCGCGAAGCGGTTGCAACTTCGCCGACACTGCCGCGCCATAGCAGTCCGAAAACAGGTTTTCCCGCGACACCTTGACTTTCAACTTGAGCTTCGATAGCGCCTGCGAAAATTCACGCTCCGACGATTCCGTCGGTACAGGCATTTTCTTGAAACCCAAGAGTTCATATGCCGGGCATTCGCCGCCTGTTCCATTCGGCACCTTGCACTTAAGCATATGCAGCGCCAGGGAATGGAACGTACATAGCCGCACACCCGCATTCGGGAACAGCTTCTGCACGCGTTCCCGCATCTCGGCGGCGGCCTTTGCGGTGAAGGTCAGCGCCAGGATTTTTTCGGGTTCTACACCGCAAAGAATCCTGTACTGGATTCGCTTGGTCAAGACGGAAGTCTTGCCCGAGCCGGCCCCCGCCAAAATCAAAAGTTGCGCGCCATGTTCATGGTCATGCAGCACCGCTGCACGCTGGTCAGAATTCAATCCCTTGAGGATTTCTTCGGCGTCCATAACGCCTCGTATGGATTGGGGCGAAGTACATGTAAGTCGCCACCGCTATCTAAAAACCGTCGCACGCCCCAACGTCTGTTCAAGGCCTGCGCCGTCGAATTAATTCGGTTCGCTTTCAGCTGCCAGGTCTTTCGCGGGAGCGTTCGCCGCAGGCGACCCTCCAAGCAAAAATACGAACGCGCCAAACAGGCTCAACAACAGGCTCACAAAGTAAGCGAGCAGCTGAATCACCACCGATTCAAGCCCCGGCACTCCAGCACGAGCAAAAAGCGACTGCGCTAAAAGTTCACGCGGGCCAAAGCCGCCAATCGAAATCGGGAGTGCACTCACGATTGCAACCAGCGGGATGTAATAGAAGTACCACGAAATCGAGAGGTCCACGCCGACCGCGATTCCACAAAAATAATGCACCAGAATTCGAAGACCCTGAGTCACCGCCGAAAGCAAGTTGATCGACACCAAGAGCTTTGCCGAACGAAAATGCTGGAAGCGTTCGAACATGTGAATCAGGCGTTCGTTAATCTTCTTCGGAAAAATCTTCGTCAAGATTTTGCACAGCAGGCGCCCGAGCCTGCGGCTGCAAAGGGCGGCAAACAAAGCACAGAACCCCAGGAAAATCCAGACAGAGGGCCACATAAAAGAACGCTGCGCTTCATCGTGCATAAAGAACAACAAGCCCATCGCAAGTGCAAACAGCGTAATAAAGAACAGCCCGTAAAGGCGGTCAAAGAACGTCGCCGTAAGCCCGGCACCCACGGAATCCTGGCCGCCCTGCATGCGGATGTCGTAAACTTTCTTGGCGTCGCCACCCACGTTGCCCGGCATAAAGTTATTGAAGAAAAGCCCCACGTAATAAAGCTTGAGCAAATGTCCGTAACCAAGCTTCACATTCTGCTTTTCAAGCAAAAGTTTCCACTGCAGGCACGCCGTAAAGTTCGAAAGTCCCAGGCACAAAAGCGCTACAAACAAGGGCCAAATGCTATGCGTGCTGAACAGCGTATACAAGTCATCGACGCTCCAGTCCGGAGCCATCACGATGTTTCGGTAAACAAAGTAAGCCGGAACCGCCGTCACGACCAACTTCAGGCAAAAAATCAGAACCGACTTCAATCGGCCATCTATTTTACTCATCTCCTCCCCCTACCTGACGCTGAATAACGGCCTCTTGAATCAAGTCAAGAGTCTGTTCTGCAGCGCTATCCCAACGGAATTCCCCCGCATAGCTTTTGGCCGCCTGCGAAAGTCTCGTACGCAGGTCATCATCGCTATAAAGCCTATCCATTTCCATGGCACAAGTGTGGGCGTCTCCCACTGGGAACAAAAGACCCGTTTCACCATTGCGCACGCTGTCGCGGAGTCCCGGGACATCGCTTGCAATCGTCGTGGTTCCGAGCTTGGCCGCCTCAACGACAGTCAAGCCCCAGCCTTCCTTGAAACTCGTCTGCAAGAGAGCCACCGCATTTGCAAGCAATTTCCTTTTCTTCTCAGACGAAACAAACCCCAAAAGTTCAACGTGTTCTTCAAGTCCCCGCTCCTTAAGCCAGGCGGGAATCTTTTTCAGAAGCGGACCATCGCCCGCCACCACCAATTTTACATCCGGATGGTTTTCGGCAAATTCTTCAAAGGCTTCAAGAGCCGTCCAGATTCCCTTGTAGCGGTGCACACGGGACAGCCACAAGAAATAAGGCACAGAAGATTCTTCTTCAACCGGTGCCGCATCAGCCACAGGAGTCGCAACATCATCATCCGATCCATTATAAATGACCGAGATGCGGTCTTCGGCAATTCCGATTTCTTCCAGTTCACGCTTAGTACTCGGGCTCACCACCACAAAGGGTTGCTTGCGGTAGAACCAGGGAATCATCCGTTCAAAAGCCCACACCACAAAAGCCACCGGGAACGAGGCCTCGTGGAAAATCGAGCCGCGCCACAAGTGGTGCATTTGCACCAGCACCGGCTTCTTAACCAGGAAAGGCGTAAACAGCGGAAGCTTGTTCAGGTCTTCGACCACCAAATCAAAATTGAACTCCCGATCCAGCTTGCGAATGTTCATCGCAACAGTAAGCTGGAACAGCAGGTCGCCACCCTTGCGCACCACCTGGATGCCGTCTACAACTTCGCGTTCTTTACAGCCGGCAAAGGCAGTCGTCAGGAGCACCACCTGGTGTCCCGCTTCTGCAATCAAGGAAAAGATGCGGTGTAAATGTTTCTCGGCACCACCTGCAGCAGGATGCAACCGATCGCGATAATTGACTACAAGGATGTTCATCGGCTAGGGCTTCTTGCCCAGGACTCCAATGCACAACTGCGTGTAGTGCATAAGCGAATTGTTTTCGAGAGAATCAAGAATCTTGTCCTTGACCTTCTGGTAGGCAGAACCTTGCAGCGGATACTTCGGCAGTTCCACGCCCACCTTGAAGCCCACTTCGCGCACAATGCGGTAGAACAGGTTCGGGCGCATCCAGTCGCCATATTGGTAAACGCATTCAAAGCCCGCATCGGTCATAAGCTTCTTGAGCTGCGGCATGGTGAACTGCTTTTCCCAACCGGCGAACCACTTGTCCATCGCAATCAGAATGTGCTTGATTACGGTGTACGGGTGAACGGTCTGCGGCACGTCGCACAGGCAATGACCGCCATGTTTGAGAATGCGGTAGTTTTCCTTAATCAGCGGGAGCGAATCCTTGAAGTGCTCGGCCAAACCCTGGTGGAAAACCAAGTCAAAAGTGCAATCCGGGAACGGCGCCTTGAAGGCATCGCCACGGACCAACTTCAAATTGTCGTAAAGGTTGTCTTTGGCTCGAATGGCATCTACAATCTTCAAACTATTTTCAGCGTAATCGAGCACGTAGACATCGGCACCCAGGCGGGCCAGTTCGGCACTGTCGCGACCGGTACCGGCACCCACTTCCAAAACCTTGAGGCCTTCGAGCTTAAAATTCTTCTTAATCGCGTTCAACACCGACGGGGACGAAGGATAAACCTTGTCCATATCGTTCTTCTGTTGCCAAAATCTGTTCCAGACAGACTGATCAGGTTCTTTAATAGACATAGCGTGTAAAATATAC
>JAEEGJ010007728.1_pt1 | contig 30434 bp, 27 predicted proteins | sample 8958761 | NCBI WGS metagenome assembly JAEEGJ01 (sample SAMN16246546, study PRJNA631951) | gut metagenome | biome: gut microbiome; feature: rumen; material: RS-attached | host: Bos | place: Iran: Karaj | collected 2018-10
CGCGTCAAACAGCGGGCTCCAGCCTTCGCGCATCGTCACGATGTCTTCGATGGGCATGTCGGGGAGCACCATTTCGCGCTTGCTCCAGATACCGCTCATGTCGGCGGGTTCGAAGCTCATGCGGCGTTCGGCGAAGAGCTTCTTCCATTCGTCGGGGCTCTTGCTGGCGAGGGCTGCACGGTCGTGTTCGACTTCGAGCAGGCTGCCGTCCACCTTGCTGCGGTAAATGACGTCGGTCAGCGGGTAGGTATCGTCCCCGTTGATGTTCCTAAAATGCGCGTTAAATTGGGCCATAATGTCCTCTTGATTTTACGAGGGCAAATATAGTAAATTAGACGAAAGACGAAAGACGATAGACGAAAGACGAGGCGCTTGGCGGTTCTATTCGGCCGGGGTGTTGGTTGTGTCGACTGGTGTGCTGGTGGTGTCTGCTGGGGTTACTGTGCTGTCGGCTGGTACTTTTGCGCTGTCGGCCGGGATTTCGGCGGCTTTGCAGTCCTTGATGGCCTTGTCGACTTCTTCGCGGATGGAGTCCAGCTTTGTCTGGTAACGCGGGTTTACGGTCGTGTCTCCATTGCAAATCTGGGTCTTCGCGTATTCCCCGTCTTTATACGGGAACGAAGCTTTGACGCATGTTTTCAGGCTGTCGGAAACTGTTTCGCCTGCCGTAGAGAGGCTGTCCAGTTTTTCATTTATACAGTTGCTGGAAACCTCGCCCCTTTTGACGAAGTCTATCTTTTGGCAAATCGGAGCGGGAACTGCTGAACTGCTGGATTCCGCTACGGAACTACTGGATTCTGCCGATGAACTGCTCAGGAATTTTGCCTCGTACTCTTCTTCTGTATAGACAAGGCCGTCCTTTGCATAGGGGAAAACCATTCCGTTGGAACAGGAGTATTTTATGGTTGTCTGGTAGCCTACGCAATGGCATGGGCCGGTGCCATATACGGGGATGGCTTCGTAGCACCTTTCCAATCGGTCCTCGATGGAATCCAGTTTTTCGAGTGATTCTGTTTTGTTGAATTCGAGATTACGTTGTTCGACATAGCAATCTACTGGGGGATCGTAGTCGCAGACCGTGCCCAAACAATTGCCGGTTGAATGAAAAGTTTGTTTGCAGGTCACGTTCGGGTCGCTGGCGAGCCTGTATTGCGCCGAACTACTGCTGGAAAAGTCCCCAATTGGAGCCGAGGATGACAATCCGGGAGAGCCGCTGGATGTTCCTTCGGCAGGTTCGGAGTCGTTTGAACTGCCCGATTGTAGCAAGGCGTCTTCGGAACTGCTGGGCTCGAGGGTTGAACTTGATTCCGGGGCGGGATCATCGATGCTAATGGGCTGCGGGTCGTCTTCACCGCAACTGGCCCAAAAGAATCCACTGATAATCAAAATGAATTTTCTTAAGAAAAATCTGTATTTCATGGTCGCCTCGAAATGTTGTTAAGTGTCTATGGTGAATATATGTTTTTGTATGTCGAATGTTCTTTTTTGATAGACATTTCTGTTGACTTTTTGTCTGTGGACGGCCTGCCGCAGTATGGCTCCTTTTTTTGGATGCCGTTTGGGTTGGAATAGGGGAGATTTTCTATATTTTAGCTCGAAAAAAGTTCAACACGATTCGGAGATCCGAGTGAAGAAAAAATTTGTTTTATTGTCCTTTTTGACCATAGGAACTTTGGCCCTTTCTGCCTGCTTGTTCGATTCCGATGAGGATGGTTTGAGTAATTGGCTTTCGGACCAGGGCCTGCCGGACAGTTATAAGGTTCAGACTCTAAGTATCGAGGGACTTGTTCCGTCGAAGGTCGAGGTCGACAGGGATTCCACTCCGCTTATTATGGACAGCCGCGTTGTCCTGGGTAACGCCAGCAATATGTCGCATGAAGTGGCTTTCGAGTTCTTGTATAAAGAGAAGAAAGACGGCTTCTTGAAGCGCTTTAGATCGGCCGATACAATCGGTGCGTATATCTCGCTGAACTTGCTGACTTCGTTCTATAACGAAAAAAGCATTCCCGTGGAATTGTTGCCCATCAAGGAAGACCTGAAACTCAATGTAAGCTGGTCGCTTCGCAGTGGCAAGAATGAAGATTTCCTGGATAGCCTTTATTCTATTACGGATTCCGCTTGGGTGAAGATGCTCCAATCTTGGGAGCCGGATGTCGTTGTCGATACCACATATTCGATAAAAATTAAAGAGTCGGATGTGCAGGCAAAGAAGAAGAAAAATGGAAAAACACAAGAAGCAGATAGCCGTATTCTTTTTGAAATGCCGGGTGCTTTCTTGGACAGCTTCAAGACTTGCAAAAAGTACTGCTACCTGGAAATGCGCTTTTCTGCTCCCGAAACAGAGAACCTGTACCGCTTCTATTCCATGGATTCCAAACGCCAGGCAACCCTCAACTTGAGGGCTAAAAGTGAAGGGGACTCCCTTTACGATCTCCTGATGTATACTCCGTACCGCATGGCAAACGTCGTCGTCAGCAACGATTGTTCCGATTGTCTTGTCCTGCACGGCGGTGTCAAGGATTCGATGGTCTTCGAGTATTCCGCTGAACCCATTCTCAAGGCTTTGTCCGATTTCTACGGGGACGAATTCCCCTATAAGATGGGCGATGGCTATGATGTTCGCCAGGCTGTGGTCCTTGCCCAGTTGACCTTTGCCCGCGATGATTCCGATAGCAAGAGTTATCTTGGCCTGCCAATTTGGGTCGTGGCCAGTTCCTTCATCGATAGTTCCGGCAAGGAACGCCGCGTTCAGGAAGGCTACAAGCCGAACAGGCAGGAAATTGCAGAAAGCGGACACCCGAACATGGTGTTCTACGATGGAGATTCCCTGACGCTCCAGGTGACCCAGGGCCTTCGAGACTTTATCAATCGTGCGAGCAATGGCGCAAAGTTGAAGTTCATGGTTAACCTTTCTTTCCCGCAGTTGCAGGATAACGATTCCACGTACCGGACGCATATTATCCAGAAGGACACGGTCAAGAAGATGGTTGTCTATGGCGATACGGTTGAGATGAAGCTCTCTAAAGGCGACACGAGCTATGTGTACCTCGGTCATTATGACTATGCCCGCTATGATTTCTCCAGCATGATGCAGAAACCGGCTACACTCAAGTTGTGGCTTGCTACCAAGCGTGGAGGTGATGATGAATAAGTTATTGTGTTTTATCCTTTGTGTGGCTAGCCTGGCCTCGGCTTCCTTGTTGGGCATCGATGCCCTCGGTGAAGAACAGACGCTTGGTGGAATGGTGAATGCCGCCGGCCGTGGTTTTGCCGGTGGTGCAAAGACGGGAGATGCCGAAGGCGTGTCCGTCGTGAACCCTGCCCGTGTTGCATTTGATACCAAGGTCGTGTTCAATCTGAATTTCTACATCGAAATGATGACTGCAGAAAACGACGAATCCACGTACTCTACAACGACTATCTCCTTGCCGTCGTTCAATTTCTCGTTCCCGATGGGGTCGTACGGCGCCGTGGGACTTTCTCTTTGGCAGCACTATGCCTCCAGTATGGATGAGGAAGTGAGCGATTCCGCTTCTGGAATGGATGCGGCGGTCAAGTACCAGGGGAGCGTTTACGAAATCATCCCGGCTTATGCTGTGCGTCTGCCGTTCTTCCGTATGATGTCGCTGGGTGCATCGGCGCATTTTGTGATGGGCAATGTGGAGCGCAGCCTGACTCTGGGCCCGGACAATAACAAGGTGAGCAAGAGCGATTCCTGGGCGACCAATAGTTCGGATGTGACAGATTATGCAAGTGGTACGTGGGAAATCAAGAACCATCCCGCTTACTATACCTTGTCTATGCAGTTCCGTGGTCGTCAGTCTTCGTACTACTTCTCCTACACGACTCCGTATGTTTTGAAGAATGACTTGTCCTATGACTTCCGCTTTAGCCAGCTGGACACTTTGATTCCTACCCGCTATACGCGCGAAATTGAAATTCCGGCACTCTTGGCGACAGGCGTGAATTACCGCCTGTATAAGCGCCATAACGTCATGATGGATGTTCAGTGGCGTGCCTGGGATAGCGACGTCGAGAATGTCGCGGGAGGTTGGGACATGTCTAGCGTGACAAAAACGCAGAACGATTTTATGGTATCCCTTGGGTACCAGCGCGACGGAAGTCCGCTGTTCTATGACTCGTACTTGGACAGGACTGCGTTCCGTTTTGGTGGCTGGATGAAAAGCTGGTACGTGAAGGATGTCTATGAATATGGCGGTTCCATCGGAGCCGGCCTCCCCATGGGAAAGAAGGGGACGATGATTGATTTGGCCCTGCAAGGAGGAAAACGCACTACGGGTGGTCATGGCGACTGGGAAGAGTTGTTCTTCGGGATACGTCTTGGCCTGATGGGCGTTGGCTCTTGGGGGCAATCTCGCGGAAGGTAATCGCGAGTTCGGGTCGTTGGGTATTTACAAAGAAGGAGGTCCGAAATGGCTGTTAAGAAGAATGCTAAGGACACGAAAACAGAAACAAAGAGTGTGAAAAAGGTTGCTGCAAAGCCGGCTGCTAAGCCTGCGCCGAAGACGGCTGCCAAGCCCGCCGCAAAGCCTGCTACAAAGGCTCCTGTGAAGGCCGCCACTAAGGCTCCTGCCAAGGTTGCTGCCAAGCCTGCAACGAAACCCGCTGCAAAGGCTGTCGCTGCCAAACCGGCCACAAAGCCGGCTGCTAAACCTGCACCGAAGCCGGCCGCCAAGGCCGCCGCAAAGCCTGCTACAAAGGCTCCTGCCAAGGTTGCTGCCAAGGCTCCCGCCAAGCCGGCAACGAAACCCGCTGCAAAGGCTGCTGCCAAGCCTGCCACTAAGCCGGCTGCTAAACCCGCACCGAAGCCGGCTGCCAAGGCCGCCGCAAAGCCTGTAACAAAACCCGCAGCAAAGCCCGCTGTCAAGACTCCTGCCGCCAAGCTGGAACAGCCCTTCGACGCCGAGTATCTTGTGCTCATGCAGAAGGATCCGAACTGGCTGCATGCTTTCTGGGAAGTTTCTGAACAGCGTGTGAAGCGCTCCAAGAATGGCAAGGGCAAACTTGTGCTGCGCCTGTTTGACATCACGGACGACTTGACCGTACAGCGTGGCAAGAAGCGCAAATTCCACGATGTGGAAGTTCCTGCCGATGCCCGCAGCTGGTATGTCGAAAATCCTGTTGGGAACAACTGCATGGCTGTCCTCGGCTCTGTTGACGGAAATCAGTTCATGCCGATTCTCGAATCGTCCCCGGTGCTCACGTTCGACAAGAGCGCTACGGTTCCTTCCTTCGACGACGAATTTGTCCGTGCTTCGCTGGGTGGCAGCGTGAATGGCAACTTCATGAGCTCCGGTTTTTCCAGCACGACTGCCGAGTCTTGGCTCAACAGCCTCCGCCTGGGCAGCTCTTCGGAGTCCATGTTCTCCGGCGCACTTTCCAGTGCGGCGCTCAAGAGCAACGAAATTGCCGCCCCGAAGGATTCTGTCAACTATGGTAAGGATTTCTTCTTGTGGGTCAAGACGCGCCTGATCGTTTACGGCGGAACTCGCCCTGATGCCCATTTGCAGGTGCGCGGCGAACCGTTCCCGCTGAACCCGGATGGCACGTTCAGCTTTGAAGAGGACCTCCCGGATTCTACGAAGATTATCCCCGTGTTTGCTACGGACAAGGATGGCGATTTCCCGACGACAATTGTACCTATCGTTGTTAAGCGTACGGAATAATTCAGTTTTCGGGTGTTGTTAATTTGTCTGCACCGGGCCAAATCCTTTTCCTGTTGCATGCGCACTTGCCTTTCGTGCGTCATCCCGAATATGACCGGTTTTTCGAAGAAAACTGGCTATTCGAGGCTGTCGCGGAATCGTACCTGCCTTTAGTGCAGTCCTTGCGGCGCCTGCTCGAAAAGGGTGTGCCCGGAAAGTTCAACTTGAGTGTCTCGCCGCCGCTAATCGAGATGCTCCGCGACGAGAGCCTGGTTGCTAAAATATCCAACCACCTGGTGCGTCTGGAAGAACTTGCCGAAAAGGAAGTGGCCCGTTTCAAGGAGGGGCCCCGTGCAACTCTTGCACGCTTTTATCTGGATCGCCAGCGTGCGCTTGTCGACACTTGGGAAAATCGGATTGGCCGTGATTTGCTAGGGGAGTTCAAGGCCCTTGAAAATGCGGGCAAGCTGAATTTGCTCACTTGCGTGGGGACGCACCCGTTCTTGCCGGCATACCAGAGCGATCCTGCTTCAATTCGCATGCACTTGGATGCGACCGTGGACTGCTTCGAAAAAGCCTTCGGCCGCAAGCCCAAGGGAGTCTGGCTTCCGGAATGCGGCTATTTTCCCGGGCTGGAACGCTATCTGGCCGAATATGGCCTGCATTACTTTTTCCTCGAAACGCACGGCGTCCTGTTGGCATCCCCGTCCCCGAAGTATGGCGTGTTCACTCCGCTCCGCACTCCGTCGGGACTTTACTGCATGGGGCGCGAGCAGGCCAGTTCCATGGAGGTGTGGAGCCGCCGCACCGGTTACCCGGGACATCCTGAATATCGCGAGTTCTTCAAGGATATCGCATCGGAACGCGAACGCGCCTATCTCGGCGAGTATTTCTATTCCGGGGATACGCCAATTGATACCGGATTCAAGTATTACCGCATTACAGGTTCCGAGCAAAAGGAATTTTATCGTCCCTGGAACGCGATGCGCCTAGTCCAGGACCATGCGCGGCTCTTTGTGGCCAACAGGGAAGCGACTCTTTCTGACCTCATTCCGAAAATGGGCGGGAACAAGGCTGCCCTCCTTTGCCCCTACGATGCGGAACTCTTTGGACACTGGTGGTTTGAAGGTCCCTTCTTCCTGGAGGCTCTGCTGGAACGTGCTGCGGCAAGTTCCGTGCTTGAATTTGCAGGTGCTGATGATGTGATGACATCTTCGGCTGACCCGGACGCACACGAGCCTGCGTTCTCTTCGTGGGGGGAGGGCGGTTTCGCTTCGGTATGGATCAATCCCGAGACAGAAAGCTATTATCCGCTGTCGTACCGCATCCGCTCCAGGATTGATCACCTGAAAAGCAGGACTTCCAAGGTGCAGGATGCGAAGCTCCGCTTGCTGATGGAACGTTTCGTCCGCCAGATGGAACGTGAACTGATGCTATTCCAGTCTTCAGACTGGGCGTTTATGATTCACAATCATTCTACGGAAGGTTATGCAAAGCAACGCCTGGAATCCCATTACCTTAGGGCGGAATCTCTGTACGGCGAGGCCTGTATGGCTCTGGACGATTGCAAGGGCCGGAAGGATGTCGGCCAGGTCGATACCTCGGTCCTGACAAAGCTCGAATCCGAAGATTGCATCTTTAGTAGATGATGATGAATTTTTCGGCCTTGCCGCTGTTGCCGGCTCTGAACCAGTAGACTCCGGGGACCATTTTTTCGCGGACTTTGTTTTCTTCAATGCAGAGAAGCGTACCTAGGTATTTTTCTTGCATGACGATAGCTCCGCGGCGGTTGCGGATTTCGATATAGTCTTTATCACGCGGCAGAGGCGAGAAACAGAGCGAACCTTCGCGCCATGGAATAGGGTATGCCTTTAGCTTGCCGCTCTTGGTTACGGTCTCGACGTAGTCGCCTTCTCCAAGGCGGCTGAATATCCAGATGGTGGAATCTGCGCTGGACATGGTTCCCAGAATGGAGTCGGCGGTGTTGGTTGTCTTGATCGGGACGATTGTTGCCTTCCCCTTGCGGTAAATGGCCGCACTGGCTTCGCCCTTGTAGTTGGTCAGGTTTGGGTTTCCGCCCGAGTAATATGAAATCAGAAATTTTGTGGTGTCCGGCACGAAGTCATGCTCGTAGAGGGTCGTTATGCTGTGCGTTGAATCGAAGTTAATAGTCGCCCATTTGTTCTCGTCGTTGTGAACCCATTGGCTTTTGCTTACGGCCGAGCTGCGTTCCCCGGAGAATGATAACCTTACTGCGAAATCGTGGAAGACGGAGTCCGCGTCCATTTTTTTCTTGCTCAGATAGTTCGAAATTTGCACGTCCAGGGTTTTGTTCGGATTTTTGGAGAAATTGGTCCAGATTTCCTTGTCGAACTTTTTCTCGATGTTATTGTAAAAGTAAAGATAGAGAGGGCTGAGTCCGTATGCGAATGTGTCGAGGTCGTTGAATGGCTTGCCGATTTGTGGGAATGTGTTGGCGATGTAGCCAAAGTAGTCGTTCACGTCTGGATTACCGATTTCCTCGACGCCGACAGCGGATGCCTCGAACCAGACGGTACGATTGTAGTACATGTTAAGATAACGTAATTGGCAGGCGTGGTACAGTTCGTGGAAAATTGTAATTCGGATGGCCTTGTCCCAGTGCTTGCTGAAGTCATCACCCGTGATTTGCTGCGTCAGGGGAACGGACGCTTCAATGTAGGTGCATTGGGAATTGCTTGTCATGCTTTTCCGATTGCCCATCGAAGACGTGTATTTGAAGTCGTTATCGATAAGCAGGTCGGTGGTATCGGTATTGTTTGTGTTTTGCGGATAGGTCAGCCCGAAACAACCTCTACAGGTTTCGTCCCCGAATAGATTGCGGGGGTTGCGGGCCATGTCGATGTCGATGATTTCGACGGGGTAGAGCCCGTCTTCGACATCTTCCTGGTAGTGGTAGGACTTTTTGTGGCCCAGCGGCTTGCGCATCCCCACCTCGGTTACGTGGAACTTGTATGCGCGTTCCAGGTTCGCGGCGACACTGTCGACGAATGCCTTCTGCGTAGCGTGTGGCCCATCCAGTGTGTAGAAAATCTGGAAGTGCTCGGTCTTTTTGGAAAGGACTTTGTTGTAATAGGCTTCGGGGCTGCAGTTGGCGATATTGAATAGAGCGACCGGTTTTGCGCTGGCCTGCAAGGAGCCCCTGCCATATTGCTTGTGGTTGAACAGGTTGGCCGTAGCACAGTTCCTGCCGTGCGCGAAGGCTTCCGTGCAAGCGAGTAAAATGACGAAAGAGATTGCAACTAAACGCTTCATTTGGCCTTGTCGAGAATTTCCCGGGCGCGCCTCGTGATGGCGTCAGGGACTGTGAGTGGCTTCTGGTGGTGCGGTTTGGTTCGCGCGTCGACAATGAGTGGTGCTTGTATGCTCCAGTGCTTGTCGCGGAATTCCTCGTTCAACCCGTGTACATCCTGCGCCGGGTCCGAGCGAGTGAATGTCATCCAGATAAAATCGCGGAGTTCCATGTTGTCCGTGGTGTCGACCAGGCTAATCCAGGGGTAGTTTTCGCGGTAGCCCCAGTTCTCGATGCCCTTGCGGAATGCGTCCAGGTCGGCATCCGCTTTTGCGTGGATGGCGAGGGTGCCGGGCAAGATGACCTTCGGGCTGTCGAAACCGCTTGGCAGGGGGAGCGAGTCCAGATCGTGTGCGTTGTTGCGCAGGAGTCGGCGTGGTTCTCCGACCGCAGCGATGACGAGCTTGGATCCGTGATTCAGCTTGGTGCCCGTGTAGTCCAGCGTGTCGATGGTCGTGGCTGTCTGAAAATGCAAGTCTCGTCCGAAGTCGATGCGTTCGAGCACATGCGTGAAAAATCCAGGAAAGTCGTTCACGTCTAGCTCGGGATTGTCCTGCTTTGCGGCAAGCATCAGGTACTTGCTTAAACTCACCTGGTTGAATCCGAGCAGCGCGTTTGCGATTTTCAGGATGCCCAGGGGCTCCCTGCCGCTGTTGTACGGGCATTCGCGTTCATCGGCAAGGGCGAGGCAGAGTGAATGCACGCCTGCATCGTCGACCGCATTTATAGCGTGGACGCCGGGCACCGAGGCGGGCATCATTGGCTTTGTCACCTGATGGATGAACTTACCGAACAGGGTGTCTTCTTGCGGCGGGCGCCCGACGACGGTGAACGGGAAGATGGCGTTCTTCTTGCAGAGTACCTTCTTCACGTTGATGTAGGGGAAAGGATGTGCCGCTGAATAGTAGCCGATGTGGTCGCCGAAGGGACCCTCCGGCTTAAGTTGCGGAGCAACTTCTCCGAGGATGCAGAAATCTGCATCCTCGGACACGACATAGCCGTCATGGATGAAGTAGCGGAAACGCCTGCCGCCGAGCATACCGGCGAATACCAGTTCCGAGAGGTTCTCGGGCATGGGCATGATGGCGGCTATGGCGTGGGCCGGAGGCCCGCCCACGAAAATGCTCACCTTGAGCGGCCGGCCTTCTGCAAGCGCTGCCTGGTGGTGCCTTGCAATGTCCCTGCCCAGCTGATAGTGCAGCCCGCACTCGTTGGCCTGGTAGCTGTTTCCCGAAATCTGGATGCGGTACATGCCCACGTTGGTTTCCAGGATGCGCGCCTTGGGCGATGGCCGTGTGGCCACCTGAGGCAGCGTGATGAACGCACCGCCGTCTTCGGGCCAGCACTTGATTTGCGGCAGGTCTGCGAGGCTGCATTCCTCGAAATCGTGGATGCTTCCGGCTTTGAGGGGGAGGCTCGCCTTGCCGGCCTTGGCCGCACGGTACCAGCGGAACGGGTTGATTCTCCTGAAGAACCCTGCCGGGTTGGCTTTGAAGGCGACTGCGTCCGTAACGGACTTGATTTCCTTGCGGAAGAGGTACTGCATGCGCTTTTCGGTGCCGTAGATGTTGCATGCGGCGCGGAAACGCGAACCCTTGACCTTCTCGAACAGAATGGCCTTGTCGCCCCGTGCGAACGCTTCGCGGGCGATGGCTGCCATTTCGAGATTGGGATCTACCTCTTCCTTGATTCTTTTCAGCATCCCCGCTCTTTCAAGATCCAGCAGGGCCTGTTCGAGGGAGGTGTACATGGCCTACCCCGCGGTTGCGCTAGATTCTAGGCTTTCGAAGGACTGCGTCTGCTTTTTGGCTTCGACGGAGAGTTCTACTTCGCGGGCGGCCTTGCGGGACCTCAGTGCGTAGATGACGTGCGTCTTGTCAATCAGGTCCTTAAATTCGCTTTCCGAAATATCGGTAAATCCTTGGAACGTGAACTCGTCGCAGCAGGCGGTGTAGTTGCCTTCTGCCTCGTACCAGTGCGTGGCCGTGAAGCCGCGGAACGGGCCCTTTTCGAGACGGACCATCAGTCTGCCTTCGCTGATGGCGCCGATGATGCCTGTCCACGTAATGGTCTTGAACCCGGCGACAAGCGTGTACTTGATTTTTTCGCCGGCGACAAGTTCCTTGGGGAGGGTGTAGTGTAAAACGGGGGAGGCGCCAATGGCCAGGTTCATTGGGGCGAATGTGAGAATCTCCTTAACCTCTGCGAGGGAAGAATCTTGCCACGATGTCTGACTCATTTGTACCATACATGACAAAGATAATAAAAAAAGTCCTCAAAAACGAAGAAAAAAGGCATCTAAAATACCTTTTGCTTGTACTGATTACGTTAACGGCTTGATGCTCAACGAGTTGAATAAATAAAAAAGCCGCGGGGCGTTGACCCCGGCGGCGGATAATATCGGGAAATGATTTGTTAGAGCTCTTCCACGGCGTTCGCGTGGAGGTTCTGCACGATATGTTCCTGACGGGAGGGCGTGTTGTTTCCCATGTAGTATTCGAGCATCTTGCCGAGGCTTGCGTCGGGCGGGATGTTCACCGTTTCGAGGCGCATGTCTTCGCCGATGAACTGCCCGAATTCTTCGGGGCTGATCTCGCCCAAACCTTTGAATCGGGTAATCTCGAGGTCTGTCTTGCCGATTTCCTTCGCAGCCTTGTCGCGCTCGGCTTCGTCGTAGCAGTACTTGGTCTCCTTCTTGTTTCTCACGCGGAATAGCGGGGTCTGCAAGATATAGAGGTGCTTCTGCTCGACAAGTTCCGGGAAGAACTGCAGGAAGAACGTCATCAGGAGCAGGCGGATGTGCATACCGTCCACATCAGCATCGGTCGCGATAATCACCTTGTCGTAGCGCAGGTTCTCGAGCCCGTTTTCGAGGTCGAGCGCATGCTGCAGCAGGTTGAATTCCTCGTTCTCGTACACGACCTTCTTTGTCATGCCAAAACTGTTGAGCGGCTTACCGCGCAGGCTGAATACGGCCTGGGTCTGCACGTTCCTTGCCTTGGTGATGGAACCGGATGCGGAGTCACCCTCGGTAATGAATATCATGGATTCGCGGTTGAGCGCATTCTTTGTGTCGGTGAGGTGAACCTTGCAGTCGCGCAGCTTGCGGTTGTGCAGGTTTGCCTTCTTGGCGCGTTCGTTCGCGAGTTTCTTGATGCCTGCGATTTCCTTGCGTTCACGCTCGTTCTGGTTGATGCGGTTGAGGAGCGCTTTCTCGGTTTCGGGGTTCTTGTGCAGGTAGTTGTCGAACTGGCTTGCGACGTAGTCCACGACCCATGTACGCAGCTGGGCCCCGCCCGGGGATACCGTCGTGGAACCGAGCTTGGTCTTGGTCTGCGATTCGAAAACCGGTTCCTGGATGCGCACGGAAATGGCTCCGATGATGCAGTTGCGAACGTCCGATGGGTCAAGGTCTTTCTTGAAGTGGTCGCGCGCACCCTTGACTATACCTTCGCGGAATGCCTGCTGGTGGGTTCCGCCTTGGGTGGTGTGCTGCCCGTTCACAAAGCTGTAGTAGTGCTCGCCGTACTGGTTGCCGTGCGTGAACGCGCATTCGATATCTTTGTCCTTGAAGTGGATGACGGGGTAACGGATGGAGTCGTCTACGTGCTTCTGGAGCAGGTCCAAAAGGCCGTTCGGGCTAGTGTATGTCTTGCCGTTCATGACGAGCGTGAGCCCGTTGTTCAGGTAGGCGTAGTTCCAAACCTTCTCTTCCATGTAGGCAGGGAGGTAGCGGTAGTTCTTGAAAATGTCCGCATCCGGCTCAAAATAGATTTCGGTGCCGTTCTTCTCGGTGGTGGCGCATTCCCTGTATTCCTTGATGAGCACGCCCCGGCAGAACTCGGCCTGCTTCATGCGGCCATCGCGGAAGCTCTTCACGATAAACTTGGTCGAGAGCGCGTTCACGGCCTTGGTACCCACGCCGTTTAAGCCGACGGATTTCTGGAATGCTTCGGAATCGTACTTACCACCGGTGTTAATCTTGCTAACGCAGTCGATGACCTTGCCCAGAGGGATGCCACGCCCGTAGTCGCGGACCCTGGCGGAGCGGTCTTCGATGTCGATTTCGATCTTCTTGCCGGCGCCCATGACGAATTCGTCGATGGAGTTGTCGATAATTTCCTTGACTAGGACATAAATACCGTCGTCGGGGCTGTTGCCGTCGCCCAGTTTGCCGATGTACATGCCCGGGCGGAGCCGGATGTGTTCGTGCCATTCGAGGGATTTGATACTGTCTTCTGTATACTTGGCTGCCATGAGGTTCCTTTAAACTTTTTACGGAAGATAATATAGAAAATTTTTAGCTAGTGCACTAGTGTTCACTCCTTTTTTGTTCTGTCGGACTATTATATATCGGCCTCGGCATTTCGACAAAGGATGATGTCTTTATGTTTTGCCATGCCGCAAATATGCGTTTTTTTACATTTTCGGCTAGTTTTTTAGAATTCCATGAGGAGACAAAAATGGGATACAGACGAGTCCTTTTGAGCATGCAGGCGATTTTATGGACCTGAGTGGCAACAACATCTCTTACCGGTTGTGGAGCTGACGGTAGTTTATCTCCGGAGGCGAAGAATCGCGACTACGACTATGCGTACACGTCGGCGGAGGATTTGTCGAAAACTCCGTGCAACGAAAACCGTGATGGCCGTAAAGCCGAGGTCGGTAATGAAAAAGACCTCTATGAGAGTGTCTTTGGCCGCCAGGATTCTGTCTACCTCTGGGTGAGCGAAAACGATACGCTTTCTGCCGAGGGCCGTGAGTTCCATCGTGTGGAATCGTCCAGCAGTTCTTCTTCTAGTTCTTCATCCAGTAGCGAATCTTCATCTAGCTATTCCTCAAGTGATTCTTCGCTTCCAATCGTTAAATCGCTCTTGAAGACAAAGGGTGAACAGTTCAATCCGGATGCTGTATATGGCACCATGACAGACCCGCGCGATAACAAGACTTACAGGACGGTGGAAATTGAAGGGCGAATCTGGATGGCCGAAAATCTGAACTATGCCGGAAACGAAGTGGGCGAGTCCTCCTGCTACGGCAATGATGACGCCCTTTGCGAAATATACGGACGTCTGTATACCCGTGAGGCGGCGATGAATTCGACCACTTGTGGAACATATGTCATGTGGGCTAATATTCAGTCTATTCAGCATTACTTTGTAATCAACGCAACGACAAAGAGAGCTTTTGTCCTTGACTATAACAGTAACATCGTTTATGCCAGCATCCGCTGCGTAAAGGACTAATATCCGGCTTATTTTGTCTTATTTCCAAGTAGGTCGAAGCGCATGCCGTTCTTTTCGACTTGCACCGAGTGACCATTGAAACGAATGATGGCGGAATTGTCGGTGATTTCCGCTATCGGCTTTGCAGGTATGGCGTTCGACTTCTTCGAAGAACTGGACTTTGCTGAAGACGAACTCGATTTTTTCGATTTAGCCGAAGATGAACTCTTGGGTTCTGCGGAACTTGAACTTAGGGCGATGATGCTCGCTGTTAGGTTGGGTATCACAAGTTCATAATTGGCAAGAACCGAATCGGCTCCGACGAGTTTAAGCCCTTCCAGCTTAATTTTCTTGTTCTTTCCGGCGGTTTCGTTCTCGAAGGTCGCAACGACGGATTTCGTATCAAGGGTCACTTCGTCGTTCTTGCAAATTCCGGAAATCTTGATGCTGTCCAGGCCTTCTAGGGTTGCGTCGGTTGTTCCGTCAAACGTCTTGTCTTTTACCGAAAGGCCTGTCACCTTGACTTCTGCCGGAGCGTAGGCCATTTCAACGCCCTTAGATACAAAAGTGTACCCACGTTGGTCGGAATTGTGGATGTCGGACATGTCCACTTCTACGCGGTTGCCGATGAGGACGACCTTGAATAAACCGGTGTAGTAACGATCGTCTGCGAAATCTCCAAGCACAGTCCATTGCGAAAGTGGTTCGTCGGTGCAGTAATTCACTCCATAGCTAAGCGGGGTAACGCTGATTTTCTTGAAGAACGCCCTAAGTACGGGCATTCCTTTCCCTTCAGCAATGTCCCATACGTTCTCGAAATCGAATCCCTTGAAAAGACTCTGCTCGCGCATATGGTTATTCTCTATGTAAAATTCAATAGTATCCAGCTTGCTATTGGAGTCGACAGTGCCGGAATCGGCTCCAATAAGGCGTTGCGTCATGTAATAATTGAGTGCGTAAGTGTTTTCGACGGAACCTGTTTCCCCGTTAACACCAATGGCTCCACCTATATTCATGTCTTCCGAGAACGATACGCTAAGTATTCTTTCGTTGACCACATAGGTGTTCCTGACTATGCCTGTATTTTTTCCGACAAGGCCTCCAAGGTTATCTGTATCCCCAACATTGCCGATAAAATAACAGTTTTCGATGGTTCCTCCGAAGATCCCTGCGATTCCCCCAATGTAGGATTCTTCCGGCTTATAGCCGTCAAAAATCACGCTTCCCGTCACGTACACGTTCCGGATGGTTCCTGAACCTCCTCTGCCAACCACGGCCCCCGTAAAGTAGCCGCCTCTAACGTAGACGCTGTCCATTCCGAGACTGTCCACAAGCCCGTCCATGGATCCGCAAAAAAGCCCCTGGTAATTCTTGTTGTACATGCGCAAATTTTTAATTCGATGGCCGGCACCATGAAAACTACCGGTAAATGCTTCACAAAAGTCTCCAATGGGCGTAAAGTAATTTGTTTGCGACTCGGACGCATCAATATCTTTGACAAGACGGTAATCGGCGTCAAGACCACAGTCTTCAACGCCTACCAACTGCAGGTCGGCATACGAAGAAATTTCGTATTCGCCAGCTTCGTTTTGGGAAAGTCCACATGCCGCATGAGCGACAAACGGCAAAGCCAGGAACAAAAAAAACGGTTTCATAGATTCCTCGTTTATTTAATTGACGGACCTTTCCCAAAAATAGGATAATTTCCGGTTTTGTGGGCAAAAGTCGCATAAAGTAACAAAAAAGGCTGTGTCTTGCGAACACAGCCTAGGCATTGCCTTTTTTGGAACAGAATTAGAAGTTGATGTTCAGGTGGGCGTCGAAATACATTTCGGTATCGTCGTGACCGTAGTAGTCTTCGCCGAACTTGAAGCGGCCGGAAAGGTCCAGAGCGAACATCGGGTTGAAGGCGATGGCCACGCCGAGGTACGGTTCCACGCCGATGTCGCCGGTCCTGTTTTCGCCAGTGCTCTTGCCGTCATAGGAGGCCTTGCCGATGAACATGTTGAGGTCGATGCCGACATACGGAGTCACCATGTTGTTGACGTTGAAGTCGGCTTCTGCACCGAGGTTGAGATTCCAGGGGGCAGCAGATTTGTCGTCACCTTCGGTTTCCAGCAGGAAGCCGAGTTCCGTGCCGAGGGCGACCATGCCAAATGCCTGAGAGTATTGGACACCGAAGTGGACTCCGAGACCATCACGGTTGAATGCTTCTTCGCCGATGGGGAGGTCCAAGTCCAAGAAACCATTCATGACGGGCATGAACTGGTAGCGGGCCATGATCGGGAGGTTGAATACACCGTCGCTTCCATCGTGACCGTCAACGTCGGTGAACATCTTGTATTTGAAAATCGTTCCCAATTCCAAGTTTTGGATGATGGTGAAGCGAGCGCCTGCGTAGATATCGCCGGTGCTCACGTCTTCGGCGGGAATGCCGTAGACAAAGCCGACCTTGGCCTGGCCTTTGTGTTCAGGGAGCACAGGGAACTTGTCCCAGGTTGCAAAGGATGCTGTTGCCACGAGGGCGGTTGCGAGAATGATCTTCTTAAGCATTTTTTCTCCTTGTGTAAGATTTCTGTATGCTAAATCTAAAAAACATTGGTGATTTTTGGGGCGGGAAAATTTTAAGTGTGATTAAGCGCAAATTCTGGGTGTAATATGGTGTTTTTTGTATATTAAACCATGAACAGGCGAATGTCCTGTGCACTTTCGGGTGCATTTGAACATCCCGGGCAGGGGCTGCCGGCCTTTAACGGTCACGGCGGGAATGCGATTTCCTTGGAGGCCCCTTGTGTGTTCTGGGTGTACGCCACCGCTTGCCGCGGCCTGTTTCCTATTAGCGGTTCTTTTCCTATGTGTTTTTGGCTCTGTCGGGGGCTGGTGTGCGCCGTCGCGCGACGTTTCAGTGCGCACGGGCACCGTTTCGCTCGATTTTGTCGATGCCACGCTTTCGGACGTGGCGCGCAGCCTCTCGCTGGCGTACGATACGCCAATCGTCGTTGATGAGGGGGCCGAGGTGCCGGTGACGCTGCACCTCGACAGCGTGGGATTGTTGGAGGGGCTTTCCGCGATTTGCGGGGCGCACGGCCTCGAGGTGGTCAAGGACGGCCGCGTGCTGCATATCCGCCGCGTCCGAGAGCGTGGCGAATCTGAGTTCGCGGTGTCGGATTCCGGCGTCTCGCTGACTGTGAAGGGGAAGGATGTGGTTGAGTTCGCCTCGGAGTATGCGGCAAATACAGGGCTCAATATCCTCGTGGAACCTGACGTGCAGGGCAAGGTGTCGGGGCGGCTGAGGAACATGCCCGCCGTGGTGGCGTTCCGGACTCTGATGGAGTCGCAGGGGTTTGCCGTGCGCTCCGAGGGCGGTTGCTTGCGGGTGTCGGTACGCCGCGACCGGGCGGGTCCGGAAGGTGCATCTGTGTTCCGCGACGATTCCCTGTATTCCGTTGACTTGGCCGCAGTCCCCCTGGCGAGCGTCCTGCGCGAGATTGCGGCGGCTGCCGGGCTGAACCTCGCGATGTACGGCGACATGCAGGAGCCCGTGCGCCTCAAGTTCGACCGCGTTCCGCTGCGGGACCTCGTCGGGGCGGTATTCCGGGGGAGTCGCTACGCCTATGTGCTGGATTCTGCGAATTTGTTCGTAGCCGAGACGGGGGTGCGCAATGCGCTTTCGCAGACGCGCCTTTATCCGCTGAAGTATATTGATTCGGAGAAGGCGCTTGCGCATTTATCGAAGTTTATGCCCGGGAACAGTTTCGTTGCCGCCGAGGTCAAGGAACAGAACGCTCTTCTCCTGGGTGGGTCGCCAGAAGAAATTGCGATGGCTGAATCGCTCCTGGTGCAGGTGGACATGGCAGCGCTCCAGGTGACGCTCTCGTGCATCATCGTGGAAATCAAGCGCGGCAAGAATTTCGAAATCGGCTTGCGCGGAGGCTTAGCGAGGAAAACGGCCGCGGGGGATATCGGGTTCCGGGGTTTCTTTGATTTCTTGGGGAAGGATTTGTCGAAGTCGGGGGCGTTCGGGAAGGTCGGGTTCTTGCCGGACCGCTTCGAGATGGAACTGGCGAGCCTCGAGGAGAACAACATGGCTGAGGTGCTGGCGCGCCCGAGGCTTACGACGCTGAACGGCAGCAAGGCGGAACTGAACGTGACGAATACGGTCTATTACCTGGTGAGCCAAGTTTCGGCGGATGGCTACCCGATTACGGATTACCGCTCGTTCAACGACGGGATTTCGCTGGAGCTCACGCCCGTGGTTACGCGGGAGGGGAGCATCACGCTGGAAGTGTCGCCCGAAATCAAGACGGCCGGGCGGAGCTCCGGTGACGGCCCACGGGACATCAGTACGCGGAACCTCAAGACATCTGTGGTGTTGCGCAACGGGGAGACGCTCTGCCTTGGCGGTCTGATGCGCAAGAACAAGTCGGAAGTGCGCACGGCTGTGCCGTTCCTGGGGAGTCTCCCGCTGGTGGGGCGACTTTTCAGTTATACGTCCACGCAGGATGAACTGAGCGAACTGGCCATCTTCATAACGCCCGAAGTGGAGCCCTCACCTGTGGGAGGCTCCGATGTTCCGTAGGCTGGTCGCCGCGCTGGAGCGCGTGGGCGGTGTCGGGGCTCCCTTGTTTACCTGGGAGGTGTCGGTGCCGTTCGACGATGAACCCGGGGAGGCCCGACTCCGCGAAGCGTTTGCACGGGAATTTCCGGAGTCGTCTGGCCGCGGCCGCCCCTGCTTTTGGAAGATGGTCGCCTTCAACGGGGATTCGGGAAGGAAGGTGCGTTACCTTGTCGCGTTGGCGGCGGGCGTCGACGGAATGCGCCGGAGATTCGATCGCGTATTGCCCGAGGGAATCGCCCTGTATGGGCGGGCCGACCGCATTATCCGCAGTAGCGATGCCACGCACGGGAATGCGCTATTTTCGTTCTTGTGTGGAAGTCGCTTGGTGATACTCGTGTTTTGCGAGGGGAGGCTTTGCCATTGGTCCGAAGAGGAAGACTATGAAGATGGTTTTGGCGGTAGAGCCTATGCCGAGCGGATAGAGCGCTTCCGGCGCTTCCTTGCCCGAGACGAGTATTTGGCCCGGGGCTGCCCGTACGGTGAATTCCGGGAGCGGGTGGAGCCGACGGCGATGCGCGGGGAGTTCCGCAGGGCCGCCCGCGATCCGTTCTGGAGGCGTTTGGACCTGGATTGCGCCCCGAGGGTGCGCCCGCTCCACCGGAAAATCGCCGTCGGCTGTTTTTTAGCCGTGGCCGCGTTGGCGGGGGCGCTTTTTTTTCTGCCGAATGTCGCCGTTGCGGAAGGGGAGGCGGTCGATGAAGACTTTCGTGAAGACGTCGCTCTTTCCGCACCGCCACCTTTGCCAGTCGTGGCCGAAGTCCGGGAAATGTTGCCACCAGCCTCGCCGCCATCAATGCCGCCAACAATGCGGGCGCCTTCCGCAAGGTGTAATGCTCCGCCGCTCCGGTTGCGCAGCGTCGTCCAGGGAGTCCTTTTCCAGGGAGATGTCGGGGGAACGTTGGGCTGGTACCGCCCCGGTGATTCCGTCGGGACTTTTGTCGTGGATTCGGTCGGTCGTGACCGCGTCGTCCTTGTGTGCGGTGGGGAAAGGGTGGTGTTCGCGCATGGGGAGTAAGCGGGGAATGATGCTTTCGGTAGTCCTCGGTGTCGCGCTGTTGGTCACGTTGCTGCTGTCGGGGCTTTTGTGCGTGCCGTTTGCCGTTTCGCAGTATGCGCAGCGCAAGGCGGAAAGCGTCGCCGAGGTCTACCGGGCGGAATCGGCACTGCTTGCGAGCCTCGCGGGGTTTCCGTCGGGGTATTTCGACGGTCTGCCGCCCGTGTCGCAAGGGGAACTGGGGCCATGGGGGTTGTGGAGTGCTACTGCGGGACTGTCGGGACATTCTGGCGGGGCGGCGGTCCGTGTTTCCGTGCTGGTGGGCAAGTCGCGTGCGAAGGCTCCGTGGCCCCGCTATGCGGAGTGGGCCGACGGTGCCGAGCTGTACCGCCAGGCCTTGCGTGGTCGCATTGAGGCTCACGCCCGGCAGCTCTCGGGCAACCGGCGCTTCTTCAGGCCGGCAACGAAAATGGAATACTCGGTCGCATCGGGAGACCTTACGCTAGATGCGGATGGGCATGTCGTGCGGGCCGCATTTTACGTGGAGGGCTCCGCCTTGCTCAAGGGTAAACTCCGCGTGGATACGCTTCTTGTGTATGCGGAAGGCCCCGTTACCGTGGGTGGGCGCTTGGAAACCGGCTGGGCGGAAATCTACAGCGGGGAAGTCGTGCGCATGGAGGGGGAGGCTCAAGTTTGCGGGCATGTCTGGGGCCGCATGGGCGTGACGTTCTCTGGGAATGCACGAGCATCATTCCCGAGCGTGCTGCTGGCGATGGGCTCGCCGCTTTCGGATGTGCTGGTACAGGGGCGCTCCAAGGTCGAGGGGGTCGTGGCCGCCCCCAACGGGCACGTGGAGGTGGATATCACGGCGCGGTGGGATTCCACGGATGCTTTGTTTCCTTATTATGTGCAGGGGGTTCCTGTTGCGTTTGAGCAGAATACGTCAAGATAGGTTGCCTGGCCGGGAATCGGGGCGCTGTCCCGCCGAGCTCGCCACGGCAGGCTTTACGTTGGTCGAAGTCCTTGTCGCAATGTGCGTCCTTTCCGTATTCGCGATGTCCACCGGGTATTTCTTCCGCGTGTTCGGCGAAATGCGTATACGGGAGCGTACTGCCGTCTCCGCCTTTGTCTCGGCCACGGAATATGTCGAAAAGGCCGTGGCCGAGCCCCCGCCGTGCCGCGATACGAACTTTACCTTGCTTGTAAGCCGTGATGTTAGTTTATTTGTTGGTCAGACCGTGCTGCCAGGTAGGGCGGGACTGCTGTGGCTGTCTGTCGAGCCCGTCATCGCTCCGCCTGTCATGCCGTCCGGTCCTGTCCGGCTGGGGAGGCTAGTCTATTGCCGTTGAAGTCGGGTTTTACATTGCTCGAACTGCTGGTCGCTATGACCGCAGCCTCCATTGTCGCCTTGTCGGCCTATGCCTTCCTGGGGCAGAATGTCCGGTCGTATAACGTTGTGCTTGGGTCCTATGCGGACGAGTCGGCCGCGCTGATAAGGCGGGTCCAGGAAACGCAGCGGAAGGTCTTCCCGGTTCTACCGCAGGACGTTCCGAAAAAAAAGAAAAGGGCGGATCGAATGATCCGCCCGAACTAACCCTTTAAGTCCGACCTGTTAGAAGATGCTCGCGCCCTGTGTGGGGGCCATGCTTGCGGCCTGCTTCTTGGCCTCAACGCGTGCCCTGTGCATCTCGAGCAGGTTGCTCACGTAGTGCATGAAACTCAGCGTACCCACAGAGAGGAAGCCGACGGCATAGAGTGCGAGGAACGGTCCGATGATGAACTTCTGCGCACCGATGTATTCGAGCAAACCGAAGATGCAGTAGACGCCCACGCCCAGTTCGACAATCGCCTGCCAGGGGAACTTCTGTGCGTAGTGGCTCTTGGCCTTCTTCTTGGAGCCGCCGCTCTTCGGGGTGCGGACGAAGCTGCCCTTGGAACCGATGACGGCGGAGAACACTGCGCGGGAGTTGCTCACGGCGATGCCCACGCCCAGAGCCATCAGGATGGGAAGGCTGAGCAGACGGATTTTCCAACCGGTATAGCCGGAGCAGCGCTGTGCGACAAAGTAAAGAACGGAAGGAGCGATAGCGGCAAGGAAAATAAAGCTGAAGCCGATGGTGTATCCCCAGCCCGGGATGTGTGCGACCGGTTCGAAGAAGGCGAGCAGCGGCCATGCGCAGAGCGCCGTAAAGAGCATGCAGGGGTGGATGGAGTAGTGCGTCGTGTGCAGGATGGCACCGATCTTGACGCGGAGAGGAACTTTGGCCTTGAGCACGCGCGGCAGAATCTTGATGGCTGTCTGAATGGAGCCTTTTGCCCAGCGGAACTGCTGTGCCTTGAATGCGTTGATGTCGTTCGGAAGTTCGGCCGGCACGATCACGTCGAAGACGAACTTCATCTTCCAACCGGCGAGCTGGCTTCTGTAGGAGAGGTCCATGTCTTCGGTCAGCGTGTCGCCTTCCCAGCCGCCACCGCCGTAGATGGCCTGCTTGCGCCACACGCCTGCGGTACCGTTGAAGTTCATGAAGAGCTTGCCCCAGCTACGGGCGGACTGTTCCACCACGAAGTGTCCGTCGATACCGATGGACTGGGCGAGCGTCAAACCGGATTCGGTGCGGTTCAAGTGGCCCCAACGACCCTGGACCAGGCCAATCTGTTCGTCCATCACCAGGTAGGGGATGGTCTTGAGGAGGAAGTCCTTCTCGGGCACGAAGTCGGCGTCGAAAATCGCGAGGAAGTCGCCCTTCGCGACGGCCATGGCTTCCTTGAGGGCGCCGGCCTTGTATTCGGAACGGTTCGTGCGGTGGATGAGCTTGATGTCGTAGCCCTTGGCTGCCAGTTCGGCGACTTTCTTCTTCGCGACTTCGTAGCATTCGTCGGTAGAGTCGTCCAGCACCTGGATTTCGTGCTTGTCCTTGGGGTAGTCGATGGCGCACACGGCCTCGAGGAGGCGTTCGACGCAGTTGGCTTCGTTGAAGACGGGCAGCTGCGTAGTAACTTGCGGGAGTTCGGAAATGGAGTGTTCGCGGTAGAACTTAAGAATCGCTTTCTTGTCGCTGAGACGGGTGTGGCGGCTGTTTTTCAGGAAGAGATAAATGCTGTAGTAACAGCTGAACCCGTATATGACCAAGCCTACGCCTGCGATAACGTAGACGACAAACATTGCGTATAGAAGAACAGTACTCATTCTATAAAAAACCTTTGCACATTTGTATGCTTGGGGCCAAATATAGAAACCATTAGCAAACTTTGCTACATTCGTAGCATAATTTTTATACAAATAATAATGATGCAAGAAAAATGCTCAAACTGCCGTCATTTTTTTACAAATTAAACCCTTGACAAAACGGGAAAATTATGTCGAAAACGCCGTTACAAAGTTGGATAGATGCAAATCGAGGAAAAAAGGGTTTTGCCGAGTCCTTGGTCGACCTTTTGGGCTTCGCCTGTGCCGAATGGCTGCGCCGTTGCCGGGGGCGTGTGCTGCCCAAGGAGGCCGCCTTTTACATTTTTTTGTCGTCCCGCTGCGGCTACGACGTGGGGGAGTGGGTGACCCATCCCGAAGACCATGCTGAAGAAATTGCCGATTTTTGCGAAAAATCGAAGGAATTGCCCCTGCCTGAGTCCATTTCCGTGGACTACCCGGATTATCTGGACCTGAGGGGTGTGGTTTGCCCGGGGAATGCGGTGCGTGCGCGCCTCGCCCTTGCTGGCCTGCCGGAAGGGTTCCGCATCAAGATTGCGCTCGACGAGGGCTCCCCGATAGAAAATGTGCCGCAGGCGCTTGTCGCGGATGGGCATAATGTCGTTTTTCGTGAAAAAAAAGCAAATTTTTGGGAAATTACGGTGGTCAAACGCGGTTCCATGTAGTAGATTTTCAGTGTGGAAAACAGAATTTTAATCATAGGTGACGAACTGATGGGCGAACAGGGCGAAGCGGCCAACCACGCTGCCGAGCTGATCCTGTGCCGCGAGGCGAATCTCCCCATACAGTTCTACATCAACGCTCCCGCACCGCAGTCGATCCCGCTGTTCCTTGCGCGTATTGCTTCCGATATCATTGGCAAGAAGGCAGGCCGCCTCGTCATGGGGCTAGGGCTTCGCGAACTCCGCCGTGCTGGCGGCAATGGGGAAGCCGTGGCCAAGACCTACGGGGCTCTCGTGGAGCGGCTTGTGAACAAGACGCAGGGACGCCTGAACTTTTTGACCATCCCCGAGGACATGTTCCCGGAGGCCCGTTTCGAGGTCTCCTACCTGAACGATGTCGTGCGGGGGTTCGCCGGGCTTTCGCCACAGAAGGTCTCGGTCTGGGATTTTGCCCAGCATGCCGCCGAATTCAAGGAAAAACAGGCCGAAAGGGGCAAGTTCGCCCGTTCCCTCTACAACGAGGACGGTTCTTCGACCTCTCTGGGCAATATGTTGATGGCATTGTTCCTGCAAGAATGTATATTAAGAGAAGTAAAAAGAGGATAACCCCATGAGCTTATTTGACAACCGATTTGCATCCAAGAACGCAGCACAGGCCCGTGCCTGGGCGATGAATTCCGAAGAAAGGGCTCGCGACAATTCTACGTCCCAGCGTCGGCACGAACCGGCGGCTCCGAAGATGGGCATTTGCGACAAGTGCCATAAGGAAGCTCTGCTCAGGTCTTACCGTTCCCGCCAGACCGATGTCGTTGACGGCGCAGCGAGCTTTGGCGTGGTTATCAAGCACCTTTGCGAGGATTGCGCTCCCAAGTCGCGCCGCGAGAAGGATGCCGAGGTCCCGCAGCTCAGCAACAAGCAGGTGAAGAACCTGATGCGCTCCGCCAAGAAAGGCTTGTTGTAGCACCTTACTTTTTTCTTCCTCCCCCTTAACGGGGTTTGTAAAGTTTTCTAAATTTGGGCGCGCTTGATTGAAGGAGTGTCTAAATGCAGAATATCCATGCCAAGGAATCGGTTAAGAGTTTCCTTTCTGGCGTAAAGGCGACTGTTACCCCGGAACTGTTCCGCACGGTCCGCCGGGGCTATACCAAGAAAAATCTTGTAAGCGACCTCATGTCGGGTCTTATCGTGGGTATCCTTGCGCTCCCGCTCGCCATCGCTTTCGCTATTGCCTCGGGCGTGGGTCCGGAACAGGGCCTCTACACGGCGATTATCGCGGGCTTCGCTATCTCCTTCCTGGGCGGTAGCCGCTTCCAGATTGGCGGCCCCACGGGCGCCTTCATCGTGATTGTCTACGGCATCGTGAGCCAGTACGGCTACGACGGTCTCGCCTCTGCGACGCTTCTCGCCGGCCTCCTTCTGATCATTTTCGGTCTCGCCAAGTTCGGCGCCATCATCAAGTTCATCCCGTATCCGGTGACGGTGGGCTTTACCGCCGGTATCGCAATCATCATCGCTCTCGGCCAGGTCCCGAACTTTTTCGGACTCCGCTTTTTGGCGAAGGACCCGGCCGATGCCATCGGCAAGATCAAGCTCTATGCCTCGTCCTTTGACACCGTGAATATTTACGCCGTAATCGTGGGCCTTGTGGCGCTTGCCGTCTGCATCTTGTGGCCGAAGGTCACCACCAAGGTGCCCGGCTCCCTCATCGCGATCATCGTCGCGACCGTGATGGTGAAGGTCCTCGGGTGGGACGACCCGATTACCGGTCACGGCGTGGTGACCATCGGCATGAAGAACCACATCCCGAGCGGTTTCCCGATGCCGCACCTGCCGAACATCAGCATCGAGATGATGCAGAAGGTGTTCCAGCCGGCACTCACGATTGCCATCCTTGGCGCTATTGAATCTCTGCTTTCGGCCGTGGTGGCCGACGGTATGACCTCTACCAAGCACCGCTCCAACACCGAACTTTTCGGTCAGGGCGTCGCGAATATCCTTTCCCCGATTTTTGGCGGTATCCCCGCGACGGGCGCCATTGCCCGTACCGCGACCAATATCCGTAACGGCGCCGTGAGCCCGGTCTCCGGCCTCGTACATGCGGTGGTGCTCCTGCTGATTATGCTTGTGCTCGGCAAGTACGCCGAGATGATTCCGATGGCTGCCCTCGCTGCCGTGCTGTTCCAGGTGGCGTTCAACATGTGCGGTTACCGCAGCTTCATCAAGATGTTCAAGGCACCGAAGAGCGACGTCATCGTGATGTTGGTGGCTTTCTTCCTTACCGTGATTATCGACCTCACGGTTGCTATCGAAGTCGGCGTGCTGCTGGCCGCAGTGCTGTTCATCAAGCGCATGAGCGATGTCGCCGAAGTGGAGTCCGTGACGTCAGCCCTCAAGGAAGACGACGAGGAAGCCGCACACAACGAACTTTCCCGCCAGGTGCCGAAGGGCGTGGTGGTTTACGAACTCGCCGGTTCTCTGTTCTTCGGTGCGGTCGACAAGTTCAAGGATACGATGGCGCGCATCTCCGATAAGCCGAAGATTCTCATCTTGCGCATGCGCAGTGTCTCGAGTATCGATGCTGCCGGTATCCAGATGATCGAAGACTTGCTCAACCGTTGTAACCGCGAAGGCACGCAGTTGTTGCTTTCCGGCGTGCATGCACAGCCTGTGGTGGCGCTGACTCGTGCTGGCGTGCTCAAGCTGCTTGGCGAAGAGAATGCTCTCGGTAACATCGATGCTGCGCTGAACCGCGCACGCGAACTGCTTGGCTTACCCATTGTCGACACTTCGCACGAGCCTGTCGCTGCGCCCACAGTTTCTTGGGAAAAGAGCCTCGACAAACCGTGGATGCCCGAGGAATCGAACGCCGCGATCGCCGAGGAAACGCCCGAAGTTATCGCCGAGCGCATGGCCGACGAGCCTGTAAGAAAAATAGAAGAAGAGAAGAAGTGACACGGGTCAAATTTTTCTTGACGATCGTGTGATAATTTTCAAAAGGAGACGCTCTGCGTCTCCTTTTTGTAAGCTTCGCGTGTGACCTGAATCGCAGTGTGATTTTGCCCACTGGCAATGTTGTTCGCTATAATCTATCTTATCAAACGTAAAGGTCGGAGGAACACAACTATGAAACTTCACGAAGAAATGGTGTATGTGTCGGATTACTTCTTGGCGAAGTTCATCGTTGTCTGTTCCGGGGTTACTTTGTTCCTCTTGACCACGATTTCCTAAAGAAGCCAAGGCTTTCTTTATGGGGAGGTTCGGCATAGGCGGCAACGCCTATGCCGATTTTTTTTTAAAAGGCCGCTTCTTGTCATTGCGAGGGACGAACAGTCCCGAAGCAATCTATTCAGGTTGACTATGCATTGAAAAAAGTGTAGATTTCCCGAATGAGTGTCGCCAAGGGGGTATCATGAGTCGTTTCTTTCTAGGTCTTGCTTTGTGGGCCTTGTTGCTTGCGCTTGCGGCTTGCGGTGGCGACAGCAATGGTACCGACCCCGCCAGGGACACTGAACTTGCCGATGATTCCTTGACGGAATCGATTCTGGACAAGGACTCCGACTCTGCCAAGGATGCTGAATCTGGCGAGAAAGTCGATGCGGTTGTTCCCACTTTCGACGACCTGTTGGCTTGCACGAGGGATCACGAAGGCGCAACTGCCTATGTGGAAGACGAGGATTCTGCCTATGTCTGTAAGAAGGGTCTCTGGGTCGTTGACGATTCGTTGACTAAGGCGGTTCGGCCTGACTCGGAGAAAAAATCATCGTCAAGCGCGAAGGCAAAGTCTAGTTCTAACGAGACAAGTGATTCCAGTAGCAGAGCCAAGTCCAGCAGCAGTAAAGATGGCAAGTCTAACAGTTCATCGAGTTCTGTGGTCCCTCTAGGTTGCAAAACCGAGGCTGGGGACAACTGCGAATATGGCACCTTGACGGACGACAGGGACGGACAGACTTACAAGACTGTGAGAATCGGTGAACAGTGGTGGATGGCGGAAAATTTGAACTACGCATACACAGACGTTCCCTTTAAATATCGCAGCTATACCTCCGATTCCACTAGCTGGTGCTATTTCAATGATGCTGCCAACTGTGCCAAATACGGTCGCTTCTACACCTGGGCTGCCGCGATGGACAGCGTGGGAACATGGAGTACGAACGGCATGGGTTGCGGCTATTATATGGTATGCTCGCCGACAAATCCGGTGCGCGGCATTTGCCCTGAAGGCTGGCACCTGCCCGATATTACGGAATGGAACGCCCTGTTCGATGCGGTAGGGGGAAAAAGAACCGCAGGAATAATGCTAAAGTCCACGGAAGGCTGGATCAGCAATGGCTCGGACGCCTATTCCTTCTCGGCGTTGCCTGCTGGCAGCAGGAACCTCGATGGGCTTTTCGACACCGAGGGCTACTACGCGTTCTTCTGGAGTTCTACGGAGTACGATAGCTACGGCGCGTACGGCATGGACTTGTACTACTACGACGACAATGCGTACCTGAACGACGGCAGCAAGAACTACGGGTTCTCTGTTCGTTGCCTTAAGGACTAAGTCTTATCATTTGAGTGTAGTTGCAAACTACAATACCTCTAACAACCCACGCTGAAATGGGTGCAATTTTTGTACTAATCGTTATCGAAGCATTGCAGAGAATTCTTGCAAACTCTTCAAGACTAATTTCGGAAAGTCGATTTCTTTTAGAATGTCGAAATGAGCGTCATTGGAAACGACATATGTCGCATTTCCGGCGATGGCGCAATCGATAAACTTGTTGTCATCGGGGTCTTTCTGGATTAATTCAAATGTAAGGGGTCCTCAAGTGTTCGCACAGGACGGCGTCGTTCTTGTCGTTGTCCCATTTGCCTGAATCCCAAAGACTGTCCATGTCCTTTTCGACCCTTTTGGCAAAGACTTCCATCAGGGCAGCACGAATCTCTTCCAGGGATTTGGAATCCTTGGCAAAAGCGAACATCTTTAGAAGATGTAGTTGTGTCGGGTTCAGAACTTCCATAAGACCTCCTAGAGGACGCTAGTTAATATACATTTTTTCGCCCTGCGGTGCAAATTAATGGCGTTCTTTAAACAGCAAGTGTCTGCAACAGGCGCTTTTTGGCGGGGGTGTCGGGCAGCGGGTAGAAGGTCTCTTTCGCGAAGCTTGCCATGAGCATCTTTTTCGCGGCCTCTTTCGGGATGCCGCGGCTCACGAGGTAGAACATCTGTTCCGCGTCGAGTTCGCCCACGGTGTTGCCGTGCGTACATTCCACGTCGTCGTGATAAATCTTCAGGACGGGCTTCACCGAAACGCTTGCATCTTCCGAAAGGAGAATTGTGTTCACGAGCTGTCCGGAATTCACCTTGGTGCATTTTTCTCCGACGATGACCATGCCGTCGTAGCTGGCGTAGGCACTGCCGGAGAGCAGGTTGCGCGCGAGCTGCGTGCTTACCGTGTTCGGGGCGTTGTGCCGTATCGTGAGGCGCTGGTGCATGCTGGCTGTGTTGTCCAGTATCGAAAGGCTTCTGTAGTCAAATGATGCGCCTTCTCCGTTCAGGTCGCAATCCATGCTGATGCGCCCGATGCCCGAATCCTTCAGGATGTTCGAGAAGCGTACAGTGCTGTTTGCTGCCTGTGTGATGCGAAAATGGCGGAAGCGGAGCGGCAGGGCGCTGGCTGGGTTCGCGAAGAAGATTTCCACGTCGGCGCCTTCGCCCACGCTGATGTCGAATCGTTCGGCGACAATTTCGTGCTGGACCTTGTTGTCGAGGATTTCCAGGCTGACATGCGCGCCTTTCCCGATGTCCAGTACCGTGTGCCCGAAGTCGTCGTTGCACTTGAGCATGACCATCTCGTTTGCCCCGTCGGGAATCGTCCGCACCATGGTGCGCGCGTTCTTTGCGAGCGGGAGAAGTGCCGCAAAGTCCGTCTCGTTGTCGATCTGCTTTTCAAAATCGGGGAGGGCTGCCGCGGCTTCCGTTGCCGCAGCGTTCCCTGCGTATTCCTGCACCGGGATTTTTGCCACGGGGAAGAATGTCCACAACTCGTTGTTGCGGCGGGGCATGCCTATCTGCTGTATGCGGGTGACTGCGTCCATCTTTATTCCTCGATCCAGTCGTAGCCCTGTTCTTCCAGTTTCAGCGCCAGTTCCGGGCCGCCGCTCAGGATAATCTTGCCGTGGCGCAGCACGTGTACGTAGGTGGGCTTGATGTAATCCAGCAGACGCTGGTAATGCGTCACGAGGATGACCGCCTTTTCGGGGCTCATAATGTGGTTGATGCCGTTGGCGACGATGCGGAGTGCGTCAATATCCAGGCCGGAGTCCGTCTCGTCGAGGAAACTCACTTTCGGGTCGAGGATGGCCATCTGGAGGATTTCGTTGCGCTTCTTTTCGCCGCCGCTCATGCCGTCGTTCACGCCGCGCTCGCGGTAACGTTCGTCCATTTCGAGCAGCTGCATTTTTTCTTCGCAGAACTTCTTGAACTCTTCATCGCCGATTTCGGGGAGGCCGAGGTAGGCGCGCTTGCTGTTGAGCGCCATCTTCAGGAATTCCACGTTGTTCACGCCCGGAATTTCGGTGGGGTATTGCGTGCTGATGAACAGGCCCGAGTTGGCGCGTTCGTTGATTTCCATTTCGAGCAGGTTCTTGCCGTCGAGTTCGACGGAGCCTCCGTCCACCTTGTAGGCAGGGTGCCCGGCGATGACCTTGGAAAGGGTGCTTTTGCCCGATCCGTTCGGGCCCATGATGG
>JAEEGJ010007729.1_pt1 | contig 30433 bp, 43 predicted proteins | sample 8958761 | NCBI WGS metagenome assembly JAEEGJ01 (sample SAMN16246546, study PRJNA631951) | gut metagenome | biome: gut microbiome; feature: rumen; material: RS-attached | host: Bos | place: Iran: Karaj | collected 2018-10
CTGTTACCGTCAACACGAAAGTTTCTCTGCGAACGACGCGCATGAGGTGTCGCACTCCCTTCCAAATCACCTAGGGCGAAGCGTGACGGGGCCGTAGAGCCCCGACGGGAAGAGCGCGTGGTCTTTCGTGAAGGGATTCTTGTCCGTCTTCGTGAGCTGTTCGGCGGGCGGAAGCGCCGCGTCGCGGATGAGGCGGTTGGCCCAGAGGTTCACGACGGAGATCTCCAGCACGTTGCCTTTCGCCTTGAGCCGCGGCGCGGTCACGGCAAAGGGCGGCGTCCAAGCGATGCCGAGATCCTGCCCGTTGAGCGTGACCTGCGCGACGTCGCGCAGCGCGCCGAGGTCGATCGTGACCGAGGCGTCGGCCGGAAAGTCTGTCGGCGCGTCAAACGTCTTGCGGTACACGGCCGTGCCGGAATAGTAGCGGATGCCGAGGTCCGCATGCGTGGTCCAATCCGTCAGCGCGGGGAACGTGACGGACTGTTCCGGCCCGCCCCATTTCGGATCGAATGAAACCGACCACGGGCCATCAAGCGTGAAGCGGGAAGGGACGCGCTCCTGCGCGTCTGCGGTCGCGCAGGAGCGCGACACTCCCTTGTTGAACACCACGAACACTGAGCCACCGGCGGCAAGGTCAAGGCCCACACGCACACGGCGCCTATCGGCCGTCGCCTCGCACGGCACGGGCGTGCGCGCGCCCGTCACTGCGTCCCAGAGCTCCACAGAGCACGGCTTCTGGCGGAAGACCGCCGTGAAGCGTGCCGCTTCCGCGCGCTGATTGGAGACGAAGTAGATGTCGGTCGCGCAGCCGGTCCGGTGAATCCAGTCGATTCCCGTGCGTTCGCTTTCCTCCAGTAACATAACGAGGGGTTTGATACAAGGCGAGAAGAGGCGGGAAAAGGCGGAAAACGCCGAGAAACAGGGGGTTTGGAGTGGGTTTGAACGCGGGCGATCGGTTTGATACAACAGGATGCGCCAGATGGGGCGAATGACTGGACTTTGATACAAAAAACGCGCCCGGCTGGGGCCGGACGCGGGGCGTTTAAATGGGGATGTATCCTACATGTTTGGCAGGGGCGGCTGGATTGGCTGCTTGGTCAAGTGGCCGCTCGCGCTCAGCTTGATCTCTTCCAGGAGTTCGTCGAGGTCAGATTCGATCACACGGCTTGCCACGAGGTCGGACTGGGCGCGCGTCTTGAAGTACTTCTTCTGCGCCTTCCGCAGCTTCACGGCAGCGAGGTAGAGGCTGTTCATAATCGCCCGCTTCGCCTCCCATTCCTTCCGATGGACGTCCAGCTCGGTCTGCAATTTGACCTTCGCCTCAACCTCACCCATGAGCATCGGGCACACGTTCTGCCACCGACAGGAGGAGTACTCTGGCACTGGCATCACGCAGCCCTCCCGATGTACGCCGACAACGCCTGCGCCTTCGCGCCACGGAAGCACCACGGCCGGCCGGCCGTCGGCAGCGAGGACAACGCCACGCCCGCCGACTTGGCCAGCCGACGGATCCGCGTGTCCACCATCGCGCAGAGCTTCCGCAGGTTCTCCGCGTCGATCTCCTCGATCTTCGACTGCGCCATCAGACCGTCGATGTAGGCGGCCGTCTCGGATGACGGCTCGCGCTCCTGGAGGAACGCGAGGTCCTTCAGGAACCCGCCGAATATCCACTCCAGCCGTCGCCGGGCGCACCCGCCCCAGTAGGACATCGCGCCCGCGTCGTCCGACAGGATCGCGAAGTGGAGCATGGCGCGCTCGAAGTGCCAGACATGGTCCATCTGTTTCGTGGACGCCGGGAGCCCGATCAGCTCCATCTCGTTCTGCCGCCACTCGTCGAACGGAGCGGCGGGACGGATCGCGAGATAGGCGGAATGCGCCGCCGCGAAGAACTTCTGCCTCTGCGCAAATGTCAACATGGCGACCTCCTATTCCTCGTCGGCTCCGATGAGCGGGCGCGCCGTGGCGAACGCGAGGCCGTAGCGGCCCGCGAAGCGCGGCTTCTCGGCAAGCCGCAACGCGATCCGCAGCTGCTTGTTAAGCGTCCGCAGATAGCCCTTCGACCGCGCCGCGTCGCGCGCCGGAGTCCGCAGCTCCGCAGCGGCCTCCGGCCACATCGCCGCCACCATCGCGTCCGCCGCTGCATCCAGCCACGGTCCGTCTATCTTCATCGCGTCGGCGAGCGACTGCTTGTAGCCGATCCGCGACGCCATCTGGTCGTTGACCTTCACCTTCTCCAGCACCTCCGGGTTGCCGACGAGCGCCACCGGACAGCCGGTGGCGTCGTTGAAGTCCATCAGCCAGCGCAGACCGGCAATGCCGATGCGCTGCGCGTTGTCGATGATGACGAGGCGGCGCGATCCGCTGAGCTTCTTGAAGATCCACTCGGCGCGCTTGAGCCGCTTGTCCTCCGCCGATCGCGGCGCGGGCAGGGCGGCGCAGATGGCGCGGACGATGTTGTAGTCCTGGCCCGCGCCCTGCATGACCGTGAAGAAGATCGCCGTCGAGTGCGTCCGCGCGTACCGGCGGCACGTGGTGGACTTGCCGATCCCGGCGGGACCGTGCACGAGGCCGATGTCGCCCGACTCGCGGATCAGGTCGAACGCGCCCTCGCACATGGCGACGGCCTCCGTGTCGAAGCACAGCTCGTCCCACGACCGCCGGCGCGCGAACGCCTCCAGGAAGTCGAGGACGCGCGCCTCGAGCTTCGCCACGTCGCCGAGCGGGTGCCCGTCGAGGTAGCGGCTGACCGCTGCCTCGTTCGTGCCGATCTGCCGGGCGAGCGCGCCCAGCTTCAGCCCCTCGGCGTCCTTGAACTCGGCCAGCCTCGCGCGCAGCCGAGCGTTGTAGGTCTTCGCGACCTCACCATCCTGTTTCGCTTCCATCGTACTCTTCTCCTTGCTTTTCGGGCTCGGTTTTGAACAGCGCAGCCGTCGCCGCCCGTATCGACTGCCGCCGCTGGCGCTCCGCCTCGCCCGCACCGGGCAACGGCTTCGCTTTTTCCTTCGACGGCACCAGCACGCCGTCCTTGCGTTCCTCGAAGACGCCCTCGAGGATGATTGAGTTGTTCTGCTGCTCCGACAGCGCGATCTGCGCCGCCTCGGCGTGGCGCTCGCGGATCGGGTCGTTCAACATCGCGCGCACGGTGTTCTGGCTGGCAATCGCCGCCTCCACCTGCTTCTCGTTCATCGGCTGGACGCTCGTCCACTGGCCCACCATGCCCAGTACGTTGCGGCGGACGGGATCCACCACCACGGACTGCGCGGGGTTGTGCGGGAGCGTGTAGAGGCCGTATTCGGCCCCTTCGCGCAACCACACGCCCGTGCCGTCCGGCTGGACCAGCAGGGCGACATAGCGCATGGTCTGCGACGTGCCGAAGATGTCGCGGTCCTGGAAATCGATGAGGTGGCGGCGACCGACTCGCACCGTGCGGTAGCAGTCCTCGCCGAGGAAGTCCACCACCGCGCAGTGCGGCAGCCGGACGAGCGCGCCCGCGCCCGCCTCCCAGACCTCGCGCGGCGAGAGCCGGACGCCCTTGTGGTGGCCCGGCGTGCGCAGCATCTCCTGTGCGGCGGGGCGCGCCGACGGATGGAGCGTGGCGATGGCCTCGGCCGGCCGCCAGTCCGTCACGCCGTCGAAGCTCCACAACTCCTTGATCCAGCCGTTCTCGTCCCAGCCTTCCATCTTGTGGTCGGAGCGCGTGTCGATCAGCTCGTAGAGCTCCGCCATCAGGACCCTGTAGCACGCGAACGGCAACGCGCCGCCGTAGCTCACCTGGTTGCGGATCGCCGCCGGTATGCGCTCGTACGCGGCCAACAGCCGGTTCGCGTACTTCTCCAGACCGTACAGGCTCTCCACGCCCATGCCGTGCTGCGAGACGGACCCCACCTGACCCGGCAGGGCCGCCGCCGCGAAGTGCGGAAGACGGTGCAGGCTCTCCAGCAGCGCCTTGGCGCGGAAGTTGCCGTGCCCCTGCCCAGGGAAGACGCCGTCGTTCACCTGCTTGCCCAGCACGTCAGACCGGCGGAACGTCACCGCGCCGTCCGTGAGCCGCGTCACCAGGGCGCACTCGGCGTCGTCCAGCGACGCCGTGCCGTGCTCGATCACGAACACCGTGCCGCCGGCGTCCTTCGGACGGAACCCCTGGTTGCACAGTACGTCCGCCACGGTCGCCTTGAAGAGCGCCTTGCCCAGACCCTCGCGGCTCTGGTCGTCGCGGAGGATCTGCGGCTTCACGCCCCAGCTCACCAGATGGGTGCTTGCACGGTCGATGCAGCGGAACTGCAACGGCCTCACGAGCTTCGAGTTCACGCCCGGCACGGACACCACGAGGTCGTCCCACATGTCGTCGAACTGGTACTCCGCGCCCACCGGCATCCCCACCCGCGTGGAGTAAACCGGCGGCGCGAACTGACGCGCCGCGACCGCGCCCCGCGTGGCGTTCGCCCGCTCGTACGACGAGAGCGGGTACTTGCGCTGCAGGTTCTCGTAGTGCCAGCCCGGCGGGATCCAGTCCGCCGGACACCTCATCGGCAGGGGGGCGCGCGGGTACTTCGCCCGCCACACGTCCTCCCATGTGCCGACACCCTCGATGTGCTTGCCCGACCTCAAGTCGCGCAGGAGCGCCGCATGTCCCTGGCGGCCCGAGCGCTGGTTCCTCTCGGCGTACGCCTTGTACGCGTTGCCGAGCGCGTCGTCGCGCGGCCCGGCCATCCGAGGAACCTTCGCCCAGTTCACCAGAACCGTCCAGGACTTCCCCGCGTTAATCCAGGCGTAGAACTTCTTCTGGATCGCGCGCGGGCTCTTCCATCCCTTCACGCCGGGATGGAGAGTCGCCTGGCGGCGGCACTCCGCGAACTTCGAGTCGGCACGGTCCACCGCCTCCATCGCGTCCTGCCAGTCGAGGACGCTCTTGCGCTCCTCCACCGGCAGCATCGCGAAGTCGGGCGTGTTGACGAGTGTCATCTTCATGGTCCGCCGATCTCCTACCTGACCGCGTTTTCCTCGCGGCTGCGCAGCTCGTCCTTCACGAGGCCCGTCACAAGGACGAGCTCCGCGCGGAACTTCTCCAGGTCGTCCGTCTCCAGCGCCTTCCAGGTGAGCGGGTTGTCGCCCCAGTCGCGCAGGTTGTCCGCGAGCTTGGCCGTGTAGTCGCGCCACGCGGCGGCCTTCTCGGATGCGGTGAGCGGCTTCGCCTTCGGCTTCTCGGCCTCCGGCCTCTCGCCGGCGGCCATCAGCACGAGCGCGTTCATCACGCGGTTGCCCTCCGCCTCGGCCTTCGCCACGCCGCGCACCGGCAGCGCCTTGCGCTGGTCGGCCGGCAGCGCGGCCTGCGCCTGGAGCGCCTTCACGTCCACGCGCATCATCTTGTCGTACACCCGCCCTGCGTCCAACGACACCTGCTCGCAGAACTTCCGCCCCTGCTGCATGTAGCGGAAGAGGGTTGACCGCGACTTGCCGGGGAACATCTCGATCATCCGCGCCTCCCACATGCCGTGGGCGTTCATGTCGCGGAAGTTGCACAGGCCCACGCCCGCGCGCACACGGCAGAACGCTCCCAGCTCCGCGTTGCGGATATCCTCCGCGATCTGCGCGGCAATCGCCTTGTCGTCGGGCATGACCACGGGAGTGACTACCTCGGCCGGCACCACTTCGCCCTTCACGCCCTTGCTCTTCGCTTGATTCTTCGACATGATTTTTGGTATCCTTTCTTCTTACAGGTTCTCGACCTTGGGTTCGACCGTGAGACGCTCCGTCTGCGCGATCCGCAGACCGTGCGCCGCAAGCTCCGCGTCGTCGAACGCGGCGTCCTTCACCGCGTCCTTGTCAAGCGACTCCTTGACGCGCACGAACGACTTCCACGCCGGATCGGCCTTCGCCGCCGCGAGGATGTCCGACTCCTTCCACTTTCCGCTGAGCGGCTTCAGCGCCGGCGCGCCGAGGCGCAGGAAGTACTGGCAAAGCTCCGTCTCGCCGGTCTTCGTGCCCTTCGGGAACACCTCCTCGCGGTGGTCCTTCGCGTAGGTGTCGCACAGGCCGAGCAGCCCGGCGGCCTCAGTCTTCAGCGCCTCGATGACGGCGTTGCGTTCGTCGAGGATCTTCTGCACCGCCTTGTCGCGGGCCAGCTCCTCCTTGCGGATCGCCAGAATCTTCTCGGCGATCAGGTTCACGGCGGCGCGGAACTCGTCCACGCTGCCGAAAGACTCTGCTCTCATTTTCTTGGTTGCCATGATGGCTCCTTTTCGGTTTTGGTGTTTGGTTGTCTACAGGCCCACGTTGGAGCGCTTCAGTCGAAGCTCCTCCAGCGTGAGAAACTTGGTTCGCGCCGCGTCGTAGGGACGCGCGGAACGGACGATCGGGCGCGCATTGAGACGCGCGGCCGCGTCCGAACGGTTCGCGTACGCCGCGAGCAGCGTGCCGTCCGAGACCAGGTACTCGACCTGCCTTTTCGACACGCCCAGGAACGCCGCCGCCTCCGGGACGGTGGTTGTGGCCTTGTCGGGCAGTCCCTCCAGAAGGACGGACGCCGCCTCATGCTGGGGCGCGGCCACGGCGCCCGCAGGGAGGAGCTCGGGGAACAGCTCGCCCTGCTCGGTCATGGCATCCTCCTCGGGGAGACGCCCGCCCGCACCAGCGCGCGGGCAAGCGCCGCCGACGGCTTGCGCTCGCCGGCGAGGACGCGGTGGACGGTCGAGGGCGACACGCCGACCGCGCGCGCCAGCTCGCTCTCGTTGTAGCCGCTCGCGCTCGGGCGCGGCGACCGGCGGTGATTGGTGCCTTGTGCCTTGTGCCTGGTTCGCTTCATCGTTCTGGCTCCTGTTCGGCGTGGTAATACGAGGGGTTCCTTTCGAGGAGAAATTCGAGCGCGCCGTCCGCGTTCGTCAGCGGACTGGTGAGGACTTCGATCAGGTCGGCGGCGAGGCGCATGTCGTGATAGGTGCGTCCGTGAAGAGGCACGGCGTCAAGCTTCAGCCGACGCGCCAGCTCGGCACATGAGGCGGGCGGATTCATCGCGCCCCCAGGAAGTCGAGCAGCACGAGCACGAACGGCAGCGCGCAGAGGGAGTAGAACATCCAGCTCGGAATGTCGCTGTCCCCGTTCTCGCAGATGGTGTGTGTGAAGAGGTCGTTCATCGCTTCCCTCCAGCAGTGATTTTCTGTACCACGGAGTCAAGGAGACTCTCATTCGCGTCAATCCTCCTGTCCAACGCATCAACCATGCGGTCGATTTCATCAACTCTGCGACGGAACAATTCCACCGTCTCCCTTGCCCTGTCCTTCTCTCTCTCGGCTTCGAGGTGTTGGGTGAAGTCATGCACGAGCGCGCCGACAACCACCAGCCCGAGAAGTAGTGGCCAGAGCCAATCCATTAGTTTGTCCATCACTCCGACTCCTTCTCGGCCGCTTTCTCAAGCCGTTGCAATCTTCCTTCGAGATCAATGGTTCTTTCGCGAAGCCGATTGGTCTCATAACGAACGTCTCCCATGTCCTCGTGGTCTTCCACATACTTATCGGCCAATCCCTCAATGATGGCCGCCGCGCCTTTCGGCGTTAGATTGATGATGTAGGGGATAGTTTCCATCACTCCGCCTCCTTCTGACGCGCAATCGTGTCGGCAAGTTCTTCCTCGGACGTAAGCGGTTCTGGGCGCGGATCGGCGAGGGTATAGCCGTCGGCAGGCCGAAACGACTTCTCTCGCGAAATGTAGTACCAGTTCTGCGGAGGTGTGCCGAGGAGCGTGATCGGCTTGGCAAATCTAAGCGCGGCGAGCACCCGCAGTGCGGCGACCTTCTCCTTGCCCTTGGTGTATTCGTCGAACTGCTTCTTGCTGATACCAGGCTTGTTGTGCTCAGCACTATGGAAAAGCCTGAGAGCCTTGACGACAGCCCACACCCATGCCGGATCGCCTTCGATTTTGTATGCAAAGTGGAGCACCCCCGTGACTGCGCACACCGGCCTCGTCTCGTAAATGAACACCACATCGTCAACCGGCGGAGGAACTAGCCGGAACTCCCAGTCCTTCCGCCCGTCGTAGATCGCCTCCGCGAACTCCGGGTGAATCGCCAGAACTGGATCGCGTACGCTCTTCTTCATCACTTCCCCTCCGCTCCCATGCAGTTCCACGGGTCGATGTCGAATGTCACGCACATGTCGTCCAGTATGCGCTGGATCCCGTGCCGCTCGCCGATGGCGATGGCACCGCGCCGCGTCTTCGTGCCGCCTTCATTCTTGGCCACGAGATCGGCGGACTGAAGCTGCCGCATGTTCGCCCCAACGATCCGGCGCAGTTGCTGCATGATGTACTCCGCGTTCATCACTTCCCCTCCTTCCCATTGGCCGGCTGAGACGCCAAACGCGCCGCCTTCGCCGTCTCGATCGCGTTGCGGGCCGCAACATACGCCGCCCACTCCTTCGCTGCTTCGCTCATTCTTGCGTATCCTTTCTTGTCGGTTTTCATGGTTTTTGGTATCATGCAGCCTGTTGTGCCGCACAACGGCGCGTATCTTACTAAATGTAAGACGGCGCGTCAATTACAAATTGTAAGAATTTTATGAGTACTGCTTTTGGAGTCAGATTGCGCGAAATCAGAAAGCGCGGAGGCCACACTACTGTTAGTGCGGCTAAAGCCCTTTGCGTTTCTCAGCCCACTTACAACACCTGGGAGCTTGGAACGCGAGAGCCAAACATTGAGAAGCTGCTGGCAATCTGCCAACTGCTCAATACGTCCCCCAATGAACTGCTCGGCTTCGAATCGCCGTCCGCGCCTGGCACGGCGGTGACGACCGGCGCGAACTCGCCGATCATCTCCGGCAACGGCAACAGCGTGACCATCGCCACGCCCGCGACCAAACGGAAGAGGAAGTGACCGTTCCCGTTGCGCGCAACATTTGCGCTTGCGACGCCGCCGAACCTGTGTTAGAATGTGACCAACCGTAAGGAGAAGGACGATGAAGAAGAGCAAGAAACCAGTGACGAAGGAAAAAGGTTCGTCAAAGGCGGACATGCTGATGGAGACATATCGAGAACTTGGCTTTGCACCGACAGACCCCGTCAACGGCACCTCGGCGGGTGGGAGTAATGGCGCATGGCTGGCTCCGGTGTCGTTCCTTCCGCACATCGACTACACGATCTCGTCCGTCGTCGGAGGCTTCTGAGATGGCATCGTTCCAAGAAATCGAAGCCCAGGTGCGTCAAGGACAGTCCGTCCTTGACGCATTGCGCATTCAGTCTCTCGTCAACATCTCGAATATTACCGGACGAAACGCGATCGCGTACTACTCTGCGTTCATGACGCGCCGGGGCGACGGGATGGAAATCAACGACATGGATCTGAACGGGTTCATGAACGTGGTGTGCAAGATGGATCGCAAGCATGGCCTCGACCTGATCCTCCACACACCTGGCGGCGGCATCACCGCGACCGAGCGGATCGTGGGATACCTCCGCGACCTGTTCAACGGGGACATCAGGTGCATCGTCCCGCAGATGGCGATGTCGGCCGGCACCATGATCGCGTGCGCGACAAAGGAGATTCTCATGGGGCGGCAGTCATGCCTCGGCCCGATAGACCCGCAGTACTTCGGCGTCCCGTGCCATGGCGTCGTGGAAGAGTTCGAGCAGGCGGCGAAGGAAGTCAAGGCCGATCCGACACGGCTCGGCGTCTGGCGGCCCGTGATAGAGAAGTACAACCCGACCTTCATCGGCGAATGCCAGAAGGCGATCGAGCTTTCCGACGAGCTTGTCGGCGAATGGTTGCGGACGGGGATGTTCAGCGGAGATGCCGACGCCGACAAGAAGGCAGCGAAAGTATTGGAGAAGCTCGGCAGCCACAAGAACACCAAGACACACGACCGGCACATCTCGGCGGCGGAAGCAAGGCGCATCGGCCTTAAGGTCACGATGCTGGAGAAAGACCAGAACCTTCAAGACGCGGTGTTGAGCCTTCACCATTGCTACATGATGACATTCTCGCGAGCCAAGGTGATCAAGGTGTTCGAGTCCAGCCACGGACGGTGCTTCTCGTTCAACGGATAAGTCTACAACACCCCTTGCTTCTGCAAGTGGCCGTTCCTCCAAAAGTCTCACGGTGAGACTTTTCGCACGTCCCTCTGCAAGCCGCTTGCAGAGGGTTTGCTTTTCTCCAAAAGTCTCACAGTGAGACTTTTCGCGCATCGCGTCGAAAGCCTTGCGCAATGGGCGTTTTCGTCAAAAGTCTCACAGTGAGACTTTTCGCGAGTGCCGTTTCCGTGGGTCTCTCGTTCCTCCAAAAGTCTCACAGTGAGACTTTTCCTCGCGTCTGCGCGCGCGCGCGCGCGAAAAGAGCGCGCACGCAGCGCACCGTAGGGAAGATTTCTTGACGCCGATTCCGTATACTGCCCACCGTCGCGGCGCGGTGGGTTTACGGTCCCGCCGTTCGGGCGGTCTCGGGCCTGCGTACCCTCCCGCCGCCGCCCGCCGCGACGCCATCTTGAGTTAAGAGTTGAGAGTGAAGAGTTGAGATGAACGAACTGATGACAGTGCCGCCTGTGCAGATCGGGGCGTGGCTCGCGTGCCTCGCCTTCACGGTCATGCTCGCGAACGGCCTCGTGAAGCTCTGGGCCAGCGTGCGCGGCAGGCCCGCGCCGGGCGAGCTCTCCGAGCGCATCACGAAGACGGAATCCGTCCTCGACGAACACTCCCGCCGTCTCAAGGCACTTGAAAAGAACGACAAAGACCTCCGCGAACTCATCCTCGCCGAAAACGAAAAGCTGTACAAGCGGATCAACGGCATCGCGGAGGATCTTTATTCGCTGCTGGGCAAGGTTGACGCGCTGCTCGCGAAAGGAGTGACGGCATGAAGATTACGCTTGAGCTGAAGAAGACGATCCTGGGCGTGCTGCAGGAGGCGGGCCGCCGCCCGATGTCGCCCGAGGCGCTGGCGACTTACGCGAACGCCCAGATGGACGCGCCGGTGACCGCCGAGCAGGTGCGCGCCGCGCTCGCGGAGCTGGAGCAGCTCGGCATGGTGCGCCGCCAGGCGTCCGTGCTGGACCCCACCGCGCTCACGTGGCGCGCCACCGAGGCGGGCATGAGGGAGCAGGTGTGAGGAAGCCGAACGTCCAGAGTCCGCTCGACCGTCTGGAAGACGCGAAGCAGCACAAGCTCTACGAGCTGCTGAAAGGCGCGTCGTACGAGGAGGTTCTTCCGAAGGTGCGCGCCGAGTTCGGCGTGCGCACCACGGTCTCGTCGCTCTCGCGGTTCATGAAGCGGCGCGCCGTGGTGGAGCATCTGCGCGAAAGCGTGTACGCCTCCGAGGCGTTCGCGGAGAGCGAGGACGTCAAGGCCCTCGACACGCGCAAGCGATCCGCCGTCGTTTCCGCGATGTGGGAGGCGCTGACGGCGAAGGACACGAAGAGCATCGTCGCCCTCGGCCGTCTCCTCGTCTCGATGGACGCGGGCCGCCGCGACGACGACGCGCTGCGCCTCGCCCGCGAGAAGTTCGAGGCATCCGAGCGCCGGGCGAGCGCCGCCAAGAATGCGCTCGGCGACACGAAGCTCACCGACGCCGACAAGATCGCGAGGATGAAGGAGATATTCGGCTGATGAAGCTGATCGACAGACTGCTGGGATTCCAGAGGCACGCCGCCAGCACTGCGGCGCGCTTTCTGATCCTGCTGTGGTCTCGGCAGACGGGCAAGGGCTACACCACCTCGTTCGTCGCGTCGCGCGGTTCGGAGATCGAGCCGCGCTCGAACTGGCTCATCGTGGCCCCGACGGAGCGCCAGTCCCTGGAGACGCTCGACAAGTGCAAGAACTGGATCAAGGCCGCGCACCTCTCGGTGGCCGAGACGGAGGAGGAGTTCGACGCGCTGGAGAAAGGCGCGAAGATCAAGGCAAAGGTCATCGTGCTGTCGAACGGGTCGAAGATCTACGCGCTTCCCGGCAAGCCCGCGTCGCTGCGCGGCTTCACCGGCTACCTCGTGATCGACGAGTTCGCGTTCTTCGAGGACCAGAAGGAAGTGTGGAAGGCCGTCTTCGCCGTGATCGTGAACCCGATGGCGTCCATCAAGCGCGTGATCATCACGTCCACGCCGAACGGCCAGGGCGACATGTTCCACAAGCTGGTAGACGAGAACTTCCTGAACCCGAAGGAAGGACGGCGCATCAAGTGGGAGGTGCAGAAGGTCACGATCCACGAGGCGGCCAAGGCGTGGGAGGAAGCCGGGAAGCTTGGAACCGTCATTGACGAGAAGACCGGCGAAGAGCGTCCGAAGACCGCCGAGGAATACGTGGAGGAAACGCGCGAGGCGTTCGACTGCCCGGAGGCATGGCCGCAGGAGTTCGAGTGCGAGTTCCTGGATGCGTCCGCGAACCTTCTCAGCTTCGACATGATCACGGCTGCGGAATCGGTGGAGGCGACGGAGCACGGCTTCGACCCCGACGAGCCGGGCGAGTTCTACGGCGGCTTCGACTTCGGCGGCATCAAGGACCCGTCGATATTCTGGTTCGCAAAGAAGGTCGGCGACAAGCTGATCACCCGCGACGTGCTGGTGCTGCGCGAGTCGGACACCGGCGAGCAGCTGGCGGCTGTCCGGTCGCGCATCGACAAGTGCGTGCGCGTGTGCGTTGACTACACCGGCCCCGGACGCGGCTTCGGCGACGTCGCCGCGAACGGCATCCCCGGCACGGACTTCGGCGGCTGGGGCGAGTACGACGCCGACCCCAAGAAGTTCCTCGCCGGCAAGATCGAGAAGGTGACGTTCTCGGAGCCGTCGAAGCGCGAGCTGTTCACGCCGTTCCGGCTGTGCTTCGGCAAGGAGCCGAAGTTCATCATCCCGCACGCGGACTGGATCCGCCAGGACTTCCACGGCGTGCAGATGATACTCAAGGGCAAGGAGTACGTGTTCTGGGCGCCGAGGATGTCGAACGGCCACTCCGACGGCGCGTGCGCTGCCGCGCTCTGCCGCCGCGCCTCGTCCTTCGGCGGCGGCGAGTACGTGCCGCCGTTCGGCACCGGCAGCAGAAACGACCCCGACGGAAGGAGCATCGATGGCTAAGGCAAGGACAACCAGGCGCGCGGCCGCGAAGGCCGCACCGGCGCGCGTGCCGGACAGGACGGTGAAGCTCGACGCCGCGCACTGCTGGCTCGAGCGCAGCAACCCGCTCGCGGGACTGTCCATCCGCGCGGCGCAGTCCGTCTTCGACGCGGCGCGCTCCGGCGACACGCAGCGCCTCCACTGGATATTCCATGAGATCGAGGCGTCGAACCCGCTGCTCTTCACCTGCATCGAGCGCCGCCAGAGCGCGATCGCGGGATTCCAGTGGAAGGTCTCGCCCCTGCCCTCCATGGGAGGGATGCTCGCCGACGACCAGAAAGACGCCGTCGACACGTTCATCGCCGGAATCGGCAACTTCACCGAGATGCTGGAGCACCTCGACACGGCGTTCTTCCGCGGCTTCGCGCTCGCGCAGCCGGTGTGGGAGTCGGACGGCTCCGTCCGCGAGGTGCGCCTGCACAACTCGTGGGAGTTCCTCTCGCACGACGGCGAGCTCTACCACAACCCGGAGTGCGACGGCTTCTCCCGCTCGGCCGTGCCGTGCGCGGACGCCGGGCTGATCGGCGTCCAGCGCCGCCGCGCGATCGACTACCCCGCGCTCTCCATCCACATCCGCCACGCCGTGAGCGAGCGCGACTGGGGAAGATTCCTCGAACGCTACGCCCTGCCGAAGCCCGCCGTCACCATGGCCCCCAACGCCACGAACGAGCAGCGGGCGGACTACCTCGCCGCCGCGAAGGCCGTGGAGAACGGGCAGGTGAGCGTGTGGCCGAGCGGCAGCAGCATCACGGACTTCGCCGGCGGTTCGCGCGGCACCGACCCGTTCAACAGCTTCATCGAGCACCAGGAGAAGCTGATCGTCCTGCTCGCCACCGGCGGCACGCTCACCTCCCTCGCGCAGGCCGACACCGGCTCCCTCGCGGGCGGCGCGCAGATGAAGGTGTGGCAGGAGATCGTCCGCCGCGACGCGGGCGTGCTCGCCCAGGCCGTCATGCGCTCGCTCGTGCGGCCGTTCATCGAGCGCAGGTTCGGCCCGACGTGCGCCGTGGAGTTCTCGCTGGACATCCCGCAGAAGCCGTCGCCGCAGGAGGCCGCGAACGTGGCCGCCACGCTCCGCCAGGCCGGTTGGCGCGTGGACCAGGGCGAACTGGAGAAGGCCGTCGGGTTCACGCTCGAACGCGAGGAGGCGCCCGCCGCGCCAGCCTTCGCGAAGGCGAGGGATGCAAGGGGCCTGCAAGGGCCCGGCAAGGCCGGCGCGCTGGGCGACCCGATCGAAGACGCCCTCATGCTCAAGATGGTGCAGGCAATGGCCGATGAGCTCGGCAAGGAGAAGAACGATGAAGAATGAGATCGCAGTTTTCGCGGCGTGCCGCGAGTTCGTGGAGGACGCGGCTACGAACGCCACGTGGTTCATGACATTTCCGCCGTACGGGCGCTATCCCGTGGGCGGCACCATCGCGGGCGCGGCGAAGGACGCCGAGTTCGTGTTCGACGAGGCCGCCGCGCGGTCCGTGATCGCCGCGTTCCGCGAGGCCGCAGCCAACCCCGAGTGGCCCGGCATCCTCGTGGACGAGGAGCACTACTCCCTCGACCGCGCGAAGTCGTCCGCAGCGCTCGCCTGGGCGAAGGACATCCGCCAGGAGGAGGACGGTTCGATCTGGACGCGCTGGGAGTTCACGCCGCGCGGCCGCGAGCTGTGGCAGAGCCGCACGCTCGTGAACCGCTCGCCGGCGTTCTGCTGCGAGCGCAGCGGCAAGGACTACCGCCCCGTGGCGCTCAGCTCGATCGCGATGACCAACACGCCCCACTTCAAGGAGCTTTCAACCCTTGCCGCCGCGCGTGCGGCGGAGGTAAACACACACGAAGGAGAAGTCCAGATGGAAGAAATACTCAAGGCGCTCGGCCTTGCCGAAGGCGCGTCCCCTGAGGACGCGGTCGCGGCGATCGAAGCGCTCAAGCAGAAAGCCTCCGCCGCGGAAGAGACCGCAGCCGAGGCCGAGGCGAAGTGCCGCCGCATCGAATGCGACGCCTTCATCGAGGAGCACAAGTCGAAGATCGCCGACGTGGCCGCGTGCCGCGAGGCGTTCATGGCCGACCCCGACTCCGCCCGCAAGCTCATGGCCGCGTGCAAGGCCCCCGAGGCCAAGCCGCAGACCATCCTCGCCGCCGCGAAGAAGACGCCCGAGGTCCCCAAGACCGGCAAGGCGTTCGCCTCGTGCCGCGAGGAGATGGCGTCCCTGCCCCCGGCAGAGCGCGCCGCGTACTACAGGGAACACGCCGCCGAGATCGACGGCTAATCAACAAGTCAACGAAAGGTAAAACAACATGGCACTCACATCCCCCGCCCTCACCCTCGCCATCGAGGCTCTCTGGGCCAACATCAAGCCCACCATGGACGCGCTGCAGAAGCTCGGCTTCACCGACTTCTCGGACGAGGCCCCTGGCATCGACATCAAGCCCGGCGCCACCATCAAGGTGCCGATCTCCGACGTCTCCAAGGCCGGCGAGTACGACGCCTCCACCAACCACTACCGCACCGGCGGAACCACGGACTGGGCGTCGATGGTCTGCAAGCACTACCTGCAGGGCTACGACATCACCGGCGTGAACATCGACCAGGGCGTCGACGCCGGCAAGATGAAGCAGAAGTTCACGAAGCGCGCCGGCACGGGCGTGTCGCTCGCGGCGCTGGACGCGGTCAAGACGGCCCTCGACGGCTGCACGCTCTCCACGGGCGTCCTGATTCCGGCCACGGGATCCGTCACGCTCGAGGGCTACATGGGCCTCGGCTCCGGAACGGACCAGTCGAAGTGGCTGAACCGCGAGACCTCCGTACTCGCCGTGAACGGCACGGAGCTTGCGAGCATCAAGGCCAAGTTCGCCGCGAACCACATCGTGGGCACCAACCAGGAGCTGGCCAGCTACCTCGGCTTCCGCGACATGGTGGTGATTCCGGGCATGACCGCCCGCATCTGCATCGTGCCGGCCGGAAGCATGGGCTTCCTCGCCCGCGTGCCCGCCTACCTCGCCCGCTATGTTGAAGCCGGCACCGAGACCGATCCCGACACCGGCCTCTCGCTGGGCATCGTCATCGCGGACGACCAGGACCACAACCGCCTGATCGCGAACGCCGACCTGTGGTTCGGATGCGCCGTGCGCTCCGCCGCCGCCGGCGCCACCGACAGCGCCAAGGGCATCATCAAGGTCGGCACCGACGCATAAGGAGGTTGACGATGAAGCGACTGCTCGCACTTGCGGCCCTGGCCGCGCTGCCGCTCATGGGCGCCGTAGAGGTCTACGGCGTCCGGGACGGCGGCTCCGTGACGGTGCCGCTCGGCGGGCGGCTCGCCTACGTGAACGTCCTCTCCACCGTCCCGAACGGCACCTGCACGCTCAAGCGCGGGCAGTCGTTCGAGACGAATGCGGCCAGCGTCGTGTCGTTCGCCGCCACGAACTTCACCTACTCCCTCGTCTATTCCAACGGCACGGAGACGGTGACGAACGTGACGGCGGTCGACCAGTGGCCCGACATCGCCGGCACAAGGTACGTCTCCTACTCCACGAACCGGATCGTGCTGACGTGGGCGGAGACGAACTGGACGCCCCGCGTGGCGCTCGCCGTGACCAACGCGCTCACGGAGCAGATCACATGCTCCGGCGGCGTGGGCACGAACGCCCCGACCGGGAAGTACGTGCTGCCGGTCGACTGGCTGTTCTTCGACGGAACGGCCAAGGGCCGCGCGCTGATCGTGATCGAAAGGTGATGGCATGTCCTGGCGCGCGATAACAGAAGACGACCTCACGGCGTCCCTCTCCGCTGCGGAGATCGACGCCTACCGCAAGTCGGCGCAGTTAAGCGACCCGATCGGGGCGCAGCTGCGCTCCGTGGCCGCCTACGTGCGCGGCGTGATACGCTCGTCGCCGGCGCGCGTCAGGATGCCCGCAAACCCGCTCGCCCTGCCGGAGTCGCTCATCGTCCCAGCGATGGACTACCTCCGGCACGGCGTGCTCACCCGCTGCAACATCGTGGTCAACGAATCCCGCACGCTCGCCTACAACAAGGCGTGCGAGCTGTTCGACCAGGTGCGCAAGGGCGAGTTCGTGCCCGAGGGCGACGGCGAGGAAAGCGAAGATTCACTCGCCCCGGCCGGTTCGCCGGTCGCGGCCCCCGCATGTCCTCCACGTCTGCTCGATTAACGTCCATAAGAGTCTTGCTCCTACCATGCACTTCTCGCTCACCATAAAAGACACCGAAAGGCTACTACCGCCGGACAACGAGCTTGCCCAGGCGGCGGGGCGCGGCGTGTCCAACCTGGTGAAGCGGCACCTCATGCAGCGGGACACATCGACAGCGCCTTCCGGCGACATGCCGAAGACTGGCTACTACGGCGAGGCAGCGAGTTCCGTCACAACAGAGGTGAATGGGAATGTTGCCGTCGTCTCGATCCCGAAGGAGGGCATGGCCCTCCACTTCTACGGCGGCGTAATCTATCCCGGCGCCGGCAAGAAGGCGCTCGCCATCCCGAAGCATCCGGCCACTGCAGGGAAGCGAGCGGAGGAGTTCGATCCTTCGCGCACGCTGCTCTCCCTCGTCTGGCCGAAGGGCGAGAAGGCCGGCACTCTGCGCGAGAAGGAGACCGGCGAAGTCTACTACCTGCTGGTGGCGCGGGCGAACATCCACGCCGATCCGAGCGTCCTTCCTGAAGACTCCGCCATGCTCGACGCGGCCAACATCGCCATGGAGGCCCTGATATGCTGACGCCGAGCGAGAAGATACTTCAGAAGGCGCTGGTCTCGTCGAGGCGACTCGACAAGCCTCCGAAGGACGAAAACGACAGAGGCCTCGACTCCCGAGGATGGAACTCCATCCAGGCGGGACTCCGCGATCGGGCGTTCTTCATGTCCCAGGTTACGGAGCCGCATATCCTCGACGCCGCCCGTCGTTTGAGCGCGCAATACGCCGATGGGCATGTGGACATCTCGAAGCTCCGCATCGAGTGGCGCAATTATCTGGAGCATACCGGCTACCAGCCACCATCAGACGTCGCGGGAACCATCAAGGACCTCTACACCCAGGCGCGGATTGACGTGGTTCTCAAGACGAACGTGGCGCAGGCTCGCGGCTTCGTGCAGTTCGCGGAGGGAATGACGCCGGGGGCGTTCGCGGCGTTCCCCGCGCAGGAGTTCACGCGCGTCGTCTACCGCAAGCAGAGGCGGACGGACTGGCCGAGACGTTGGGCCGCCGCTGGCGGAAAGGTCTACGGCGGCAGGATGATCGCGCTGAAGAACGATAGCGTCTGGGGGCGGCTGGGCGCCGCCGGACCATTCGGCAATCCCTTCCCGCCGTTCGACTGGGGAAGCGGCATGGGCGTGGTCGACGTGGACCGTCGTGAAGCGATCGAACTGGGACTCGTCTCAAAGGAGCAGATAGACGAGCATGTGGAAAAGCTTAGAGAGCGCCAGAAGGATGGGAATCTTCCGTCCATGAACGGACACCTCGCGGCGCAGATTCCGTACAAGCCAAACTCGACGGAGTGGAGAGACCTCAAGGGGAAGTTCGGGGACTTCGTGAAGTTCGAAGGCGACGAGATTGTGTGGCGCGAGGACTGGACGGAGGACTTCCTGCGTAACGCCGACAAAAAAGGATTCAGCTTCAATGCCGGTCTCCCGACACAGCAGCTGCTTGATGTGGTTCGTCGCGACTGCGAGGAATCTCTTGCCGCTCGCATAAAGGGAAGTCCGCTCGTGTGCAATGACTCGTGGCTGAATGACGAAGACGATAAGGTCAAGCGCGAACCGGGCCATGGCCGCAAGCACTTCTACGATCGCGAGACGGAACCGGGCAATCTCCCCATGACAAAGAGCGACCTTGAACTGTTGCCGTCGCTGTGGCGGTCACCTACTCGCGCCGACATGAGCGAAGCGGAAGACTCCACGCTCTTCCTGGAAATAGATACGCTTGACGGGTGCGTGATCCAAGCGAGAATCGGACTATCTCACAATCCTCGGCTGAAGATGATCTTCAAAAGGCAGACCTCCGAGATCGAGGAAAACCGTGACAGGCGGAGGTCTGACCGCGAGGCGCGCAGAATCAAGCAGAGAGGTGGGAGAAAATGAAAAGGGCTGACATCGGATGGCTCCCCGGCCGCGTAACCGCGCGTAACATCGCATTTCAGCGAAGGCCTAGAACACAACTTATCAGCCGGGCGAAAGTTTACCACATCCCCTTGACGGAGGCAACCCGAAAATGACCATACGCGAAATCCAGAAAAAGATAGCCGACGCCTTGAACGGCGTTGAAGCGCTCGTGCAGGGTGGTTGCACGGCGCTTGCAGAAGACTCGCAGAACGTCTTCTTCGAGGTGAAGCAGGCGCTCGAGGACGGCAACGTGTGCATCGTGGTGGTGACGCCGAAGGTGACGCGCTCGGCGAGCGGCACGGAGGACGGCATCCCCGTGGAGATGCAGATCGCGGTGCAGTGCGCGGAGCGTCCCGATCTGAACCGCGCCAATTCGGGCCACCTCACCGCGCTCGACGCGGCGGAGATCGTGGCGCACGCTCTGGACGGCGAGCAGTTCGAGCTTGCGTCCATCGAGCAGTGGGCGGACGAGCGCACGCGCGCGGTCACGGCCACGGCCACGTTCGGCTTCAACCCCATCTTGACCAACCCAACAGAAAGGAACTGACATGGCAACAGTACCGACAGAAATCGCGGCGGGAACGCCGCGCGGCATCACAAACACGCTCAGCGGCTACGTGGTGGAAACGGAGTCCATCACGCCTGCGGACCGCAGCGAGGAGGTGCCTGACCAGAAGGCCGCCATCGTCGACGAGATCCACTACGACACCCGCACCGACCTGCGCCTCACCGTGCGCTCCGCCACCACCGGCGCGGACGCCCCCACGACCGCCGGCACGACGGACTTCTCGTACGCGGACAAAAAGTGGAAGGTTGACAGCGTGGAGGAGGCAGGCAGCTACAACGGCCTGCGTCGCTGGAACATCAACGCCCACAAGTACGAGAACTGGCCGCCGCAGACGACTTCGTCTCAAAACAATCAGACGCAGACTCCGGCATGAGCAAGGCGAATCCCAGGAAGGCGGTGGCGGCGATCCTGCCGCTCGACATCGAGTGCCCGTGCGGCGCGACGGTGCGGCCCATGACGCTCGGCATGTGGGCCGCCCTGGAGCGCATCGGCTCTCCGCTCGTGACGGGCAAGGAGCCGAAGGACACGCTCGAGCTCGTGCCGTCGCTCTACCTCCTCACGCACGATCCGCGCGAGGTGCTGCGCGGCAGCTTCTTCGACGACGCCGTGGCATGGGCGGACACCCTGCCCGTCTCGGCGCTCGAGGAGATACAGCGCGCGTGCTACCGGCAGATGGGCGCGATGTTCGACGTGCTGCCGGAAGTAAAAAAAAAGTCCCGCCCGGAGACGGCTGGATCGCGGCCGTCGCCGGATGGGCGGCGCGGGAGTGCGGATGGAGCTGGAATGAAATCCTCTGGGAAGTCCCCTGCAGCGCGATCGCGCTCCTCCGCCGCCAGGACGGCCTCGCGGCAGGCAAAATCTTCCCCCTCGCAGAGATAGAGAAGATCGACGATGGCATCCAAGAAGCTCACAGCGGAACTTGAGGTAGACACCTCGAAGGCCAAGCCGAAGCTGGCGCGCGATTTGTCCGAAGTCGCCGCGGCTGCAGCGGCAGCAGGAGGCGCAGATTCCGGCGCAGAGGCCGGTCGAGCATCGCGCGAGCTGCGTGATCTCGGGGAGAGGGCAAGGGACGCGGGGAGGAGCATCCAGGGAACTGCCAAACTCTTCGCCGGCATCGGCATGGGGATGGCGCGCAGCGCGCTTTCTGCCGGAGAAGGGTCATTTGCCGGGAGCATGGCCGTCAACGCCGTACAGGCCTTTTCCATGGGCGCGGGAGTCGCCGGAGCAAAAGGAGGTGCCGCCGCCGCGCTTGCGTCATTTGGCATCACATACATCGAATCTGAAAACAAGGAGTCCGCGAAACGAGAAGCAGAAGCCAAGCAGAAGGAAGCGCTTCTGGCCACGTTCAAGGCATGGGAGGAAGCTCGGGCACGAACACTCGCATTCAAGGAGACGCTGGAGAGCCTGACAGGGGCCGAGACCGACCTGACTGAGCGCCAGAGGCAGCTTGCGGAAGAGATACGCAAGCGCGAAGATGCTGACAAAGATCTCGCCCGCCAGATGATAAAGAATTCCGACGACCCGGCGGCCTTCCAACGAACGCTTGCGAAACGAAACGCGAACGCCGCCGAGCTGGACCAGCTGCGGGCTCTCGAGAAGCAGAAGCCGACGTCGTCAGGCGGCGGCGCGTCGTGGAACGGCGTCGACGCCCTCTCTGCCGTGGGCGGCATGTTCGCCGGTTCTGGCGCGGGCGGGCGGGCGCTCGACGACATCGCGGCCAGCTCTGCGGAGACGGTGAAGGTGCTGAAGGAGATCGAGCGGAACACGGACAACGGAGGCGCGGTATGGCAATGACGATCAACAGCACGCTCCACCTGCAGCCCACGGACGAGGCCGCGCTGGACGCCGAGGGCGCGGAGACGCTGACCCTCGAATGGAAAGGCACGTATGCGGCGTGCAGGGCGACTGCGGACACGATCGAGCCGGGCGTCGAGATCCCGACAGTCGCGCAAGGCAACGCCTACACGCCCGACTCCTCGCTCTACGCGGGCTACCACGCCGTCTCGTGGACAGTGCGGCGCGGCAACGGCGACACCGCCGTGCTGTACGTCGCGTGCCGGAAGGCCGACGCAGTGGACTCCTCGCAGCAGGGCGGTGACAGCACGACGCCGTTCCGCGACGTCATCTCGCTCAAGAGCGTGCGCAACGACGTGTCCATCCTCGCGTACTGCGGCTCGAGTTCGAGCCAGCCGAACCGCGCGGCGATCGAGCGATGGATGCGCGAGCCGAACCCGAAGCTCGCCGCCGCGTTCAAGTACACGGACGAGAACGGGACGACCGTCGACATGAACGACGAGCCGCTGCTGAAAAGCTCCATCCCGCTCGTCAGGAAGATCATGGCGGGGACGGAGCGCGTGATAAGGTTCTATCCGCAGATCACGCGCCGGCGCAGCTACTACGCGCCGCCGATCGACCTGTTCCAGGATCTCTCCTACATTGACACTCCGCCGTCGCCGTCAAGTAACACGCTCGGGCCGAACGGCCTCTCCACGCTCATTGCCGCACACCAGTGGCTGAAGGTGCAGGACGACTGCGACGAGCAGCAGGATCGCACGTGGATGCGCACGGAGAGCTGGATCGGCATCGCCACCGCAGACAGCTCCGACGGCTCGCCGTGGGACCCTGACCTCTACGGTCCAAGCAGGTGGAAGATGCCGAAGGAGGACGACGGCTCGTGATCTCGAAGCCGATAGTTGCGCCGGTCAAGGGCGACCCGATGCGCGCCTCGTGGGGGGCGGCTGTGGCGGATCGCGCGAACGAGTGCGCGGACGCGATCGACGCCATGCGCGGGCCGGGCGGCCTCGCGAGCCTCCGCGAGCCGAAGGCGAAGACGGAGACACCCTCCCTTTTCCCGTTCAAGGTGCGCTTCGAGCCGTCGACGGAAGAGAACGCCGAGCCGCACGACGGCGACTTCCTCATCTACATCCCCTCCGGCTCGCTCACGGTTGACGGGCACCCCGCCGGCGGCGCGGACTTCGGGCTGGACGCCCGCGAGGGCGAGGCTGGATGGTATGTCCTTCCGCAGATAAGCGCGAACGCCGAGTGGTGGCTGGACTTCGAATACGAGCCCGCCGAGGATCCTCCGCTCGCGTGCGGCATGGGCACGTCGCCCGGACACGACAACCCCGACGACGCGCCGGGCATGATCGCGCGCAGCGTCCACATCGCCAACCTGGAGTTCCCGGAGAACGCCCGCCCGAAGGTGACGCAGATAACGAATGGGCCTCTCGGCTACGAGTACTTCGTCGACTCGCTGAACGGGCTCATGGGCGATCTTAGGATCGCCGTAGACCCTGAAAATCCGTCAGTCACCGTGGCGGACACGGAGATATTCGCCAAGGTCACCACAGACGAGGAGACCGGCAAGATACTCGTCGGCATCGCCACGGAAGAACCTGACGATGAAGACGACGAGGGATACTGCAACGAGATTTCTCACGACTCGCAATCAGACGACGGCGAGCCAGGGAACGACATATCCGGCGATGCAGCTTCTCACGAAGCCGTGGTCGGCGGTGGCGGCGGCGGTGTGGACGGAAACGCAATCTCCCGCTGGCCGTGCAAGAAGCGACAGGAGGAAAATTCATGAGCAACACTACACTCAATCTCCCTTTCAGGCGCTGGGTCGCGCAGGTTTCGTCCGGCGCGCCTCGCAGCAAGTCTTCCTACCTCGCGCTGATGGCCGAGAACCTGGAGGCCCTGACGGCGTGCCCGTGGCGCGAGGCCGCAGACATGCCCGTGGCGCTCGCGAACCATGACTTCACTGCGTTGACGCACTTCTCCGACGCGCTCGACGCATACAAGATGGCCGGCAACTATGATGCCTCGGCCATGACAGAGATCGGCTACGCGGGCATGGCGGCATATCGGTTTGAGATTCCGGCAAGCGCGCGGGTATCAGGTTCCGAAGTGCCGCTGACGTCGATCACGCTTCCGCTCTCCCGCGACAGGTTCCTCTTGAGTGGCGCGCATGTTGGAGTGGAGCTTACGGATCGCGCGACTCCGTCCGGCGATTGGGCGACGGTGCGAGGTACTGGCGATCTCGCGCAGACCGCTCTCTCGCAATCCACTGCAGCGTATCTTATGGCCGGGGACGTCGGCAGCGAGACGCTGACGGTGGACCTGTCGGGCATCACGGGCAGCGACAATCCCAAGCCCTACCTGTGGGTATATCTCACACTCGAAGACTACACCGACGCCTGGGAAAAGTACGACAAGAAGGAAAAGCGCCTCTACGCCATTGAAGGCTCGGCCATGCTCGTCGGCGGCAGCGCCGAGGTCACGTTCGGCGGCGAGGTTACTCCAGACGCCGAGCCTGCCGTCCTCCTCGCCGGCGGAAGCTCGCCCACGTGGCTCCAGCCGCTGCCGACGGTGAATGTCGGCGACGAGGCTCCCGAGGTTTCCGCGTCAGCAGAGCAGGTCGACACATTCTTTACCTCTGCCGTCCACGCCTCCGCTCCGAAGTCTGCCACGTGGCAGATCAGCGGCAATTCCGGCCTTTTCAGCTTCGATGCAGCCATATCGCTTTTCGGCACCGATCCCGACAGCGTGTCAGGGTCGATAAGCGTTACCGGCCCGGACTTCTCCAAGGCCGAACAGACCTCGCAAGGCGCTGTACCGACAGAGAGTCTCACGGAACATGGGACGATGACTATCGTGACGAGCGGGACGACAAAATACTTGCATTACATCTCGTCGGTCGCTGGCTACTATGGGAGCAGCAGCACGCCCGGCTACTACTATCCGGCAAGGCTGCACGTCTACATCCAGCTGCCTGCGTTTGTCGTTGCCAGCGAATCGCAGGGGATGTACAACGTGACAAGCGCGAACGCGAAATGGTTTACGCGGATCAACACTGCGCAAACACCAGAACCTGCCACTTCGCAGAATGGTAACGGCGTCTTGTATGGGAGCTTTGGATCGGCGTCGACTGTTGCGCAGGTGTGCGACGTGGCGTCGGTCTATTGGATGCTCAAGATGCTCGGCGGCGTGCCGTCGTTGATGGACATGTGCGCCTCGCCGAACGAAGCGTCAAGGCAAGGTCTGGAAAGCCTTGTCACCGGATCTTCGCCGTCGTGGAGCGTGTCTGTCGGCGGATATTCGTTCGCCGTGACCGTGGACGGGCGCGATGTGACGCTTTCGGAATCGGCTTCCGGGCAGAGCTGGGATTTCACGCTGTCCGAAGAACTCGCGGGAGAGGCCTATTTCGATCCAGCGGTAAATCTTCGTCTTGGAGACGAGACGGTCGAGGCATACGGCATGGCGTCCGTTGTCGGCGACTTCTCCCACGCCGTCGCCACGTTCGAGGCCGGCATGCAGCCTCCTCACGCGGAGGTGCTGGGGCGTCTCGCCCGCATGAGCCGCGCGGCGGCAGGCTCAATGCTCTACCTCCACCCCGAGAGCGGCGCGCTCGCCGACGATCTGGACGTGCTGCGTCCCGTGCCGCGCTTCTGGCGCGCGTCAACCGATCCGACGGGTCAGACGGCATGCCAGCCGGGGCTCTCGGTCTGGTATCGGCGCGCCTCCACCCCGTCTGACGCCGACCTCGGCATCGTCCAGCGCGCCGCGCCCGGAAAGGAAGGCGTCGTGAGCAATCCCGCGTTCCTCCAGCTCGTTCTCCTCGCCCTGCGCGCGCCGTCCGCTTTCGGCACGCGGCTCGTGCTGCAGAACTTCAAGCCCGACACCACCACGCCGACCACAAACGTCGCGACTGCCGTCACCAACCACTTCAAGCTCCGCTTCGTGGCGTGGCGTAGCCCCGCCGAGCAGTGGGACGGCAGCAATGCGTTTGCGATGGCGGCGATGGCGTCCATGCCGTCAATCTACAGGGCAGACGGCCCGGCGAGCGTTGCGTGGAGCGTGGACTGCACGGGGAGCCTGCTGCGATTCGGCACGCGCCACATGTCGGCCGAGCGGATTGGCGTCTCGAAGACGATAATCGGCGACATCGCCGCGTCGGCCGTGATCGAGATTCCTATCGCATCTCACGTCGGCGAAGGCGATGTCGTGCTGATTGCGCCTGAGGTTCTTGGATTCGCGGACGGCGAAGGCGGCGCGTCCAAGTGGTTCGGGCGGCCTTCCGATCCATCACTGGGCACGGCCGGCTGGGCGCGTTACGCGCACAACCTCGGCTGGTTCCCGAAGGTGACTGGCGAATAACCAACAAAGGAGACCCGATGAAAACACACGTGAAACCCCTTGCAACGGCCCTTGCAGCCACCCTGCAACTCGCCCTCCACGCCGCCGTCCCGCTCGCGTGGGACGTCCGCCCAGGCAATCCCGCCCCCGCCTCCTTCGACCGCTACCACGGCGAGGCCCTTGAATTCCGCTGCACCTTCCGCGGCTTCGGCGAGCTGCCGTTCGCGCCCGGCGCCGACATCCGCCTCTGGTACCAGACCAACGGCATGGGGGCCGCCTGGTGGAGCGCGCCGGCCACGATCCAGTCCAACGTCCTCTCCGCCACCTGGTCGCCCGCGCTCGACCCCGGCGCGGACCGCGTTTCGCTCTTCTTCGGAGCGCCATCCAACGCCTACGCCTCGGCGGTCCTTCGCCTCCGCCACTCCCCCGGCTTCGCCCCCGGCACGATGCCCGACCCCGAATCATTCCACGAGTCCGACCCGGTCTTCTCCGCCTGGCTCTCGGCATTCCAGGAATCAGACCCCGTCTTTTCATCTTGGCTCGCCACATTCGAGGTCCCAGAAACATCCCTCGAACCATCCACCAACTACACCGACCGCGCTCTGGGTGCGTTCGCAGAGACTGGCACCGTCGCCCGCGCGCGCAGCTACGGCACGGCGGAGAGGTGGACCGACGAGCAGGGGCGCGTGTTGGAGATCGGGACCGAACTTTCGGCATGGTCATTTTCTGACGGGCTTGACAGATCCGTTGTCTATGGTGGTTTCAACGAGGATTTGGGATGGCCTGTATATGGTTCAGACGTGAGGGGTGCGGATTCGAGCGACGTTTATTGGTTCCGGACACAGGCAGAGGCGCTGAACGCGGTTCGTTTTGTGTACATCAGGGAGGATGGCACCGAGGTGACGGCGACACGCACAGAATACGAAGTAACCAACCTCGTCGGCCGCGTCGCGCTCACGAACGACCTCCCAGATACGGCATCCATCCAAAGCGACATCGCGGACCTCCGCACCGAGTCCGCCATCGTCTACCGCCTCTACTCCGGCAGCAACGTGGTCGCCGAGGTCACCAACTACAACAGCCAGGTCCACGCGCCCGAACTGCGGCTCATGCAGCTCAACGAGTCGAACGAGTACATCACCGTCTGGACCGAAACCAACGGACTCGCGCGGACGCTCGCCTCTGCCACCAAATACACCGACGATGCGACCGGCGCAGTTGCGCGAGCCGCCGCCCCGCGCGCATGGTCCCGCACCACCTCTGGCCTTGGCGAGGAGGCACCTTCGAACACAACGTGGATATCCACCGAGAAACTGGTGATCGCCAGCGGCCAGGAATATGTGTCAGTCGATTCTGCAGGAGTGTGGGTATTGTGCGCGAACGGGCAAGTGGACTTCACGACGAAAACCAACTCCTATTTCTCGATCAGCACGGAAACCGGCGAGCCGGTGTTCAGCGTCGAGCGTAGCGACAGCCGGCCAATTCCTGTGTATAGCGGAGGCATCAGAGTTGTTGATTCTGGAGGATCGGTTGTTGTGACGATTCCCGTCCCGGTGTTCGACGCGACTGAGAACAGGAACGATCCTCCGTTCCTCAGTGTGTCCACAGACCTCTCCGGCCCATGGTACTCTGAGACGAATTCAATCCCTTCGTCGCTCGTCACGTCATGCACGTGGTCTGGCCAGAACGGAGCATGGACGAACACTGTCGTCATGGCTCCGTCGCATCCGGTTGCATTCTTCAGCTACGCGAAGTGGCAGGCTGGCGGCATGGTCATCAGAAACAAGGCATCGATGGAAGTCTCGCAAGGCATCATCGTCAACGGGCAGAAGTTCGTGCCGGTCATCAACGGGAGCACGCTCACATGGCAAGCGCAGTGACAGACGCCCTGCTGGCAGGATTCCAGGCGTCGCTCCTGTGGCTGTGCGCCGTGCTGCTCATGTCGATCTGCGGCATCGTGATCGCCGTCAATGTGCGCAGGCAGATGCGCAACGTGCGCCGCAAGCTGAAAGGCTCCGCGGCGGTGGCAGTGGCCGTGGCGGCTGCCGTGTGCATCCTCTACGGTGGTCGCAAAGGCCGCGTCACCGTGAGCGACCCGTACATTCAAGATGCCGGCTCCTACCTCACCAACGACATTGTGCACGTCTCGATCGCGAAGCGCACGCAGATGCTGCCCGACGACACCGAGATACTCGTCTATGCCAGGCAGGTGGATTTGACGAACGCAACCGACTGGGTACGGCTTGAACCGCACCTCACGCTCGCGCAGCACCTGCTCGTCGAAGGCGTCTACTACCACGACTACACGCTCGTCAACGCTACCAACCACGACGTGCTCGTGGCCGCGAACTTCACCCCGGCGCCCACTGTCCACACCAATGGCGTCTGGCAGATGAAGGGCTTCACCATCCCCGGAACCGGCAAGTCCGCGTTCCCCAACACCCGAACCATCAGAAAGGAAACCCCATGAAGAAACTGATCGCACTCTCCGTTGTCCTGTGCTGCGCCGTCCTCGTCGCAGACGATCCCGTCGTCGCCGTTACGCTCCGCGAGGACGGAACGACGAACACGTGGACGCAATCGGAACTACAGTCCGCGCTCGGCCTCATCAACCGCATGTACAAGCGCGAGATCGGCACTGACGCCGGGCGCCGCCGCTGGCACGGCGACCGCATCGGCCAGTACGTGCTGCCGACCGGCGAGACCAACGCCGTCGGGCGCGAGGTTTTCGTGCGCGTGGACCTGTATGCCGACGGATTCGTCATGACGAACCGAGCCGTCCGCGCGAGGAACTCGATCATCCGCGATCCTGAGGCCGCCGCGAAGGCCGCCGCCGAGGCGAAGCGCCAGGCAGAGGAGGCCCGCCGCGCGTGGGAACAGGCCAACCTGCCCCCAGACCTCGCCGCCCTGCGCGCGTTGCAGCGTCTCGCGGGCGAGACGAACGAAGTCACGGTCATCGTCAGCCCGTAACCATTTCCCGCCAGGACCTCAACGTCGACATTAGCTGGACTCCTCAGAGACACGTGACAGGCACAGCGGGACTCTCATCTTCCGGCAATTCCGCCGGTTATTAACAAGGAGTAAACATGAAGCAGATAACGATACTGGCCGCGCTCGTCGCGGTGTTCTGCGGCACTGGATGTCGCACGATCACAGTCGAAAACGACGGTGAAGGAAAGGGATGGAAGGTCTCCGTCATGTCCAACATGATGAAGAGCGAGGTGGACAACGTCAAGGCGTCCATCAGTCCTGACGGAACCGTTTCGTTCGATATGGGCGGTCTAGCGACCTCTCCAAGCGAAGAGTTCGCCAAGAGTCTCATGACATTCACTTATATCGCCCGTATCGCCGCCGCCATGTACTCGCCAGCCGCTGCCACGGTACCGCTTTCGGACGCTGCCGCGGATCCGCAAGCCGTCGCCACGGCAATAAAGGCTCAGGCCGAGGCGAGAGCGATCAAGATCAAGGCACAGGCAGAGGCAGACGCAATCAAGGCGCAACCCCAGCAGTCTGCGTGTACTTCTGGCACTTGCACAGGAGATACGGTTACTGTTAGCACGAAATGACCATGCTGCGGTTCGTCAAGAGGCTTGCGCTGGGCCTTCTGGCCTTCACGGTCGGGGCGGTCGTGATCGCGGCTCTGCTTTGCCGGGATAACGGGGAGGCGTCCTATGAGGTCGGCTAATCCGTTCCCGATGGAGCGCGCCCCCGCGTCCGCCCCCGACCGTTGGCGTCTCACACGGCCCGTGCGCTTCGTCTGGCGGCGTCCGCCCGCGTGGGTGCTACGATCCCTCCCCGCCCGCGCCTCGCTCTCCTGGGGCCGTCTACGGGTCTCTGGTGGCACGGTGACGCTACGCCTACGCCGTGGCTGGTGCTTCGATGTGTCGGCGGTGCCGTCCTTCCGCCGTGCCATGCCGGCGGCAGCGGTACATGATTGGATATACGGCCATGCCGAGCTCCTGGCCGCGTTGGCAGGCGTCAGCGTCCGTCTAATTCTCCATGTCGCGGACAGGTGGTTCCTAGCACAGATGTCCGCCAGTGGTTTTCTCCTCGCCCGCACCTACTTCATCGGCGTGAGGATCTTCGGCTATTGGTTCTGGCGTCTCTTCTCCCGCCACGATTGACCGCCACTCTGATACAACCATCGGGCCGCCTGCATTCATCTTGCAAGCGGCCCGTTCTTTTTCGCGAGTTGTATCAAATTCCCGTCACATTGTATCTACCCGGCGGCGATAATACTCTCCTTGACCTGGAAATCGGGCGGCAACGTGTCCGCATCGAGGAACCGCTTCATGTCGGCGCGCGTGCGCAGAATCGTTGCACCGTCGCGTTCAAGCTGCGCGATCTTCTGCGCGGCTTCGGGCGGAATCGGGTGGACGACGGGCGGGAACGGCTTCGTGACCGGCTTCAGACGCCCCGGCGCCATGCGCGCGCGGGCGGGGTTGATGTCGGAGAGGAAGAGCGTCTTGTAGCGCATGCCGGACGGCAGCACGATCTCGCCGTTCTCCACCCGCGCGCGCAACAGGAGCTCTGTGGGACAGAGATCGTAGTCGTAA
>JAEEGJ010007730.1_pt1 | contig 30432 bp, 23 predicted proteins | sample 8958761 | NCBI WGS metagenome assembly JAEEGJ01 (sample SAMN16246546, study PRJNA631951) | gut metagenome | biome: gut microbiome; feature: rumen; material: RS-attached | host: Bos | place: Iran: Karaj | collected 2018-10
TCAATAACAACACGAAGTGACTCAAGCACTTCCTTTACTGCCTGATGGAACTCAGGCTGAGCGGGGTTCTTTGCTACGACATAGTCGTAGATCTCGTCAACGTATGACATTTTAGTTTCTCCTTCCTGTGCTAGGTGCACAAAACCATATTTGCCTTTTATTATTTGAGTATGAAAAAAGGGCGTAGAAGACCAACTGGTCTCTACGCCCCATTGCGCAGACATCACTGCCTGAATGAGATTATACACTTCATCATTTTAAAGTGCAAGAGTTTTTTTAATGATATAGGCGTCACAATCCAAAAGCCCATCTCATGCTTGCATGAAGATGGGCTTTTGGATTCGTGACCCTAACAATAATGAGGAAAAAGCGATTTACGAAGTAAATCAGCGGTTTCTGAATTATTGTAGAATTGCGAAAGTAGCTTTAGCTACGGAGCAATTCGTATATCATTAAAAAAATAACGAAAAATCTACTCACAATTCATAATCACATTATTGTAGAATTGCGAAAGTAGCTTTTGCTACGGAGCAATTCGTATATCATTAAAAACATAACGAAAAATCTACTCACAATTCATAATCACATTACTGCAGAATTGCGAAAGTAGCTTTAGCTACGGAGCAATTCGTATATCATTAAAAAAACATCATCCCAATTTCATCTCATGCTTGCATGAAGATGGGCTTTTGGATTTGTGAATCATTTATTCATCATCATCGTCGTCACCGTCATCTTCATCATCATGCTCTTCTTCATCGTTGTTATCTTCATCTTCATGATGTTCCTCTTCCTGCTCTTCTTCCTGTGGTTCCTCCTGCTGCTCCTGCGCAGGTGCTTCCTCTTCGTGGTTCTCAGATTCTGCTTCGGCAGCCTCCTCCGGAGGTGCCTCTTTGGTCTGCCATCTGTAGAAGAAAGCATGATTACCTATCATGGTATAGTCACTGATACGATAATAATCAGCCCACTTCTGAGTCATAAAGAACAGATAGTCACCTATACGGGCTCCGCCAAGAACCTCCTGGGCTGCCCTTATACATGTTGAATTAGGACCGTTTGCAATAATAAATTCAACCTTACCGGATCTATAGGGGGCAAACTGATTGGGCTGAGTAATTACACTGATAACATCATTGGGGAACGCGGAACTCTTAACTCTGTTCATGATAACTGAGCCAACGCCAAGCTTACCGGTATATGATTCACCATCAGACTCCGCCTGAATGGTAGCAGCAAGCCAGATAAGCTCGTTGTCACTTGCAGAATATGCTCCGCCTGTGTTCTCCTTGGTACGTGCAAGTCTATCGGCGATCTGCTGAGCAAGGGCTGCCTGTGCAGCAGCAGTCTTAGCTTCGAGAGCTTTCATCTTCTTATCAAGCTCAGCAAGTTTTTGATCGTAATCATTCAGTTTATTCTTTTCCGAAGACAAAGAATTATTGGTAGTATTGAGCTGTCCCTTTACAACTCCAGTCAGGTCCGTAAGTTCTTGATGCTTTTCATCAAGCTGCTCCTGATACGCATCGAGTTCTGCCTCTTTTTCGGCAACTACTGCCGCCTTGGCTTCTATATCATCCTGAATCGCCTTAAGCTCTGAAATCTTGCGCTTATCATAGGCAACAATGGCGTTGATATACTCAAACTTGGTAAGAAGCTCTTTCATACTACCTGATTCAAGTAATAACCTGACAAGGCCTTTGCTTCCACCATTTTCATAGGTAGACTGCATGCGTAGCTTGAGAAGTTCATATCTGTCTTTCTCCTGCTGCCTTGCTTCCTGAAGCTGCTTGTCGAGCTCAACTATCTCAGCAGAGACTTCCGCCATCTGTTCTTCCGTTACGGATATCTCCTCATCTATTGAGTTTAGTTTGCTGGAATAACCATTGATAGTAGATTGTAAGGCACTGCTCTGATTCTGCAGATTATTGACATTTGATTGTGTCTGCTGCTTTTCACCTTGAAGCTGCTGAATAGCATCTTTGGTTTCCTTACTCTCTCTCTCCAGATTAGAGATAGTCTCCCTGGTCTGGTTCTCCTGACTGACCATATCATCGGTTTCGTCAGCAAGAGATTCAAGCGGAATATTGCTCCATATCAAGGCGAAAAGAAGCACACATACAAGAATTTTTTTCTTCATCTTAATCATCATGCTACTTGCTTTTGTAATTATTTATTCTGATCTTCTACAGTACCGGACTCATTGTCTGTCTTAGGTTCCTCCGTAGTTTCAGGAACGTCAACTGTTTCATGTGTCGCATCCGAAGATACAACCTGAGTCTGATCCTCACTTATAAGCTCATCCTCTCCGGGGAACTTAATGTTGTTACTGTTACGGATAAAATCCATCATATTAAGTATCTTAAGAGTCTGTGCATGCGGCATCTGAGGACACTCTGTCCACTTCTCCGAAAGAGCCTTCACACAAGCCTCTACTTCATACTCATAACCTGTCTTCTGCTTGGGTCTCTTGTAATATGCCAGTTTCTTGTATGTACTGTCATATACTGTGATCCCCTCTATATTGTTGATATTATCAACTACAATAAAGCCCTTGCTTCCGTAGATAACACCCCTTCTGTCACTTATAGAAAGAGCGGAAGCATTAAGTACCGCCATCTTACCGTTCTTGTATCTAAGTGTAATGCTGTCATGAAGATCCATTCCATGCTCGTTAAAAGAGCACATGGAAACAATATCAGTAACCTCATCTCCAAATACCATAGAAGCAAAGTTCAGTGTATACACTCCAAGATCCAGAAGTGCACCGCCACCAAGTTCAGGAAGCTTGATCCTATCCTTGCTCTCAATATTATATCCGAGATTGGCTGTAAGCATTGTAGGCTCGCCAATAACATTGCTTGCGATGATCTCATCAAGCTTAGCTCTCATGGGATGGAATCTGGTCCACATAGCTTCCACAACAAGAAGCTTTTTCTCATCCGCAAGCTTAAAGATATCTTCTGCCTGACGCTCATTAAGCATAAAAGCCTTCTCACAAAGAACATTCTTACCGTTCATAAGGCAAAGTCTGACATTCTTGTAATGCTCTGAATGAGGTGTAGCAACATATACAAGATCCACCTTGGGATCTGCAAGAAGCTCTTCGTAAGTAGCGTATGCTTTCTTGATACCGTAGGCCTGAGCAAACCTATCGGCACTTTCTTTGGTTCTCGAGCCTACCGCATAGCATGTCGCTCCTCGTACTCCCTTAAGAGTTTCTGCCATAATGCCGGCAATCCTGCCGGTACCCATAATAGCGACTCTGACGCGTCCAAACATAAGCTCTACCTCCCCTTATCATATCTTAGTTTTCTATGAATTCGGTTTTAATATAACCTGTCTTATTATCAAACTCAACTTTTGACCAACCGTTTGAGTTGACTTCAAGAACATTTACTGTTGAACCTGTATAAACTGTTGCAAGAGCATCTGAATCCGTACTCTGATCTTTTCTAAGCTTAATAGTATCAGAAACTCTATGCTTGCCCTTAGAAACATCCTTATTGGCAGCTGTATCTGCAGCTTCCTTATTATCTGTTTCTTCCTTCTTGTCCTCAGTATCCTTGTTATCTGTTTCTTCTGTTGCCTGAGCCTCGGATTCATTATTGGCGTTATCTTCTGTAGGAGCCTCAGTAGTCTCTTCACCTACAACTTCAAAGAACTCAGTCTTAACGTAAGCTTCCTTACCATTGAACTCGATCTTGCTCCATCCGTTTGCAAGAGCCTCAAGCTGCTTGAATTCCTGACCCTTCTCAGTCTTATCAAGGATCTCAGCCGTCTCTGAATCTGAACTTCTGATATTAACAACGTCTGTGGCTTTAATAGTGTGTGTGGTAACAGTCTTAGGAGCTTCCTCCTGTACTTCTTCTGAAGTTGCCTCTGCTGCACTGTCTGTTGCTTCGCTGTTGGAAGCCTCTGCAGCGGCAAGTGCCTCTCCTACTGAAATAGGAAGTTCGCTCTGCATCTTATCGAGAATCTCATCAAGCTTCTCATCAGCCTTGACCATCTCGTTGTACTTGGATGCGACTTTGTTGTTGAGATCGATAACATCAGGCTGTACATTAACCTGCTTGAGGTACAAAAGCTCAGCTTCATCTACGACATCTTTGTTAATATACATTGTGCCGTCCTCAGCTGTACAGATGTACATAGTCTCAAGACCGGGAATAGGCTTGTCATAATCATAAAGCTTAACTTCATTGTATACGTAAGCAACATAGCTACCCTCTACGGGTCCGGGCTTGGTGTACACTTTAACATTCACATAAGCTTCAATATAGTCTGAAGCAGCAACAGCCTTAAGCACTTCAGTATCATCAAGTCCCTTGTATATCGCTCTAATTGTGTCAGAATCACCTTCACTTGAAGCCTTATAGTACTTCTCGATCAGTTCATTGATCTCGGGATTCTCATCTTCAACCATTGTAGCTTCTGATACAGCATATAACCCTTCTGATTCTGCATTATCTTCAGTACCTGAATTCTTAACTGCCCTGTGGTTTGCGCTAAGTGCAATGGAAACAGTAATGATAACGGCAACTCCAAGTATTATAGGCATGAGCAGCTTCTTGTTATCTTCAAGAAAAGCAATGATGCTCTTCTTTTCATTTCGCCAGTTTAATAGATCGTTCTTATTCTTTTTTCTTTTCATAACTAAAACCTCTATAATTCCCCGTTAGAGAGGGTATTTCTTGTACTATCGATGCACCCGACAGGAATCGAACCTGCATTAAAGGCGTCGGAGGCCTCCGTTCTATCCATTAGACTACGGGTGCATACATACTTCACTATCATAGCACAAGATGCCCAAAAACGAAAGTTTCACATTGTTCCCGCCCTGCAAAACCGCATAGATACACAATCTAAAAGTTTTTTATTAGCTGCACACACTTAGCTTATCTGCCTTCATATCATAAAAATACACATTATTACTCAAGAAATCCTGCACTGATACAGTGGTATCATTTACCTCTTTGACCATCTCTCTAAGCCATTTACTGCACTCATTACCACCTCTTGCAGGCACGGCTATCACTTCATGAACAGATGCGGGTATGATAAATACATCTCCGCCAAGTTTCCCGGCAAGTTCTCTCAATACTCCGGGATAAAAGACAGATGCAGCTCCATAGTTATTATCTTTATTAGTCACAATAAGCATCTTCTCTGAAAGCTCATCCGTCGCCAATTCTGATCTTCCAAGTTCCTCAAACATTTCGAAAAGATTCCGTATTTTAACAGGCTGGTTATCCGGTGCTCCTTCCATGACATTTTCCCACAGCTCATCTTGTGAAACCTCCCACATTTTAAGATGGTCGTTCTTAATTACTATATTTCCGTTTCCTATATCATCACTTTGAAAAAGATATATCGGAACAAGTGCCAGATCCAGAACACTCCTATAAGGGATATCGCTCAAAAGCTTTTCATTTCCGTCTTTACTGATCACCTTAAAAGACAACCTTTCCGCCACATTGGAAAACTCCCTATAAAAGCTCATATCAAGGGATTCCTTTGGGGCATATTTTTGATAAACCGCTATGATATCACTGGCAAGCTTCGTAATCGCAATCCCTTTCTTATATTTGTCATAATGATCATCAATATAAATTGAAGGCGAAACATTCTCTCCTTCCTTACAGATTAAAATTGAATGATTGATCACCGAATTATTCTTAATCACCTCCTTGTATTCAACCTTATATTCATCTCCCAAAAACTGGGCAATCTCTGTTTTCATCATTTTTCCAAAACTTTTTATATCCATACATATCCTCTTTACTTATTAAAATTATAAAAAAGCATTTCGCTCGCGAAATGCCGGCGCGCGAGCGGTATTGCGAAGCAATGTTCTACCATTACGCGAGCTGCGCATCCTTAGCGGAGCGCTTTTTATTGAATAGGAAATTTGAAGAAATTTCATATTCAATAAAAAAAGACAATAGAGACCTAAATCTCTATTGTCTATATTAGTTTCTGTATAAATATAACAAGTGTCAGTACACCTGAACGTCGTCAGATCAAACTCTTGAAAGGTACTCGCCTGTTCTTGTATCGATCTTGATAACATCTCCCTCGTTAACAAAGAGAGGAACAGCAACTGTAGCACCAGTCTCAACTGTAGCGGGCTTTGTAGCACCTGTAGCTGTGTCACCCTTGAATCCGGGCTCTGTCTCTGAAATAGCGAGCTCTACGAACATAGGAGGCTCAACTGCGAATACGTTTCCATTGTAAGACATAATCTTACAGATCTCGTTCTCCTTAACGAACTTGAGAGAATCGCCGATCTGATCTGATGTAAGACCGATCTGCTCATAAGTCTCGGAATCCATGAAGTTATAAATATCTCCATCCTGATAAAGATACTGCATATCCTTCTTGTCGATACGAGCTGCAGGGAACTTCTCAGTGGGACGGAAAGTTGTCTCCTTAACACCACCATTGATGATATCCTTGAGCTTAGTTCTTACGAAAGCAGCGCCTTTACCGGGCTTAACATGCTGAAATTCAATAATCTGACATACGTTGCCATCAATCTCGATGGTCATACCATTTCTGAAATCACTTGCAGAAATCATATAAAAAATCCTCCTAAATTACTTCACATCAAACAACTAGTTTATATTAAACTATAAGATTTGATTTTTCAACTGTTTTTTATTCATTAATCATTTTTGATATAACAATTACCAATCAGAGTCCCAATCAGTATATCCGGAATCCCAGTTATCCGAACTCCAATCGGAATCATATCCCGAATCCCAATGGGAATCGTAGCTATCATATCTATCATAGCCGCCGTAGCTGCTGCGGCCTCCATGTCCGCCGCCATGAGATCCTCCACCGGCTCCCATAATAAGTGAAAAGATAAGTACAAGCAATCCGATTATAATGCCGATTGCATTGTACTCTCTGGAATCGTTTCTGTCATAGCCGCCTTTTCCAAATCTCCTGTCTCCGGAATGATAATCATCGGTATGATGACCTGAAATGCTCTCTTCATATTCATCCATCCGACTGAAGCTGTTTAAGAACCTGCGACCATCGCCCATCTCATATTTATTTCTTTCTCTCTCAGCCATATCGGCAGCATAATGAAGCTTTTGATTATCTATCTCAGCCTGAAGCTTGTCATATAATTCAACTACCGCAAACTCTTCATCTTTGCCCTGATATCTTATGGATCTTGTGCCATCAGCCTTGTTCTTGTATACCACAAATTCACCTGTGGTTTCATCCTTGTAGATTCCAAACGCCTTGGCGCCCTGGTAGTTGTAACCGATAAAGAATCTGGTCTTACTCTCCGTAAAGCCGTTTCTCTCACAATAATCCTTTAGTTCCTCAATAGTCTTGGGAATTCCCCCATCAGCATAGCTTGTACTCATTACTCTCTTTCCTTACCTATCTTGTTATTGGCTATATCAATCTTTGAATCAATTGAATCTGTGTCTTCCCCTGTGTTACCCATATCAAAGATTGAACTTCTTACCATATTTGTATAAAAAGGGTCGATACCCTTCACAGAAGCTTCCCTTTTGGGCTGATGAACCGCTCCGGCAAATGTATCTGTGTTGAACCTGCTATGAGACGCAATGCTGTCCGCTATCATATTTCCTATATCAAATTTAGGAAAAGGAATGTCGGTATCAACTCTGCGAACCTCTTCTGCAGGTTTCATGGAATTGCTGTTTCCTGCAACCTCACTCACTGCCTTAGCCCCATCCGTCTCATCCTTTATCGCCTTGGTGAGATACTTCTCAAATAAGCCGCTAAGACTTGGATCAAGGGCATTCTCACTCTCTTTCTGAGTAAGCAGTTTACTTGTATCCGATATTGAGGTTAGGTAATTATTAACCGCACCTGTTATTGAAGAAATATCAAATGCCATCTTCTCCCCCTACTTCCGTAATCAGTGAACTATCACGGCTGTTCCGATATCTATCATATCATATAAAGAATATGCCGCATCCGCCGGAAGATTGACGCATCCATGGGATCCGTTTTTTATATAGATCTGTCCTCCAAACTTACGTCTCCAGCCGGCGTCATGGAGACCAACAAGTCCCGTAAATCTCATCCATCTGTTGACCCATACGTCCCAGGTCGGGCCTACAAGTCTTTTTCCGGGAATCTTGGTCCGAAGCACAAATCTACCTGTCGGAGTTGAGTTGCCTGTAGATACCTTTCCTGTAACACAGGGTGATGAAAGAACCACTTCTCCGTTCACATAATAGGTAACGGTCTGGTTCTCAATATCAACATCCACGTAGGTATCAATAGTGCTTGAAGGCGTACCCGCCGCCTCCTCTTCTGCATTTTTAAAACGCCCTTCATCCATACCAAAATTAAGATAATGGTTATAGAGTTCGAGGGGATCGTCTCCAAAAGCCTCATGTACATCCGGATATTTGGCGGCATAGTAAGCCGGATCAAAGTCACTTGCCTCTGCCTCAAATTCCGGTATCAAAGCCAAAAATAAAACCGCTATGATAGTTGCACCAACAGTAATAACAGTTTTTCGCACGTCACACTCCTTAGCATGAAAAGATTATCGAAAAGGTCGAAATCACAATTACGAATTGACTCATTATCATTATAGTGCATATCTTCGCGGTTTACATTACTTTTTTATAAAATCCATTGCTTCAAGGTAGCCATTTAACCCATGTCCGTATATCTGGGCGTCGCAAGCAGGCGCAGTTACTGATATCTTACGGAATTCCTCCCTTGAAGTTATATCGGAAATATGAACTTCAACTTTGATAATATTCTCAAGACTCTTTAGAGCATCATGAATTGCATAGCTGTAATGAGTGTAAGCGCCGGGATTTATAACTATCCCCCGGGTTCCGTCACTGTAAGCCTGCTGAATCCTGTCGATTATCGCGCCCTCGTGATTGGACTGATAGAGCTCAACCTCATCTCCGTCCGCCTGTGCTTTTTCTTTTATCATATTGCAAAGATAGTCATAGTCCTGATTGCCGTAGACCGCCTTTTCTCTGATACCAAGAAAGTTGAGGTTTGGTCCGTTTATAACCAATATTTTCATACTTCTCTCCCGTCTTATATGATTTATTTAGTCAAAAGAGCCTGTTCCACGCCGGGATCATATCCAGGTAACCTTAAGATTCCTGTACTCACCAGACATTTTGCCCTCCTGTTTAAAACCGATACGGCCTCCTGTAAGTAAATCTCCGCACTTCATGCCATCATCCACAAATCCCAGAATATCAAGGTCATTCACAGAAAAATAGACCTTGTCCTTGTTCTTTATGACTGCCATCTTATACCAAAATCCGCCATCATCAAGCCTTTGTGAGTTCATCTCATCCGTAACGCCTGCATTTGGCAGAGGGTCTGCTCCAAGCGCAACTTCAAAGGACTGAATGGCATCATTTTTAGTAAGCTTACTGACATGAAAAGCCTTCTCTACCGCGCCTTTTCTACTGTAAAAAGAAAGCTCAAAGAAACTACCGCTGCCAAGAATATCCTCTGCAGCTTCGTCACCTTGCGCATTCTTATAAGCAAATATAAGGGCAGCTCTTCCATCCCCTGAAAGAGGCTTGAATTCCCATTCAATGCGGACATCAGAAGGGAATGAGCCTGTACTTAGAAGCCCAGCCTCACCTTCTTTTGTCTCTATTCTAAGTGCCCCTTCCGGAAAAGAAATATCGGCGTTACCTATAAATTCAAGGTCCCGAATATCATCTTTTCCAGAAAGTTTATTTTCCAATATAAGCTTAGACATATCGTTCCCCTTTGATGTACATCAAAGCTTTGCAATATCTACGAGTTCAAGTCCTTCTTCGGAGTTTGTTGTCTCAAGGCTGGTTACCAGGGCTCTTGCTGTATCAAGGGCTGTGATAACGTTAACACCCGTCTCAATAGCAGTTCTTCTGATAAGGAAGCCGTCACGGCTCTTATCACGTCCCTGTGTAGGTGTATCGATTACAAGATCGATCTTGTGACCGAGAATAAGGTCGATGACCGTAGGTGATTCCTGAGAAAGCTTGTTGATCTTTCTTGCTTTTACACCGTTGTCATTAAGAGTAGCGGCTGTAGATCTTGTCGCGTAAATGATATATCCGAGCTTCTCATAACGTCTTGCGATGTCGATGATCTCGCCCTTATCGGAATCCTTAACGGTGATGATCATCTGCTTATATTTCGGAAGCTTAACTCCTGCTCCGAGGAATGCCTTGTAAAGTGCTTCATTGAAGTTCTTGCTGATACCAAGGCACTCACCTGTAGACTTCATCTCGGGTCCGAGGCTGATCTCGGCTCCTCTGATCTTCTCAAATGAGAATACAGGCATCTTGATCGCTACATAGCCGGCTTCAGGCTGAAGTCCGGGTGTGTATCCGAGGTCTTTAAGCTTCTTACCGAGCATAACTTCTGCTGCAAGATCGACGATCGGAATACCGGTAACCTTACTGATGTAAGGAACGGTACGTGATGATCTGGGGTTCGCCTCGATAATATATACTTCATCGCCCACAGCTATGAACTGTACGTTTATAAGTCCGATTACGTGAAGAGCCTTTGCAAGTCTTCTTGTATATTCGGCGATTGTCTGCTTAACCTTATCTGAAAGAGACTGTGCGGGATATACGGAGATTGAGTCACCTGAGTGAATACCGGATCTCTCGATATGCTCCATGATACCGGGGATAACGATGTCTTCACCGTCGCAAACGGCATCAACCTCTGTCTCAACACCCTGAAGGTACTTATCAACAAGGATAGGATGATCCTGAGCATATCTGTTGATGATGTTCATGAACTCTTCTATCTCTGCATCGGAAAGAGCTATCTGCATGCCCTGTCCGCCAAGTACGTAGGAAGGTCTTACAAGTACGGGATAACCAAGACGGTTTGCAACTTCTTTGGCTTCTTCCGCTGTGTATACGGTAGCACCCTGAGCACGCTTGATCTGTGTCTCTTCAAGGATCTGATCAAAAATCTCTCTGTCCTCGGCTGCATCTACATCCTTGGCATCCGTTCCGTAGATCTTAACGCCCATCTTCATAAGATCCTGAGTAAGCTTGATGGCTGTCTGTCCACCGAACTGAACAACCGCTCCGTCGGGCTTTTCAAGTCTTACGATATTCTCTACATCCTCGGGTGTAAGAGGCTCGAAGTAAAGCTTATCAGCTATATCGAAGTCAGTACTTACAGTCTCGGGGTTGTTGTTTATGATAATTGTCTCAAAACCGGCCTTCTTAAATGCCCATGTTGCGTGAACAGAGCAATAGTCGAACTCGATACCCTGACCGATCCTGATAGGACCTGAGCCAAGTACAAGGATCTTCTTTTTGCCGCTGTCAGCCTTAAGAGCAGCCTCATCTTCAGAATCGGGTCCGTTGTAAACCGAATAGTAGTAAGGTGTCTCAGCCGCAAACTCAGCCGCGCAGGTATCAACAATCTTGAAGGTAGCCTTGATATTGTATTCATATCTAAGCTCTTTTAACACATCCTCAGAGAAACGTGTGAGTCTGCTGATAACGGAATCGGGATACTCAAGACGCTTAGCTTCAAGAAGTGTCTCAAAGCTGATGATCTTCTTAGCTTCCGCAAGGTCTGCGTCCTTACCCTGTGTATTCTTCTCACCGATCCTAAGAAGCTTAAGCTCCATCTTAACAAGTGCGTGAAGCTTATCAATGAACCAGATGTCGATGAGTGTGATGTCATGGATCTGCTCGTGTGAGAAGCCTCTTCTGAGAGCCTCGGCAATAACCCAGATTCTCTGATCGTCTACAACTTTAAGACGCTCTGTAAGCTCTTCGTCGTCAAGCTCTGAGAAGTCATAGCTTGTAAGGCAGTCAACGTGCTGCTCAAGTGAGCGGATAGCCTTCATCATGGCACCTTCAAAGTTGGTGCAGATACTCATTACCTCACCTGTTGCTTTCATCTGTGTTGTAAGAGTTCTCTTTGCAGTGATGAATTTATCAAAAGGAAGTCTCGGGAACTTAACTACGCAGTAGTCAAGTGTAGGCTCGAAACTTGCATATGTCTTACCTGTGATGGCGTTCTTGATCTCGTCAAGTGTGTAGCCGAGCGCGATCTTGGCTGCGACCTTGGCAATCGGGTATCCCGTAGCCTTGGAAGCCAGCGCGGATGAACGGCTTACACGAGGGTTAACCTCGATTACGCAGTACTCAAAGCTTGTGGGGTGAAGAGCAAACTGTACGTTACATCCACCTGTGATCTGAAGCTCGTCGATGATGTTGAGAGCCGCGCTTCTGAGCATTTGGTATTCCTTGTCGGAAAGTGTCTGAGAAGGAGCCACAACGATGGAGTCACCTGTATGTACACCGACGGGGTCGATGTTCTCCATGTTACATACCGTGATGCAGTTTCCCGCAGAGTCACGCATTACCTCGTACTCGATCTCTTTCCATCCTGCGATGCATCTTTCTACAAGAACTTCGTTTGCACGTGAAAGTCTGAGTCCGTTCTCAAGTATCTCCTCACACTCAACCTGATTGTGCGCGATACCGCCGCCTGAACCACCGAGTGTGAACGCGGGACGAAGAACAACGGGGTAGCCAATCTTGTTGGCAAACTCAACACCGTCCTGAACGTTGTGAACAACGAGTGAAGCAGCACAAGGCTCACCGATTCTTTCCATGGTGTCCTTGAATTCCTGCCTGTCCTCAGCCTTTCTGATTGTCTCTGCAGTTGTTCCGAGGAGCTTTACGTTATGTGACTTAAGAAAGCCTGACTCATCAAGCTCCATACCAAGGTTAAGTCCTGCCTGTCCTCCAAGTGTGGGAAGGATTGAATCGGGCTTTTCCTTTTCGATTATCTGCTCAAGGACTTTGACTGTGAGGGGCTCGATATAAACCTCGTCGGCAATGTCCTTATCCGTCATGATAGTTGCGGGGTTGGAGTTAACGAGGATAACCTCAACTCCTTCCTCTTTAAGTGAACGGCAAGCCTGAGTTCCGGCATAGTCAAACTCTGCTGCCTGTCCGATTACGATAGGTCCTGAACCGATTACCAGTACCTTTTTAACATCTTTATTCTTTGGCATCAGTTCTTTCCTCCTACTTTTCCTTTTTTCATCATATCTATAAATCTGTCAAACAGATAGCTTGAATCCTGCGGTCCGGGGCATGCCTCGGGATGGAACTGCACAGTGAAGATGTTCTTGCCGACATAAGCAAGTCCCTCATTGGTTCCGTCGTTAACGTTTATAAACGCAGGCTCAGCTATGTTCTTATCAAGCTTATCCATGTCTACTACATAGCCGTGGTTCTGAGATGAGATGTATACGCGGCCGTTCGTAAGGTCTTTTACCGGGTGGTTACCGCCTCTGTGGCCGTACTTCATCTTAAATGTATCCGCACCCGTTGCAAGCGCCATAAGCTGGTGTCCAAGGCAGATCGCAAAAATAGGTGTATCTGAATCATAGAGTTTTTTAATCTCTTTAATTACATCCACGTTCTCCTTCGGGTCACCGGGGCCGTTTGAAAGCATGATTCCGTCGGGAGCGTCCTTAAGGATCTCCTCAGCGGTTGTATTTGAAGGATATATTGTAACATCACAGCCTCTTGCAGCAAGTGAAGCCGCAATGTTCTTCTTGGCTCCCACATCGAGGAGTGCAACCTTAAGACCTTTGCCGTTAAGCTCTTTTACGATCGCAGGTCTCTTTTCTCTCTTGGAGTGGTCGCCTGCAAGATCAGCCTTGTAGTTATCCTCATTGAATACGGCACTTCCTGAAAGTGGTCCGTTCTCAGAAAGATCGGATACTCCCTTAAGAACTATCTTTTCCTTGCAGGATACTTTGCTTACAACATCGCCTGTTGTGTATTCGTGGAGCTTGTCCTTGATGCTGTCGAATGTAAGGTTTTCATTGGTTGTGATGATACCGTTCATGGTTCCCTTTTCTCTGAGAATCCTTACAAGTTTTCTTGTGTCTATTCCTTCAATTCCGGGAATCTCGTATTTTTCCAAGAATTCCTGGATTGACATGTCACAGCGGAAGTTTGAAGGGATGCGTGAAAGCTCTCTAACAATTACAGCGTCAACCCAAGGTCTTTCCGACTCCATGTCGTCAAGACAAACGCCGTAGTTTCCTATAAGGGGATAAGTCATGCAGACTGCCTGTCCTGCGTAGGAAGGATCTGTAAATACTTCCGTATATCCCGCCATCGATGTATTAAAAACTATTTCACTTATAACATCCTTGTCGGCTCCGAAGTGCTTGCCTTCAAAGATGCTTCCGTCTTCCAAGATCAAAAAAGCTTTCATTTATTTCCTCCAGATAAAACTCATTTATTTCTTACTTAAAGTACTTAACACCACTCTCGAATATCTTGATATCCTGCTCACCGAAGATATTAACGGCTACGCCGTCGCCTCTTCTCTCTGAGTGAGCCATCTTACCAAGGCATCTTCCGTCAGGTGAAAGGATACCCTCAACCGCTCTGTAAGAACCGTTGATGTTCCACTCATCGTCCATTGTTACGTTACCGTCGAGATCGCAGTACTGTGTTGCGATCTGTCCGTTCTTAAAGAGTGTATCAAGTACATCGTCGGGCGCTACAAATCTACCCTCGCCGTGTGATGCGGGGTTAGTGTAAACTCCGCCGAGCTTAGCTTCGGAAAGCCAAGGCGAGTTGTTTGAAACGACCTTGATGTAAGCCATCTTGGAGATATGTCTTCCTATAGTATTGAATGTAAGTGTAGGAGAGTTCTCATTCTGTCCTGTGATCTTGCCGTTAGGTACAAGTCCTAACTTGATCATAGCCTGGAAACCGTTACAGATTCCGAGCGCAAGTCCGTCTCTGTTATTGAGAAGATCTTCTACAGCTTCTTTTATCTCTGCGTTCTGGAAGGCTGTCGCGAAGAACTTAGCACTTCCGTCAGGCTCATCACCTGCTGAGAATCCGCCGGGGAACATGATGATCTGAGCATTGTTTATAGCCTTCTTAAACTCTGCCACAGACTCTACGATATCCTCTGCGTTTCTGTTCTTGAATATCTTGATGTTTGTATTGGCGCCTGCTCTCTCAAATGCCTGCGCGCTGTCGTACTCACAGTTACTTCCCGGGAATACGGGGATGAATACTGTGGGCTTTGCAACCTTATTCTTGCATACATAGATGCTGTCAGCCTTAAAGAGAGGTGACTCAACTGAAGTCTTCTCTGTTCCGACTGTTGAAGGGAATACCTTCTCGAGCTTGTTCTTCCAAGCTGCAAGTGCATCGTTAAGGTCAAGTGTCATGCCGCATGCTGTGATCTTGGCATCAGCTGTAACTTCACCGATTTCTCTTGCTCCTGCGATCTTAAGTACATCTGCAAGCTTATCTGCGGGAACTTCAGCAACGATGTCTGCGATGTCGTTCGCAAAGAGCTCTTCTGCCTTGATTCCATCTGCGATCTTAACTCCGAGTCCGTTACCGAATGCCATCTTGCTGACAGCAGCAGCGATTCCGTAGCTGTCCTCAGCGTAAGCCGAAACAATGGCTTTTTTCTTCATAAGGTCTGTGATATCGGAATAGATAGCCATAACCTTGTCGTAATCGGGAAGATCGAATTTATCTTTAGGGAGCTTAATCTGTACAAGCTTGTTTCCTGCTTTCTTAAGCTCGGGTGTGATGACATCCGAAAGCTTAGCAACGTCTACCGCAAAAGATACGAGTGTGGGCGGAACGTTGATCTCGTTAAATGAGCCTGACATTGAATCCTTACCGCCGATTGAAGCGATTCCGAAGCGAAGCTGAGCTTCAAATGCTCCGAGAAGTGCCGTGAAAGGCTCGCTCCAGCGCTGTGCATCCTCAGTCATTCTCTTGAAGTACTCCTGGAATGTGAAGTGGAGGTTCTTATAATCACCGCCGGATGCAACGATTCTCGATACAGACTCTGTTACCGCGTAAGCAGCTCCGTGATAAGGGCTCCAGCTTGAAAGATAAGGATCGAAGCCGTAACTCATCATTGTTACTGTATCTGTTTTTCCTGAAAGTACAGGAAGCTTGGCGATCATTGTCTGTGTCTCGGTGAGCTGATACTTTCCACCGTAAGGCATAAGTACCGAACCTGCGCCGATCGAAGAGTCGAACATCTCAACGAGACCCTTCTGTGAGCAAACGTTGAGGTCGCTCATCTGTGCAAGCCATGCCTCTTTTACATCGTTATTTGAAAGAGCCTGTGATACCTTATCGGATGCGATCTTGTTAAAGTAGTTGTCTTCCTGAGCAGGAACTTCTACCTTAACCTTGGTCTCCTGATGAGCTCCGTTGGTATCAAGGAATGCTCTCTTTATGTCTACAATCTTTTTGCCCCTCCAGTTAAGGACAAGTCTGGGTTCTTCTGTGACAACCGCAACCTTAACCGCCTCGAGGTTCTCTTCTGCCGCATATCCAAGGAACTTGTCTACATCCTTAGGTGCAACAACAACTGCCATTCTCTCCTGTGACTCAGAGATGGCAAGCTCTGTTCCGTCAAGACCTGCGTACTTCTTGGGTACAAGATCGAGGTTGATATCAAGACCGGGTGCAAGCTCACCGATCGCAACGGATACACCGCCGGCACCGAAGTCGTTACACTTCTTGATAAGCTCACTTACTTCAGGTCTTCTGAAGAGTCTCTGAAGCTTTCTCTCTGTAGGAGCGTTACCCTTCTGAACCTCTGCTCCGCATGTTGTAAGTGACTTGCTGTCGTGAGCCTTGGATGAACCTGTAGCTCCGCCGCAGCCGTCTCTACCTGTACGTCCGCCAAGGAGTATGATGATATCTCCGGGATCTGCGGACTCTCTGATAACGTGCTCCTGAGGAGCAGCTCCCATTACCGCACCGATCTCCATACGCTTTGCAACGTATCCGGGATGATAAACCTCTTTTACATAGCCTGTTGCAAGTCCGATCTGGTTACCGTATGAAGAGTAACCTGATGCAGCGCCGCGAACGAGCTTCTTCTGTGAAAGCTTGCCTTTCATTGTCTCAGCTACGGGAACAGTGGGATCAGCCGCACCTGTTACACGCATAGCCTGGTATACATAGCCTCTTCCTGAAAGAGGATCTCTGATCGCACCTCCAAGGCAGGTAGCAGCGCCACCGAAAGGCTCGATCTCTGTGGGATGGTTGTGTGTCTCGTTCTTGAAGAACACAAGCCAGTTCTCTGTCTTAACGCCCTCGCCGTAATCAACCTCGATAGGCACAACTACGGTACAAGCGTTGTTCTCCTCAGACTCTTCCATGTCTGTGAGCTTTCCGTCCTTCTTGAGCTTCTTCATACCCATGAGGGCGATATCCATAAGAGAAATGAACTTCTCTTTTTTCTTTTCATCTGTCTTGTAAAGATCGTCTCTTGCTGTGAGGTATTCGTTATAAGCATTGACGATGGGCTCCTTGTAGAAGCCGTCTGCAAACTCGATATCCGTGAGCTCAGTGCCGAATGTTGTGTGACGGCAATGATCTGACCAGTATGTATCAAGAACTCTGATCTCAGTCATTGAAGGATCGCGGTTCTCATCATCATGGAAGTATGTCTGGATCCACTTGAAGTCGTTGAAGGTCATGGCAAGTCCGAGTGACTCATAAAGTGCCTTGAGATCGTTCTCAGACATATCCTTGAAGCCGTCAAATACTGCAACATCATCGGGCTCGTCGTAGTTGGTAACAAGAGTTGCGGGCTTTTCGGGCGCAGCAATTCTTGAATCAACAGGGTTCATTGTATATTCCTGAATCTTGGCAAGCTCTTCATCAGATACATTTCCGATAAGCATGTATGTAACGGCTGTCTTGATGACAGGCTCTTCGTCGCCCTTGATGAAGCGAACGCACTGCTCTGCGGAATCGGCTCTCTGATCGAACTGTCCGGGAAGCGCCTCTATGCTGAATACTTTTGCATTCTGAGGAATCTCAATATTTTCTCTGTAAAGAATGTCTACAGGGGGCTCTGAAAAGACTGTGTTGCAAGCCTTCTCAAATACTTCATCCGATACGTTCTCAACGTCATATCTGATGAATATACGTACTTCCTCCACACTCTTAATGCCAAGGTAGCCCTTGATCTCTGCCTTGAGTTCCTTAGCCTTTCCGGCATAGGGGGCTTTCTTTTCAACATAGATTCGTTTTACCGTGCTCATAATATCTCCTCACATATATTGGTTTAAAATTATTTGTATACATGATATACGAATTGCTCCGCAGCACAGCTGCTTTCGCAATTCTACAAACATTCGGAATCCGCTGATTTCCTCCGGAAATCGCTACTTCCTCATATTTGTTCGGGTCATACAGTCAAAATGCTTAACATGCAAGCATGTACGCATTTATGACTTCCGACGCCTATATCATTTAAATAAAAGAGTGCCGATGGTTCAAAGCACTCTTTATTAATTACTGTTATTATTTAATTCATCGGGCACTAATCCCTCTAATACATACATAAGCTCTTTATCAATGGCTTCTTCATTAATACCTACCGTCTTGGAAGTGATCTTGAGACCTTCCACAACGTACATAAGATTACGAGCACATCCAAGAGGGTTCTCGCAATAGAATTCGCCACTTTCAACACCATTTTCGATAAGTTTCTCAACTATTCGTACAGCTGTATCAAATTGGTTCTTAAGAGGATTGTCCTTGGCCGATACTTTATTAACGGAAAAGTATTCATAAGTAGCGACAATGAGATTGTTCTTTTTCCTAAGGATCTCTTTTTTCTGTTCTTTTAGAAAAAGAGCTAACATATCACCTGCAGATGCATTGCCGGAAAGCGCTGCTGAAACAGCCTCTTCATCATCAGCAGCAACGTCATCGGCAAGTACTGCAAGGAATAATTCTGCCGTTCCGGAAAAATAGAGATAAAGACCCCCACGACTTATATCGCAGGCATCTACTATATCCTTCATTGTGACATTCTTGAAGCCTTTCTCAGCGAATACTTCTCTGGCTTTATCAAGGATGTACTTTCTCTTGATGGTGGATTTCTCTCCCATTAGTCCGTTATCCTCTGCTACTTGTGCCGTTATGTCCTGGATCTGTTATCCTGTCCCCAGAACTTAATCAGTTCGTCCATCTTCTTAACTACCTGATACAGAACTCCGGTCGCCACGCCTTCTGACCATACAGAGCCCTTAACCATACCTCTTAATACATAACTGGAAAGAATCCCCGCAAGAGCGTCCATGTCTGTTATACCGGCTTCCTGAATAAATAAAAGCTCGTCCTTGTAATTCCTTAAGTGATTCTCGCTGTAAACATAGACATAATTGCGATCAAGAAGATTGGTGGTCTGAGCCGCCTTAACAAAGCCTAAAAGATTGGAATCGTATACCGGGAACGGTATAGACTTAAGATCGCTGTTGGAATAAGTCTGAGCGACCTCCATCTTGACGTTCTCTTTAAGCCAATTAAGGTAAGGTGTAATCTTCTCAAGCTCGGGACGATATCTTAAAATGATATCCTCAACACTGTTCTCATTGACATTGTTGTCATTTTCCATGCTCATGAAATTCCGCTCCTGTTCTGGCTTTCGGCCGATTCTAACTGAATTTGTGGCATACTAAAAAACTCCTGTCAGAGTTCCGAAAACATTATAGCAAGCAGTCCTATTAAGTGCAATATCCATTTTGATTAATAATGATATCTGTGTCAAAATACATTTATGCAATCCGTATACCACGTTTAAAGTAAATCCTTCACGGAGCAATCTATGACTAATAACCTCGAATATTATAAAACCTTTTATTATGTAGGAAAGCTTTCAAGTATAACTCTCGCGGCAAAAGAGCTGTCTATTTCCCAGCCCGCTGTGACTCAGTCAATCCATCAGCTGGAAAAAGCCCTAGGATGTACTCTTTTTCAGAGAACTTCAAGAGGTATGAAGCTCACAAGTGAAGGAAAGCTTCTATATAGATATGTAGAAAAAGGTTATGAGCAAATTGAACTTGGAGAACAGCGTCTTGGACAGATGTTGCACCTGGATGTAGGTGAAGTAAGAATCGGAGCCAGCGACATGACTCTGCGCTTCTTTCTGCTTCCTTATCTTGAGAAATTCCACGAATTGTATCCCGGAATAAAGGTGACCGTAACCAACGGTCCCACCCCCGAAACACTTTCTTATCTTGAAGATGACAAGATTGATTTCGGCGTAATATCAACACCGTTTAACGAAAAAGACGGCTACAGTTTCTTTCCCGTATCCGAGATTGAAGACACCTTTGTAGCCGGCCGTAAATTTATTCAATATAAAAATAAGACGCTGGATTTCTCAGATCTGTCCAACGTCCCACTGATAATGCTCGAAGGAAAGACCAGTACCAGAGATTACATCACTTCTCTTTTAAATGAGAACGGAGCTGAGCTCCGCCCTGAATTTGAGCTCGCCACCAGCGACATGATCGTGCAATTCGCACTTCGAAACTTAGGCGTTGGCTGTGTAGTCAAGGACTTTGCAAAAGAGTACCTTGACAGCGGAGTGTTGTTCGAGCTTCGCTTTAATAAGATGATTCCCAAGAGAAAGATCTGCGTTATCACAAACGATACACGACCATTGTCTATCGCCGCACGAAAACTTGTGGAGCTGATAAAAGCCTGAAGGCAACAAGAAAGAATGTCGCTTGCGACATTCTTGCGCCGAGCGCGGTTGCTGAAGGCAACATATTCCTATCGCGCGAGTGCGCAGCCATAGCGGAGCGCTTTTTATGATATAGGAATTTCGGAGAAATTTCCTATATCATAAAAAAGTGCCACTTTAACAACGTGGCACTTTACTTTATTCAATATTTCACTCCTAGTTTTTCCAGATCCTCTTTTACCTGGTCGTAGCTTAGGAATACGATACCGTTCCAGCCAAGCTCTTTTGCTGCAGCTATATTAGCTACAGTATCGTCGATAAACACTGTGTTCTCAGGATTAAGATCATAGCGTTTGGAAAGGAGATTGTAGATCTCGTGATCGGGCTTGGTTACCTTATCTCTGTAGCTCAATATTCCGCCGTCTGTCTCATCGAGAAAATCCATAGCTTCCGGGTTATCTTCAAGTACCTGAGATGAGAAGTTAGAAAGGTACAGCACCTTATAGCCCGCTTTCTTAAGTGCCCTTATCCAGGGAATAGCATTCTCTCTTTTGGTAACGATCTTCTTAAAGTCTGAATATACTTTCTCAAGATCCTCTTTTATCTCGGGATCGTTCTCCACAAATCTTGCGATTATCTCTTCTATAGGAAGAATTCCAAGATCAATCTGATTCCAGTCATCGGACAAAACAGATGCTTTTCCGATGCGCTCTACTTCTTCGTCTGAATATCCTTTATCCTTAAGGAACTCTCTCCAGGAGAAGTCAGCAAGAACGTTTCCAATATCAAAAACAACAGTATCTATCTTGCCATCCGGAATAACATTTCCGTATTTGTCATGCTTCTTGTTGGAAGAAAGAGGATCAAGTGAAGCAATCGTATGTCTTCCAAGGAGTACACCCGTAGCCCAGATAAGTACCCATATAGCAATGGGAACCGCCACTGTAGCCGCCGCGCAGTTGATAAATGTCCGGAAAGTATCCGGTGAACCGGTAATTGCCTTTATAAAAAGATTTACGTACAAGCCAAGAAGTATCACAATCCCTGCTATTGCAAGAAGTCGCTTGTACAAAGGTGTTTTATTATTTTGTTCCAATTAATTGTCTCCTTAATTCATTCCACTGTATTTAATTTTGACACTGATGTCCTGATTGTAATTGCCAAAGCCTTTACCAAAGATCGTAAGTCCTCCCACATGCTTGGCATCATCGGGAACTTCCATCTTGAGCTTGATGTTACTCTTGGATGTAAGTCCCAGCTGATCTGTAGATACATCAGATATCTTAAGGCCGTCAATAAAAGTACCGTCATGGTTGATAACCAGCATCTTAAGAAGGCCGTATTGATTCCACAGAGGGAACCACCAATCAGGAGTGAACACTCCCTTTACATCTCCAAAGTCACCGGGAGATGTCCATATGCCCACAAACACATTATTTATGTAAAAATAGATATCGGAAGGCCACACGTTATTAAAGCCCGGAGCTTCCGAACTAAGTTCTGCAGTAACGCAGAGCTCATCTATCCTCTGATTTCCCGGGATGAAATTGGGTATCTGATACTCAACAAATCCCTTGGTAAACCAAAGCACATCGGCATTGAATCTGTCGGGATGGGTAAAGCTTCTGGGATCGTCAACTTCCCCGATTGCCTTCTCTGAAGAGCACAAGCCGCATGTCGGATATACAAGGCTGTCCAGATAATGTCCAACCTTGATGTCTGTTGTATATACGTCCTCAGCTTTTTTGACAGGCTGAACATCTACGAGGATCTTATCAATTGTTGCGGAGCAAATCTTCTGATTGCCGTGCCCAAGTGCCTCCGAAGAAACACTGACAATGCCGCACTCCTCGAGTTTCTTGATATGACTTGTAAGAGCACCGTTAGTAATATTCAGGTGTCTGGCAAGATCATTCATATTAAGACTGCCCTCTTTTAAGAGGACTTTTATGATCTCGATCCTGATATCAGAACCAAGTACCTTAAAAAGATCTAATCCTTCATCTAAAGATTTAATGTGAATCATGCATGAATCCTTTCACGAAGTAATAGGGATCACGAAAAAATCCCCAAATCAGACAAAAATGGTGCAGACATCGATAAAAACGATATCTACACCATTATAATGTAGGCATATTTTAAAAGCAATCACACAAAAATTGCTATTTTACCATCAGAACTCACTTCCTATAGTAAACTGGGATATCAATCTGTTAAGGCTCTCGGACTGTTCTGAAAGCTCCTGGGAAACCGCGCTTGATTCCTGAGCTGTAGCCGAGTTGTTCTGCACAACATTTGATATCATCTCGATTCCCTTATCAATCTCATCCATACTGAAAGACTGCTGCTCTGCAAGATCTCCGGTCTGTGCTATCATCTCTGTTATATCTTCTACGCTATGCTGCATGGCGTCGAGAGCCTCCGTGGTCTCCGCAACAACCGCATTACCGTTGTTAATCTCATCCATGGTATCAGCGATAAGCTGATGCGTATTCTTAGCAGCTTCACTGGACTGGTCCGCAAGCTGTCCTATCTGCTCTGCAACTACCGCAAATCCTTTTCCGGTCTCACCTGCTCTTGCAGCCTCAATTGAAGCGTTAAGAGCAAGAAGTGATGTCTGTTTGGCAATTGCTTCAATAGAATTTGTAACCTGCTCAATCTCAGTTGAAGCTTCTGTGATCCTGGTCATAGCATCGGTAACAAGGTGCATCTTGGCTGCGCTTCTTTCTGCATTGTCCCTTACTTCTGCCGCCATGGATTTGCTCTTTTCCGCAACATTTGCAAGCTGTCTTGTCTGTTCAGTTACAGAATTAACAGAAGCTGTAAGCTCTTCAACCGCAGCTGCCTGATCGGTAGAGCCCTCTGCAAGGTCGCTTGCTCCCCTTGACATATTGGAAGCTCCTTGTGATACCTGGCTTGAAGAATTCTTAACTTCAAGGAGCGTGCTGCTTAGTGTTTCTGCAATATTTCCAAGAGCCTTCTTTATAGCCACATAATCTCCGATGTAGAGCTCTTCTTTTTGTGAGCCACAGGTAAAGTCTCCTGTAGACATACGTCCCAGGGTCTCCGTAATATCTTTTACAATCTCTTCTATAACATCTGTGGAATAGGTGATATCCTTGGCCAGTTTGCCAAGCTCGTCATCCGATTCACTTGGAACCTTGATCTCAATCTTACCGCTTGCCATATCATCCGCAGCTTTGGAAAGTGCTTCAATTGGTCCAAGGACGCTTCCTGTAAGCGCTCTGCGGGATTTATTGGAAAAGAGGATAGCATAAATAACCACTGCGAATGAGACAACAGTAAGTATGAGTACCAGCAAAAGAGCCATTGAATATGCCTTCTGTGCCTCTGACTTAGCATAGATACCTATTGCCTTAAAATCCTTTACCACTATCTTGATCGCCTCATTGACGTTAGCCACATAGTAGTCGTACATCTCCTCATGAGATGCCCCGGAGGAAAACATAGTATCAAGGGTGGATGCAGAACTGTCTATATCTGCAATATGTTGATAAACTGAGGTAAGGTCGCCGTTGTAAACTTTACCAAGCGCATCAAGACCTTCGTTCAGCTCTTGAATCTTCTCTTTTGCCCCTTTCATCTGTTCTGCCCTGTCAGCCTCATCATATGCATTAAGTGCCCATAGATAATATTTTGCAAGAGCCTGAATGGTGATACGGATCTCGCCCTGCTGAGTATTCTGCTCATAATACACGTTGTAGATCATGTGCAGATTAAGTATCGAAATGGCATCTATAATTATGATCACCACAAAGATCACAACAAGATTCAATCTGAGTTTGTTAAATACCATCTTGAACTTATCAGCGACAGAGAGTTTTTTGAATGTGTCCTTTTCAAACACACTCTTAGCTCCGGCTTCTTTACCCATGCTAACCTCCTATAACATAGACTCAAATTTATTAAATATCCGCTCTGAATAATCTGGCACAAAAACAGGAATATACACTAATATTCTATGCTTTTTTAATCATCAAGTATCAAAAAAATGTATAAATTTTTATAAAATTTCGAGAAATAAGTAAAATTTATATCATTCATAAAAAATATTGATTTTACTTATATAATCTTTTCGTATATGATATGTCATGTAGCTTAAAAGAGTTATTTTTAAGGAGGATTTTTATAATGGTTAAAGCAGTAGTAGGTGCCAACTGGGGCGACGAAGGTAAGGGTAAGATCACCGATACTCTCGCAGACCAGGCCGATGTCGTTATCCGTTTCCAGGGCGGAGCAAACGCAGGACACACAATCGTTAACGATTACGGTAAGTTCGCACTTCACACAATGCCTTCAGGTGTTTTCCACTCACATATCATGAACATCATCGGTAATGGTGTAGCATTTGATATCACCAAGTTCATGAATGAGCTTAACGAGATTACTTCCAAAGGGGTTCCAACTCCTCAGATCATGATCTCTGACAGAGTTCAGGTAATGATGCCTTACCATGTACAGTTCGATTCACTTGAGGAAGCAAGACTTGCAGGAAAGAGCTTTGGTTCAACCAAGTCAGGAATCGCTCCTTTTTATTCAGATAAGTTTTCTAAAATCGGATGGCAGATAAATGAGTTCTTCCAGGATGATGATGTTATCAAGGAAAAGATCGCACGTATCGCACAGATCAAAGATGTGCTCCTTGTTAATCTCTATCACGCAGAGCCTTTGGATCAGGAAGCGCTCTTTAAGCAGATTGTTGAGTGGAGAGAGCAGGTTAAGCCTTATGTAGGCAATGTATCACTCTATCTGGACAAGGCTATTAAGGAAGGTAAGACAATCCTTCTTGAAGGTCAGCTCGGAACAATGAAGGATCCCGACCACGGTATTTATCCCATGGTTACTTCTTCTTCTCCCCTTGCAGCTTACGGTGCGATCGGCGCAGGTATCCCCCCTTATGAGATCAAGCAGATCGTTACTGTATCTAAGGCTTATTCATCAGCGGTTGGAGCAGGTGCATTTGTTTCAGAGCTCTTTGGAGATGAAGCTGAAGAACTTAGAAGACGCGGCGGTGACGGCGGCGAGTACGGTGCAACAACAGGAAGACCCAGACGTGTGGGCTGGTATGACTGCGTAGCAAGTAAGTACGGTTGCAGACTTCAGGGTACAACAGATGTTGCTTTCACAGTACTTGATGTACTTGGTTATCTTGATGAGATTCCCGTATGTGTGGGATATGATATAGACGGCGAAGTTACAACAGAGTTCCCTGTAACTCACCTTCTTGATAAGGCTAAGCCCGTATTCAAGACTCTTCCCGGTTGGAAGTGCGAGATAAGAGGAATCAAGAACTACGAAGATCTCCCTGAGAACTGCAGAAACTATATCGAATTCATCGAGGAACAGATCGGCTATCCTATCACTATGGTTAGTAACGGTCCCGCAAGAAACGATATCATCTACAGAAAGAGTAAGCTTTCTAAATAAATAATAGCGAAATAGGTGAATTTACTATAAAAAACAAAAGGGCAGTGAAAAATGAGATAATCATTTTTCACTGCCTCTTTTCTATGAACTAAGATCTGATTTTTTTATATTGTTCCGTCATAGCCCTTTTCTTTAAAGAGCTTCATCATCTCATTGGTGAGGCTGTATTCAAGAGGCTGAAGGACTATGTCTTCTCTTTTTACCCACTCTGCATACTTAAGCTCGCCCTCATCCATGCGTATCTCCTTATCTCCTGTGACATCACAGTAGAATCCCACAAGAATGTCGCTGGCAATGCCCCAGGGCTGGGACTTATAGTATCTTATATTGCTGACCGTAAGCCCCACTTCCTCCATAACTTCTCTTGCCACGGTTTCTTCCAGGGTTTCTCCAATCTCAGTAAAGCCCGCAACAAGAGCATTATGGCCGTAGCCCACACGATATTTGGTAAGGATAATGCTGTCAGTTTCCTTGTCAGTAACACCTATTATCACGGCAGGATTGATCCTTGGATATATCTTATTACCACATCGAGGGCAGGTTCTGGCTCTTTCCTTGGAATCGTTCACATTGGCAGCACCGCATTTTCCGCAAAACCTCGTAACCTGATACCATTCCGCCAACTGATACGCTGTAAAGCCAGCATAGATATACTCCTTGGGACTATAATAAGCACTTCGAAGCTCTCTAAAAGAGACAAAGCTGTATTGATCAGCCAATTCACGGCCCAATGCTTCTTCTATAGATTCATCTATGCTTGAAACATCTTCTTTTACCGGATCAACCAGGAAAAAGTTGTCATCATCAACAGAAAACAGATATACAAGCTCAGCATCCGTTAGTTTCTTATAAGTTTCAGTTAAAGAAATATCCGAAAACTTAGGATAATCCAAAGTCATTTTTTCTTTATCCAATTTTACCAGTACTTCTCTATCACCGCGGCCTTCTTTGTTCTCTCTGAAAACAAATATCTTACTGCCCGGTACAGGTCTTTTGCCCGGATCGTATTCATTTCGCAGTTTGTGGGGTGTTATATCCTGAATCATCTTATACCTTTTCCTTCACAACCGATGTTGCGAATAGTTGTTTTTTTCTGTCTTTTGTACAATTTTGGACGTTGTTGAAAGTATATTATTGCAGTATCATCAAATTAGACAGTAATGTGGTACTTTTCATAGTATCATCTCACCAATGGATTCTTTTGACAACAGGCGACTGATATGAATACGATTCACAGAAATAACAACTCCAAGAAAATAGATATGACCAAGGGAAGCATATTGAAGAATGTGCTTCTTTTTGCTATCCCGATCATAATCGGAAATGTTCTGCAGCAGACCTACACTACAGTAGATACTCTGGTTGTAAGTAAGAACTGCACGGAAACAGCACTGGCTGCTGTCGGAACAAGCTCTCAGCCTGTGGAAGTTCTTTTATGCATCTTCCTTGGTATAGGCAGCGGAGTTTCCATCCTCATTGCTCAGAACGCCGGTGCAGGAAATCATGAAAAGGTCGTATCTATCAGTAAGACCGCCACTTCCTTTGTGTATCTGTGCGGAATCCCCGTGACGATACTTGGATGGTTTGCGGCGCCTCTTATTCTGGGACTTATGCAGGTTCCTTCTGATGTGAGCAAGGAAGCACTCCTGTACACCAGAATCATTCTCCTTGGAACTATAGGAAACATCGGTTATAACATGAACGCCGGTATCCTAAGAGGTCTTGGTGACAGTGTCGCTTCTTTGTGGTTTCTGGTTGTATCGGCGGTTACCAATATCACCCTTGATGTTCTGTTTGTAGCATATTTTAAAATGGGTGTAATGGGTGCTTCTTTGGCTACCATGATAGCTCTTTTGCTCTCCTGGGCAGTCAGTATGATCTATGTAAAAAGAAAATTCCCGGAGCTGGAGTTTACCTTCCTTCCGGGATATTATAACGGCTCCGACATGGGAAATATCTTGAAGATCGGTCTTCCCATCGGACTTAATAATTCTCTTTATTCACTTGGGCATATGGCGATGCAGGTTCTTGTAAACAAGCAGGGAACTGAGTTTATCGCAGGTCTTGCAATCGGCGGCAGAATAGCGGGACTTTCCAATATAACTATTGCCTCCATGGCTGCTTCAGCTTCTACTTTTGCCGGACAGAACTATGGTGCTGAGGAATACTCAAGACTAAGAACCGGATACAAAAAACTACCTATTTTCTCAGGACTCATCACTCTGGCTATGGGAATTGTCTTTGTAGCACTGCGTTACCCCGTGCTTGGAATCTTTACGGACAATCATCTTGTGCTTATGTATGCCGCAAGATTTGTTGTGGTCCTGATGCTCTCTCAGTGGTTTTTTGCCATATTCAACTGTCTATGCAACATCGTTAACGGAGTTGGACTTGTAAAATACACCACCATAGTAAATCTCCTGATGTTGTGGGCTGTAAGGATCCCGGCTGCTTATCTGATCTCCAGATTCTGGGATGGAAAATACGTCATGGTGGCTTTCCCTATCTCATTTATCTTCGGAATGGTGAGCATGATGTTGTACTGCAACTTCTCCAAGAGCTTCCGCTCCATCATTGATAAAGCAGGCTGAGCTTACTTCTGCACATGAAGGATACTGTTGGAATACAGGCCCTGATACTCCTTGGGGGACATTCCATACTCTTTTTTGAACGCCTTAAAAAAGCTAGAGTAATCCCTAAAGCCGAATTTCTCATAAGTACCTGTTATGCTGGCGCCACCGGTTATTGCGTTTCTGCACTCCGCAAGGCGCTTTTTTATTATGTACTGATGAAGGGAAACTCCAAGCGTATCCTTGAAAAGATGCGCTACATAGTACTTGCTTATAAAGAATTTGCCGGCGATATCATCAAGTGTAAGGGCATCCTCAAGATTGCTCTCAACATAAGCAATTATGTTCTGGAAAAGAGTCAGCTCATCGCCGCCGCTGCTGATATTCTCCTCATCGTATACGATCCTGTTGATGGTAAGGATAAGGTCGCAGAGGCACAGATGTCTGAAAGCGGTGCTTCCGTATCTCTCGCTGGCGATCTCTTCAAGAAGGCGCAGGAACTTGGACTCAACCATGTGGAACTGAGCCGGAGCAAGATGATAAATGTACTTGTGAAAAGCCTCTGCCTTCTGGATAAGGAACATATAGTCCACCGACTCCTGCAAAAGAGAATTACAACAGTCCTTGCTGATCCAGAAAAGGAATCGTCTATAGTTCTCCTCGGGATTGTTCATAAGGGCATGATGAGAGATCCCGGGTGGAACCAGCATAAGGTCACCCGGAGACATCTTGTATCGAAGAGGCTTACCCTCGGAACTGAATATCTCCATTGTGACATCGCCCTCTATGAAAAGGTAGCACTCATAATAATCATGCGCATGGGGTTTCAAAGTCTTGAAGTCTCTGTCTGAGTAGTAAAAGACCTCAAAGTCAGATGAAACCATGTATTGTCTTGTATTAAATGATGATCTGAGTTTATTCTTCATATTTGTATAATAACACCGATTGCAATTTTTGCAAGGTATGAAACAAAATATTCCATTCTTTTTTTTCCAAAAAAAATTTATTGTATATAAAAGATAATTATAAATATATTTTGAAGATGTATATAGGAAGGGAGACATTCTCATATGGAAATGACACTTCGTTGGTATGGTACTGACTACGATACCGTTAAACTTTGGCAGATCAGACAGGTTCCCGGTGTAAAGGGCGTTATCACAACTCTTTACAACAAGCAGGCCGGCGAGCTCTGGACTCAGGACGAGATCAAGGCCCTCAAGAAAGAGGTTGCTGACGGTGGACTCAAGATATCAGGTATTGAGTCTGTAAACGTATCAGACGCTATCAAGGCTGCTACTGCAGATAGAGATGAGCATATCGACAACTATATCAAGACTCTTGAGAACCTTGGTAAAGAAGACATTCACATGGTATGCTACAACTTCATGCCTGTTTTTGACTGGACAAGAACAGAGCTTGCAAGAAAGAGAGAGGACGGTTCAACTGTTCTTGCTTACACTCAGGAAGCTATTGATGCAATCAACCCCGAGAAGATGTTTGAGACACTTTCAGGCGATACAAACGGATCAGTAATGCCCGGTTGGGAGCCCGAGAGAATGGCTCATATCAAGGAGCTCTTCGAGCTTTACAGCGGAATCGATGAAGATAAGCTCTTTGAAAATATTGTTTACTTCCTTAAGGCAATCATGCCCGTATGTAATAAATACGATATCAAGATGGCTATCCATCCCGATGATCCTGCTTGGTCTGTATTCGGACTTCCCAGAATCATCAACAACGAGAAGAACATCCTTAAGCTCATGAAGGCTGTAGATGATGTACACAACGGTGTTACATTCTGCTCAGGTTCTTACGGAACAAGCCTTGAGAACGATCTTCCTCATATGATCAGAGCGCTTGAGGGCAGAATTCACTTCGCACACGT
>JAEEGJ010007733.1_pt1 | contig 30404 bp, 24 predicted proteins | sample 8958761 | NCBI WGS metagenome assembly JAEEGJ01 (sample SAMN16246546, study PRJNA631951) | gut metagenome | biome: gut microbiome; feature: rumen; material: RS-attached | host: Bos | place: Iran: Karaj | collected 2018-10
GATGATGATGCCTGCGTGACGGGATAGCACCGCGTTGACTTGTGGCGCGGCTTCACGGTTTCCCACATAAATAAGGACTGAGCCTATTCTCCTTTCCATTTGAATATCCTCCGGATCAGATGATTATGATTCCCGCAGCGGCCTTGATGTCAACACATTGTCTTCATCTCAGCGTGGTGCGGCTTTTATTTGCGGCGGCAAAATTACTGCTTTTTTTGTTTTGGAAACAAATCTGCCGCAAATCTTTTTCAAATCTCAATATTCTACCTTGTCCTGCTTTTCCTCCCAGGCGCGGAAAGTTTCGAGGGCCTCGTCGCGGAGCAAAGGAATGAGCGGCACGGCGCGTTCTTCGACATGCTGTTCCAATTCCTTGTAAATGAAGTCATCGGCGAAGTCGATGGCGGCGGCATCCTTTTTCGTGTTGCCGTAATAGATGCGCTTGATATGCGCCCAATAGATGGCACCGAGGCACATAGGGCAGGGCTCGCAAGAGGTGTAGATGACGCAATCGGACAGGTCGAAGGTGCCCAGCTTACGGCAAGCTAGACGGATGGTGTTCACTTCGGCATGGGCAGTGGGGTCGTTGTCTCGGGTTACACTATTGGCACTGCCGGCTACGATTTCACCATCCCGCACGATGACGGCTCCGAAGGGACCGCCGCCATTTTGCACACTTTCATCGGCCAGTCGGATGGCCTCGCGCATAAAGTTCTTATCTTGTTCGGTGATATTCATTTTGATTTAATTCTCTTTTTCCCATGCTTCCCAATCTATTTCGGAAAGATAACGAGAAATATGATTTTGCAATTCAGGAATTTCATTGTGGATAACACTGAAAACCACCTCACTATCCACTTGGAAATACTCATGAACAAGGAAATTTCGCATATCGCCAATGCTGCGCCATTCCACTTCGGGATGAGCATCCTTAAATTGCTCGGTAAGCATACGAGCCGCTTCACCTATGATTTCAATATCCTTCACAATACCATAATAACGCAAGACATCAGCTTGGAGCTCTTCTTCCGAAAGGTTTCCAGCATGAGTCTGAAGGCGTTCAATAGCCTCTGCAATATGCTCCAACCGCATTTTATCTTTAATTCGCTCTCTCATAAAGCAATATCTTATCGTTTTCTGCAGATTCACGGGCAAAAGGCAAAAGGCCTTTTTCAGTTACCAAATCAACTTCTCTCGAAAGAAGGTCTTGCAAATCAAGACGCATTCCACTTAATTTGAATAAACCAACATGAGCCTGACTATCAAGCACAACCATAATATCCACATCGCTATCCTCTCGCTGTTCCCCACGGGCATACGAGCCGAACAGCCATGCTTTCAAAACAGGCTGCGTAGCAAAATACGCTGCTATAATCTGTTGTAATTGATGCTTATCCATACCCATAGACTCATTTCTGACTGCAAAGATACATTTTTTCCCACACATCCGCTTGTTTTTCCAAAAAAGTGGTATCTTTGCCACAGTTCTCTGGCGGTCTTTGTACCGCCGACATCAAGAAACACGAAGCGTTATGCTCGTCTTGTAGTTGAAAACGTGAGAAACTTTCAAGGGATACAAGAGAGTGTAAAGGTTCGCGCATTATGCGTGGACTGTTTGCATCTTTTTATCCCAAGGTTTTCTCACGACCCTCAACTAAAAAGCGGCATATCAGTGCCACGCTTTTTTATTGATAGTTGTCCTTTGAGGTGCTGAAAAGGAGAATTAAAAGCTGCGCCCGACACATATTAGGGCTAATTCGATGAACATTAATGATTTCAAAGCCCAAACTGGGATGAACATCAAAAATGGTCTTTTGGACAATGTATGGCAATGTGCCAGATGTGGACAAACTTCACTTATTGGACCTTTCCCGTTAAGAGGTTGTTCTGCTAGTGGTGGTGGAGCACATTATTGGAGACAAGTAAAATAAGAATTAACCCGCAGGAAAATCTCCTGCGGGTTCGTTTTTATGTTAACAACATAAGAACTATTACCTATACCTCGCCTCCAACTCAGCGCGATACTTATCTGCAATCTCTTTAGCCAAGGCAATTCCGTCGCCTTGCGGCTCAGCACTGAAGTTGCCGAGACGTTCACGCCACCATTGACCTTCGTATTTGCAGATGCGTTCGTGGTATGCTTTCTCATCGAAGGGTTGACCTGCCTCAATGGCGGCATCCACATCTTTAAAGAACTCCTTCCAACGATAGGCATAATAGGTCGCAGTGAGACCTGCCCAGGCACGGCTGGCGTATTCGTTCAGCAAGGCGTCTTCCTCTCCCCAGGTGGTAATGATGTTGCGGGCGTTACTCTCGAAGTAGTCTTTGTCCTCTTCGGTGGTTCCGATAGCTCTTGCGTCACGGATCCAGCGACCCACGAGGAAGGCACTCTCTGTAGCCAAGATAGCATCCGTGTCATCAAGGATGTTGGTCATGGTCTTCTCGATTTGGTGTAACGTTTCATAGTCACCTTCGCGGTAGGCCTTCACATAATCGGCATACAAATCGCTGAAATAATTGCCCAACAGCTGTCTTGTGATGTTGACGGCATCAAAATGGCGGGTACGGGTGTTGCATTCGGTGGCCAGCAGCTCATCCAAGGCATCCAACAAGGTGATGTTGTTGTACTTATAAGTCGGGGCAACATAATACTGGCGGTATTCGTTGATGTTGCCCATGGTCGGCCTTTGGTTGATGCGGACGGTCTGGCCAGGCGACGACACCTTATTATATACGCTGTCGGCCAACAAAGTCCATGCGGCCCTCATGTTCGAGTCTTCCTTGCCAGCACGTTGGTCGGCGAGGTGCAATACCCAGGCATCCACATCCTTGGTGAGCGGGTTGTCCCAAGCCTTCTCGAAGACATATTCATACATGAACGGGTTGCAGTCAAAACCCTCCAAAGTGGAGCCGATACCGACGAAATTGTCGCCACCCTTGTCGAAGGCGCGTTCGATTCTGACATTCACTGTATCAAGGTTACCAGCCAACATAGAGTTGCCGCCGAAGTTGCCAAGGTAGCACCAAATGTAAGGCACACCGTAATAGGCATTGGTGCGTTCCCACACGGGTTGTCTCTCGCAATAGTAATCGAGCATGATGTGTCTGTCTTTTGGCATGGAGGTGATATAAGCCTCGATGCGGTTGTCGACCTCCCAATATTGGCGCTCGTTCCAGAATAGCCATGCCATCTCGAGCCATCTGGCATCGGGGTCGGCGGCTTCTAGGGATTCATAGACCTGACGACTCACGCGGCTGAGGTATTCAGGTTCCCAGCTCGGTGGGATGAGCTCGTTGAAGATGTCGATGCCATAAATATGGTCGGTGCCGTAGAACTCGGTCTGCTTGTCGATGAATTTCTTTTGTATCTCAGTATACAAAGGGTCGAGCGGATCGAGGAACTTGCACCAGCAAATGCTGTCGAAGCCTGCCCAGTCGCCCAACGAAGCCAAAGGCGCATCGGGGTAAAGTCTTGTAATGCAAGGCGGCACATGACCTGCAAAGCCGGGCAGCACGGGTTTCATATTGAGTTCGCGTTCACGAGCCACGATTTTCTTTTGCAGTTCCTTTTGGTTCTCAAGCCACGACATAGGCAGCGGTCCACCCCAACGGTCGATGTTCTGCATACGATGCCACGGCAAATGTGCCGGACCCGTAAAGTAACTACGAATCTCCTCATCGGTGAGGCCAAGTTCGCTCCACACTTCATACCACACCGACTCTTGACCCGTGATAGCCAAAGGCAGGTTGATGCCGTTGAGTGCCATCCAGTCGATGAAGTGCTCCCACTCTGACCAGTCCCACCAAGGCAAGGTGTAACCAAAAGTGCAGTAGTTAAGGAAGAAACGGTCCGGCACGCGGGCACTCAGACTGACCTTTTCGGGAACCGCAGGCATCGCAGCGGGAATCTGCAAAGGCTCCTCTTTGAACCAGGAGAATTGCGCCATGCAGTAGTATTTCAGATAATGGTTCAGGCCCACGGCCATGCTGTTGGCGTTGTTGCCTCGGATGATGAGTTTATTCTTCTTCATCTCGATTTCAAAACGGTCAACAGTATCGTTTTCAAGGCGTTCGAGGACGATGTTCTGCGAATACTCAGGCACAACGCGGTTCACCAGTCCACGCATGGCAATAACTTCGGGGTCAGTTTCGGCCTTCTTGGTGCAGGAAAAGCACAATACGAGGCTCAACACGGTGACGAGGTAGAGTTTTTTCATTGTATAAAGGTTTTGTTTGGGGCAAAAATAGTGTTTTTTCTCCAATTCCGATTTATCGCCAAATATTTCCTATTTTTGCGCCTATGTCGAAAAACAAGTTTTACGTCGTTTGGAAAGGCCGCACTCCTGGCATTTACGACCGTTGGGAGGACTGCAAGAAGGAGATAGAAGGCTTTGCGGGAGCTTTGTATAAGGGCTTCCCCGACAATGCCAGTGCCGAGGCTGCTTTTGCGAAAGGCTTTGCTGGATTCGAAAAGAAAACGACACCTCAGGTCGACTTGACCCAGGTCAAGGAGAAGCCTGTTAGTCCTGCTGTTGCGGTGGATGCCGCCTGTTCGGGCAATCCCGGCAAGATGGAATATCAAGGCTTGTTTGTAGATTTTGGCACGCAGCCTGCCACGACCGTACAGCTTTTCAAGAGTCCCGTTTTCGAAAACGGCACCAACAACATCGGGGAGTTTTTGGCTATTGTCCATGCCTTGGCTTGGATGAAACAGAAGCACGTCCAGTATCCCATTTACAGCGACTCGGTCAATGCACAGAAATGGATTCGCGAGAAAAAATGCAAGACCAAACTGCAGCCCAATGCCAAAAACGAATACCTTTTTGAACTCATTGCCCGCGCCGAGAAATGGCTGAATGAGAACGCCATAGAAGTGCCTATTCTGAAATGGAAAACTGAAATTTGGGGAGAAATTCCCGCAGATTTTGGTAGGAAATGAAAAATAGTTTTACTTTTACCGCCCAAAACAAGATAGAATGCTGAAATATGATTCATATTATTTCCAATGCCCACATTGCCAGGCTTGGCTCGAAGGTCGCAACCTGAAAGCCGAGATGGTCAATCAGTCTATCTTGTATTCCGATGGCAAAGTATTGAACGACAATCTGATAACCACACCACAAAAGATGGTTATGTGTCCTTCATGCGGCCACATCTTTTGGGTTGAGAAACCAGAAGAGCCGTTTATCACCTACGAAAAACCTGATGCGGAGGTCTATTCATGGAACACCTGGCGTTTCTTCGGCATCAGTTTTTCTGACAACAAAGGGAAAATGGCGTTGGTCAACCATTACAAGACCTTCCTAAAGAAAAGCCACTACGACCCGAAGAAGGAGATTTATTTGCGTCGTTTCCTATGGTGGGCCTACAACGACCTGCATCGCAACCACCAGCATGTGCGCCTGAAATACCTACTCAACGGCTTCATGAGTTTCGGCGTGTGGCACTGCAACAGGAAACTGATTCTTGAGGGCGAAAAGCTATTCCTCAAAAACCACAAAGACTTCGCCGACAATTTGAATCGTCTGTTGGCATTATTGGAAAAACACCCTGAGGAACAAATAGACCTTGAAGTGCCAGAAATCTATCGCGAGTTACGTCAATTCGACAAGGCGAAGGAACTTTTGGACCAAGTGGGCAGTCGTACTCATTTCACCAACGAGATACTGCGCCATTCCAAATGGAAAGATGCTCGGGTGTTTATGGTGACGGGATAAGAAACAGATTCTGAACACCCAAATACCAAAACACGCTCATAATGTACGGTTAAAAACAACCGTTTTCCACTTTTTTCCTATTTTTGCGGTCTAATTCAAAGGACGAATAATATGAAAATCGCAGTGGTGGGAGCCACCGGACTGGTCGGCTCGAAGATGCTTCAAGTGCTTGACGAACAGAAAGTTCAAATAGACGAATTGATTGTGGCCGCCTCGGAACGCTCCGTGGGCAAGGAAATCGTTTTCCAAGGCAAAACCTATAAAGTGGTCAGTGTGGACGATGCCATCGCTGCCCGCCCCGACATCGCGATCTTCTCGGCTGGGGCATCGACTTCGAAGCAATATGCACCACATTTCGCTGAAAACGGCACCTTCGTCATCGACAACAGCTCGGCCTGGCGCATGGAGAAAGACGTGCCCTTGGTCGTCCCTGAAATCAATGCCGACACCATCACTGCCAATACTCATATCATCGCCAACCCCAACTGTTCCACCATTCAGATGGTGATGGCTTTGGCACCGATTCATAAAGCCTACGGCATCAAGCGTATCGTCGTCAGCACCTACCAAAGCGTCTCAGGCAGCGGCCAAAAAGGTGTCAACCAACTGAAGGCCGAACGCGCTGGCGCGAGCGGCACGACTTGCTATCCCCATCCGATTGACCTTAACATCCTTCCCCACATCGACACCTTCCTCGACAACGGCTATACCAAAGAGGAGATGAAGATGGTCAACGAAACACGCAAGATCCTCCGCGACGAGCACATCGCCGTCTCTTCCACCACAGTGCGGGTACCCGTGTGGGGCGGCCACAGTGAGTCCGTGAACGTGGAAACAGAAAGGCCTTTTGAAATCGACGATGTCCGCAAGCTGATGGCAGCCATGCCTGGCGTGATGGTGCAAGACGACCCGGCCAACAACATTTATCCGATGCCCCTCTATGCCGAAGGCAAGGATGAAGTCTTTGTGGGCCGCATCCGCCGCGACTTCTCGGTGGAGAACGGCCTCAATTTCTGGTGTGTGTCCGACAACCTCCGCAAAGGCGCCGCAACGAATGCGGTGCAAATTGCCCAATATCTCATCAAGACAATGAAGTTTTAAACCATAAAGTTCGGCCCTTCGACAGGCTCAGGGACCTCCGCTTTTTCACAAGATAAGGAGGCTTGAGTTTGTCGAAAACCCCGATTTAAATCGATGAAAGTTTTCAGAAACATCATAGAAGCTAGAAATATTCCCCACGCCGTGGTCACCATCGGCACCTTCGACGGAGTCCATCTCGGCCATCAGGCCATCTTCAACAAGATGAAGAGTCTTGCGCAAAGCATTGGAGGACAAACTGTTGTGGTTACTTTTGAACCTCACCCTCGTCAGGTGCTCAACATCGACAGCTCTAACCTGCGATTCCTCTGCACCCCAGAGGAAAAACTCAAGAAATTTGAGGAGTTCGGCATCGACAATGTGCTGATTATCAACTTCACCAAAGAGTTCTCGCGCACACCCTCTGAGGTGTTCATCAAGGACTACATCATTGACCCCATCCATCCCGACTATATCGTAGTGGGTTACGACCATCATTTCGGCAAGAACCGCATGGGCGACTTCAGCCTGCTCTCCGATCTGATGAAAAAATACAACTTCAAGGTGGAACGTATTGCCGCTCAGGATGTTGAAAATATCGCCATCAGCTCTACGAAGATACGTCATGCCTTAGCCGTTGGCAATGTGAAAAGCGCAAACCGACTCTTGGGCTATACCTATTCTGTCACTGCCGAGGTCGTGGTGGGCAACAAAATCGGGCGCACTTTAGGCTTCCCCACGGCCAATCTCGAATTGCCAAGAGAATACATGCTCATCGGTAACCGCGGAGTGTATGCCTGTCTGGTGGATTACCAAGGCAAGACCTACAAGGCCATGGCCAACATCGGGCACCGACCCACCATCGGCGACCGAACAGAAAACAACCCGCTCATCGAGGTCAACCTGTTCGACTTCGATGGTGACCTCTACGGCAAACAAATCCATGTGCGCTTCATCGACCGCATCAGAGATGAGGAGAAATTCGATGGCTTGGATGCACTTAAAGCACAATTGGAACAAGATCGTGAGAAAGCAAAGCAAATCCTAGCATGAAAATCCTACTTCTCGTCATAGGAAAAACGGATGAAGATTACCTCATCACCGGCATCAAGAAATACGTGGGCCGTATCGGGCATTATGCCTCGTTCGAGATGAAGGAGATTCCTGACCCGCGCAACCGAAAGACCCTCAGCGAGGACCAGCAGAAAAAAGCCGAGAGTTTTCTCCTGCTTCAACAACTACAACCTGGTGACCAAGTGATTCTTTTAGACGAAAACGGCAAACAGTACACCTCTGTTGAGTTCGCCGAAAGCCTTGAAAAACAGATGGCTTCGGGTGCCAAGCGCTTGGTGTTCATCATCGGTGGACCGTACGGCTTTGCGCAAGAGGTGTATGACCGCGCCAATGCCAAACTGTCGCTCTCGCCCATGACCTTCAGTCATCAGATGGTGCGCTTGATTTTTGTCGAGCAACTTTATCGTGCCTTCACGATTTTGAAAGGCGAGCCCTACCACCATCAATAATAATCCAACTATTATTCCGTTTAAACAGCATGAAAACAATTAAAACCATACTCATCCTTTGCGCGGCACTTTGCTTCGCTACCGCTTGCAAGAAAGAGGTCGACATGACCCTAATACAAAAGACCGTCCTCGAAAACGCCGACATCCGTCAGATTGAAGTCGGCGACGCCTGGCAGGTGACCGTGGTGGCCGACAGCAGTACCTTTGTAGAACTGGAGTATTCCGCCTATTTGGAGCCTTACCTGAAAACCAAAATGGAAGGCACCCAACTCGAAATCGGCTTCACTGGCAAGGTTTATCCTGTAATGGGTTCCGTTTATAAAGCCAAAGTCCATACGGCGCATTTCAACAGAGTTGAGGCTAAGGATGCTACCATCTTGAATTTTGAAGGGTCTTTCTATTCGGATGACGACTCACTGAACATCGTATTGAATGACGCTTCCCTTTGCAACGGCCTCGATATCAGTGGAAAATACAACAAAGTGTCGCTTAACGATGCTTCAAAATTTGTGGGTTTTCATCTTGATGGGACGAATAATTTGGTCTATGTCAAAGATGCCTCCGTTTGCAAAGGCAGTTTTGAAACAAGGTTCCACTTCTTTGCACTTTTGGAAGATGCCTCGCAGCTGGTTACTTTCGAGGGTGCAACTCCTTACGGCCAGATTACACTTCGGGACGGAAGTCTTGTGAATATGGCTCAGACCGAAATTAGAGAATTAAACGTCAACCTTTCGGGTGCTTCTGAAGCTACAGTCAACGTCACTGAAACAATGACCGGCTCACTTACCGACGCTTCCACCTTGTATTATAAAGGCATTCCAACCATTGACGTCAATTGCTCCGAAGATTCACAACTCATCCCGTTCTGATTTTTGGCCTGAAATTTGCTATTTTTCGCTCCCGTTGCATCCAAGCAACATGATTTATTACTAATTTTGTAACCAAATTTAAAAGAAATGAAAAAAGTAGCATTGCTCTTCGTCGCCATCCTGTTTGCGACCGTTACCTTTGCCCAATCCAACCTGCCCATCGCCCCTAAGACGGAGAAAATCTGTTTCCGCAAAGTCATCAACACGGTAGGTTCTCAAGATGAGGTATTTAACCGGATCTACAGCGGATTCATGAACTCTTATTACAAGAGTCCGTCAACCATCATCCAACAAAACGATGGGCGCACTTTAAAGGGTAAGCATCAGTTCCAGCTCGATAACGGCGACGCAGTGAAGTCGAAATGGCCTTGGGTCACCTATTATTTCACCATTGAGGTGCGCGAAGGCCGTGTGCGCTACACCCTCACTGATTTCATGCAGAAGACCCAATCCACCCATCCTTGCGAAGAATGGATGAACAAGGAAGATCCTTTGTATCAGCCTATTTGGGACAGCTATCTGAATCAGATTGTGGCTTTCGGCGAAGACTGGGGGCAAAAGTTTGAGGAGAGCCTCGTCCCTGAAAAAGTGATTGAAGAGGAAGAATGGTAAACTAAAATGGCTACTCGCGAACGCATAAAGAAAGGCTTTTCGAAACTTCTCAAGGAAGAGAAGCTGAAGCTTATTGCCAACTACTTCGAGAACCCCGGTGAAGTCATTAGCTTGCTGAAGAGCTATTGGCACTCCGACTCGAAGCAGCAGCAGCTCTTTGACGAGTTCAGCGAGAACACCATCACCAACTTTTTCATTCCTTACGGCATCTCACCCAACGTGACCATCAATGGCAAAGAGTACATCGTGCCCATGGTCATCGAGGAAAGCTCCGTGGTGGCGGCAGCTTCGGCAGCGGCCAAGTTCTGGGGTGACAGGGGTGGTTTCCATGCCGAGGTCATCGACGTGCGCAAAGTCGGACAGGTGCATTTTGGTTGGAGCGGCGACAAGGAAAAGCTTTTTGAACTGTTCCCTGAAATCGAGAAACGCTTGCTGGCCGACACGGATGCCATGACCGAAAAGATGCGCAAGCGCGGTGGCGGCATCTTAGGAATGCGGCTTATCGACTATAGCGCACAAATCCCTGATTATTACCAGATTCGTGTGGAGTTCGGCACAGGAGATGCCATGGGTGCCAACTTCATCAACTCCGCTTTGGAACAGTTTGGGCACAGCCTACAAGACTTCTTTGCCGAGCGCAACAACCTGCCCGAAGAGCTTCGCAAAGTGGAAATCATCATGACCATTTTGTCGAACAACACGCCCGACTGCCGCGTGAAGGTTTGGGTAGAATGTCCTGTGGAGCAGTTGAATGGCATCGACGAACACCTTTCAGGTGCCGATTATGCCAAGAAATTCAAGAAGGCTGTCGACATCGCCCATATAGACACCGACCGTGCCACCACACACAACAAGGGCATCTACAATGGCATCGATGCTGTTGTCATTGCTACGGGCAACGATTTCCGTGCTGTGGAGGCAGCTGGACACACCTTCGCCTCGCGCAACGGGCATTATGAGAGCCTTTCCACGGCCACGATTGAAAACGGCATCTTCCACTTCGAACTGGAGGTGCCAATGGCTTTGGGTACCGTCGGTGGATTGACAAGTTTGCATCCGCTTGCCAAGAAAACCCTCGAACTTTTGGGCAATCCCACCGCTAAGGAGCTGATGATGATTGCCGCCACGATGGGCTTGGCCAACAACTTCTCCGCTGTGCGCTCGCTGACCACCAAAGGCATCCAAGCGGGTCACATGAAGATGCACCTCAACAACATCCTTAACCAATTGAACGCCTCAGACGAGGACAAGAAGAAAGCGCGCGAGTATTTCAAGGACAAGACCGTGTCGTATGCGGGCGTGGAACAATACCTAGACAGCTTGAGAAAATGAGCCATTACCAAGCCCACGGCAAATTCCTTTTGACAGGCGAATATCTCGTCTTGAAAGGCGCTTTGGCTTTGGCATTGCCATTGAAATTGGGACAATCCATGTCTGTAGAGACGTTTCCTGAAACGTCTCCCAAAGAAAAACATGCGTCATCTGAGACGTTTCGGGAAACGTCTCTACAATGGAACGCGTATAAACCTGACGGTCCTTGGTTTTCTGTTACCTTGAACCCTGAAAACCTTGAAATTATCGATAGCGATGACCGACCCAAAGCCGAAAAACTAAGACAAATCCTGCGAGCCGTCAAGCATTTGAATCCCAATGCTTTTGAAGGCAACAACTTGACATTCACCACCCATCTCGACTTCGACCCAAACTGGGGCCTCGGCAGCAGTTCCACCTTGATTGCCAATTTGGCCCGATGGGCGAACGTCAATCCATACGAACTACTGAAAATGACTTTCAGTGGCTCGGGTTATGACATCGCTTGCGCCACAGTGGAAAGACCGATTTTTTATCAACTTGTTGATACTGGGTCGGCCCTTCGACCCTTCGATGGGTCTCAGGGACCGCAGGCTCAGGGACCTCAGGGGCCTAAGGCCGTTGAGCTTGTCGAAACGCCGACACCCATGGTTGAACCTATTGATTTCAACCCATCGTTTGCCGAGCATCTCTTTTTCATCTACCAAGGACAGAAGCAAAGCTCCTCAAAAGAAATCAAAGCCTTCTTGGCAAAGGCAAATCCCATTGATTTACAAAAAGATATAGAAGCTGTTTCGGAAATCAGTCGCGCTGTGCCAAAATGCCAGAATTTGGACGAATTCGCTATGCTTATGCAATACCACGAGCGCATCATCGCCCGCTGCATCGGGCAAGAACCCGTGCAAAAGCGTTTCCCCGATTTTGAAGGCGTCTTGAAGTCATTAGGCGCTTGGGGCGGTGATTTCATCCTTGCGGCAACAAACCGGGATAGAGACCAAGTGAAAGCCTATTTCAAAGGAAAAGGCTTGGATGTGGTTTTTGGTTACAAAGAACTGGTACTCAATCAGTAACAGCAGAAACCGTCATCAAACAATTCCTGCAATCAAATTCCAAGCGGAAGGTGTTCGCGCCGTTGCGGATGAATAATGGCGAGGCCTTTTGACCTGTTTCCTTGCTGCACATCCCATTGGCGTAACGGATGCAATGGTGGCAGGTCATAAGGGCGGTGGGGATTTCATCGGGATTTGTAGAGACGTTTCCTGAAACGTCTCTTGATTCAATGTCAACGTTGGAGACGTTTCGGGAAACGTCTCTACAGGGACGGTTATTCAGATGGTTTTCAATCAATTCATCTGTCAATTTCGCCACCAAATCGCGTTTCATCTCACCAATGACCGAGGCGGGGATGAGGCGCGGTTCTTTGAATTTCAATTCCAAATTGACGGGATTGAAAATCGTGTCGCCCCATTGCAGGGCCTTTTTTTGGATGTTTTCGGTGGCCTTGTCGGGGTTGTTGGCGAGGATTTTGTCGCATTGTATGCTGGTAGAGACGCACGGCCGTGCGTCTCTACGCAAAAATGCGGACAATTCATACCCCGTTTCCGTTTCGGACAAGGTTAAATCAATGTCAATCTTGCGGTTACCCGTTGAGGCCTCCACCTGTTTTTGCCAATCGAGGTCGAGGTTGCGGTAGATTTTTGCGCCTCGGAAGGCACCGTGGGGCCTGTTAGTAGAGACAGTGTGCACACCGTCTCTACCTATATTCACCACATCCGCCCGCAAACCCACCAATTCATTGTCCTGATTCAAAAAGCACAAACCATCGCCGTTGTGCAGGGTCTTGTCTGTGTCAATTTCCATACGAAGCGGGTTGCACCAACTGACCTCGCCGATGTATTCGCCCATCGATTTCGGAGTGAAAGGCGAGCCAATGCCCTTCTGCCGACCGTTGATGAAATAATCGGTGAAACCTCTGTTGAAAGATTTCTCAGGATTGATTTCAAAACCGTAATTGCAATGCCCCAGCGAAGCCTGTTCCAAATCACTGCGCCGATTGATGATTTCATCCAATTTCTGACGATAATATGCCGTCACATTCTTCACATAATCAGCGTCTTTCAGTCGGCCTTCGATTTTGAAGCTTGTGATGCCCGCCTCTATCAGTTCCTCCAAATGGGCGCTATTGTTTAAGTCTTTCAGGCACAGCAAATGACGATTCTTGATAAGCACTTTCCCATTCTCGTCGAGTAAGTCCCAAGGCAGGCGGCAAGGCTGAGCGCAGGCACCACGATTGGCACTGCGGTTACCGATATACTGGCTCAGATAGCACTGTCCGCTATGGCTCACACAAAGCGCGCCATGAACGAAGAACTCCAAAGGCACCGTGGTCTTCTCACGAATCTCCCGAATCTGTTTTAGGCTCAGCTCGCGACCCAAAACGACCTGACTGAAGCCCAACTGCTCCAACTGTTGGACCTTTTCCAACGTCAGGTTGTCGCATTGCGTACTGGCATGTAGCGGAATGGGCGGCAGGTCAAGTTGGAGCAACTGTATATCCTGTACGATGAGTGCATCGACACCAGCATTCCAGCAGTCGTAAGCTAACCGTCTAGCGCGTTCCAACTCGTTGTCGTACAACAAGGTATTGAGGGTCACATACACCTTGGCATCATACAAGGCAGCATGGCGGCAGAGGCGTTCAATGTCCTGGATGCTATTGGAGGCTTTCTCGCGGGCGCCAAAGTCGGGACCACCGATATAAACGGCATCGGCACCATGGTTGATGGCGGCCATACCCACCTCGGCATCTTTGGCGGGCGAAAGCAGTTCTATCTTCTTTGTTTTCATGGTGCAAAGGTACAGTTTTTCGGGACTATAACGAGTTTTTTCGTATTTTTGCATTTTATTTAATTCCTAATGAAAAACCTCGTCAAATTTATATTGTTCACTTTTACTGGACTGCTTCTTTTTGCCTCCATGTTTCAAAAAACCACCCAATGGTGGGATTTCAAGAAACTGAACGGTGTTGAATACCCCAGTCCTAAGCCTACCTTGACTTTACAAAACTATCGCGACGGCAGTTTCCAAAACGGAACGGAAGCGTATCTGAAGCAGAATTTCGGGTTTCGCCAACCACTGATTCGATTTTACAATCAATATCTTTGGGACTTTTACACGACATCGATCAGCAACAAAGGCATTCTCACATTAGGCAAAGACGGTTGGCTTTATGAGCCCTGGTCGGTGGATGATTATTATCAAATCCATTACCTACAGCACGCCTCTACTGCCGACCAAATGGAAGAACAATTGGCAGGCGAAGCCAAGCGAATATATCAGTTGCAACATATTCTTGAGCCATACGGTTGCAATCTCTTCGTAAGTTTAGTGCCTTCCAAGGACATGCTATATCCCGAATATCTCCCCGATCACCCAGTAGCACATTTTAAAACCGACACCAAGATGTCGGCTCGTTTCTTCCTCAAAGACGAATTTGATCGATTAGGCGTTAATTATCTTGACTATGGAGAATACTTCCAACGGATGAAAGATACCGCCGATTTCACTATTTTTCCTAAGACTGGAACGCATTGGTCGAGATACAGCGCGCTCTTCGCTGCCGATACACTTGTCCGATACATGGAGCACCTTGGCAACATCAACATGCCTAACTTGATTATCAGTCCGAGAACCCTTCAAGATGCCCAAGAAGCTGACAAGGACCTTGAAAATTTGCTCAATCTGACTAGGCCGCTTCCAAAACCCCAATATTATTACGCTACGATGACCTCTGACAATGATTCCACGGCAGTGAAACCAAAAATGATTACTATCGGCGATTCCTTTTGGTGGAATATCATCTATCAAATGCCTGTGCAGGATATCTTCTCTGTACTTCCATACTGGTACTACAACAGCACCATTTATTATGACCCTTCCCACCATTCGGTAAATGAGGTCAATTTGGTGGACGAAATCCTTTCGGCAGACTTCATCAACCTGTTCTACAGCTCAACGCAACTCTATAAACTGAACAACGGTTTCACGAAAAACGCCCTCATCGCCCTTTGCTACGACCCTGAAGAAATCGATTCCATACAAGCCACCCTTGAACAAAACATCTATTACGATTCTGCATGGATTTCAGGGCTGAGGGAAAAAGCCGAATCGGAAGGCAAGAACGTTGAGGAAGTCGTTCACGACGCGGCGAAATGGTTTATCTACAACTCACCTGAGAAGTTTTTCCCCGCCCTCAATGACAGCATCCCAACAAAACGTTCAAAACGCGTGAATGACTTTTTTTCAATGGATTCCATAGCTTTTATTGAGCAAGAGATTGAAAGAACCATCATGAGCATTAAGAGCTACGAACCTCAGTTGGAGGCCATTCGCGAGAAAGCCCAGCAGCAGGGCAAGACCCTTGAACAAGCCATACATGATGATGCCCGTTGGATTGTCAACTACAAAATCGAGCACGGCACCTTGCAGCTGCCCAAAACGATAAGAGACAACACCAAAAAAACCAACTGACGATGAAACGCCCCACTAATACCATATTGTTCGCACTGACTGCAATGCTTCTTTGTGCCTCATCGTTTCAAAAGCAAACCAACCTTTTCAAGTTCAAGGATTTGAGAGGGGTTGTTGTGGAAAAAACCATGCCTAAACTTACCTTTGAAAACTATCGCGACGGTCTCTTTCAGCAGCAAACGGAAGAACACCTGAAACAACACTTCGGATACCGCCAGCCGCTTATCCGCTTTTACAACCAGTATCTTTGGGATTTCTACAAGAAAACAAATGTCAGCAAAGAGCAAATCATATTTGGAAAAGACAATTGGATTTTCGAACCTGGAGTGGTGTCTGACTATTATCAGCGGCAGTTCCGCTTTTTCGCCGCCGACTCTACAGAGATGGCCTCAATGCTTTCAAAAGAGGCGCATCGGTTGCTTCGTCTCCAACAAGTCCTTGAATCGCACGGCATCCGCTTAATTGTTTGTTTAATGCCGACCAAAGATCTATTATGTTCCGAGCATCTCCCTGAAATCCAAGACACGACTTACATCGGAGAGCCCAAAATATCGGCTCGATTCTTCAACGAAGAGGAATTCACGCGTATCGGAGTCAACCACCTGAATTTGGAACAATGGTTCCTTCAAATCAAGGACACAGCAGATTTCGCGCTGTTTCCGAAAACTGGCACCCACTGGACGAGATATGCCGCGCTCTATGCCGCTGACACACTCATCCGATATATGGAACACTTGAACAACATCAACATGAAGAACCTCGTCATCGGTCCGAGGGAGCTTGACAATGCACGCAAACCAGACGATGACCTTGAAAGTCTGCTCAACCTGATACGACCTTTGCCTAAACCCAAATACTACTATGCTGACTGCACGACCGATGGTGACACCACGGCCATCAAACCAAAAATGATTGTCATCGGCGACTCATTCTGGTGGACTATCGCAGCACAGATTCCTTTGAAGGAGATTTTCTCCGAAGCACCCTACTGGTATTACAACAGTACTGTTTATTACGATGACCGTTATCACTCAGTTGACGAGCTTAATTTAAATGAAGAACTGCATTCCTCCGATTTCGTTGTACTATCGTATTGTGCCGCACAACAATACCGCATGAACGATGGTTTCTCTCAAAAGGCTCTGGAAGCTTTAGGCATCAATGACGGAGATGCCTTTATGGACTCGGCAGCCTTCATTGAACGCGAAATCCAACGTAACATCGGTAAAATCCTAGCCACGCCCAGTTCAATGAAGAACATACGCGAAAAGGCGACGCAAAACAACCAACCCGTTGAACAAGCTGTTCGTGACAACGCCCGTTGGATTGTCAGCCGTGAAATTCAACAAGGCATTCTAAAATGGCCTGATTCTAAATACATTAATGTTTTAGACTCGACTGCTTTTATTGAGCAAGAAATCCAAATTATTATGGACAAGCTTTCGGCAAATCCTGAAACAATGGAATCGATACGCGAAAAAGCGGCCAAATCCAACAAGACCATCAAGAAAGCCCTCTACGATGACGCCCATTGGATTGTCAACCACCAAACCGAACAGGGCACCTTGAAATGGCCTGGAACAACACAAGATACAAACACAAAAACAAAATATCATGGTATTCAGTAGCGATGTTTTCCTCCTATATTTCATGCCAGCCTTTTTCCTGGTCTATTTCCTCATGCCGAGGAAAACCCGGAACTATGTGCTTTTGCTAGCTTCGCTCATCTTTTATGCTTGGGGAGCACCTGAATTCATCATCCAACTTGTCGCCTCCACGGTGGCCAACTTCTTCTTGGTCAAGTGGATGTGCAAGACCGAGAAGAAAGGACTAAAGAAACTGCTTTGCGCCCTATCCATCATCATCCCCATCGGGCTGTTGCTGTTTTACAAATACGGCAACTTCACCATGGAAAACGTAAATGCTATCCTTGGACTCACAGGACATGCGCCGCTCACCTGGAAACGCATCCTGCTGCCCATCGGTATTTCCTTCTTCTCGTTCCAAAGCGTGACCTACACCCTGGACACCTATCGTGGCGTGAACAAGCCGATGGAGAAACTCACCGACTTTGTGCTGTATATCACTATGTTCCCACAGCTGATTGCCGGTCCCATCATCCGCTATTGCGATGTGGCCGACCAAATCCGCAGCCGCGAATCGACCATGGATGACCGCTTGCACGGCTTCTACCGTTTCGTCATCGGTCTATGCAAGAAAATCCTCATCGCCGATGTCATCGGTGCCCAAGTGGATGCCATCCTGGGTCCGGCCAACTTCTCCCTTCTGGATGCAGGAAGAATCTCCGACATTTTCACCCGTGTCGCCGAATTGGACAGCACTACGGCTTGGATTGTCTCTTTGGCTTACACGTTCCAGATTTACTTTGACTTTGCGGGTTACAGCGACATGGCCATCGGTTTGGGTCGCATCATGGGCTTCAAGTTCCCCGAAAACTTCGACAATCCCTACACCTCGCGCTCCATCACCGAATTCTGGCGCCGCTGGCACATGACTTTGGGTGCGTTCATCATGAACTACCTTTACATCCCCTTGGGCGGCAACCGCAAGGGCAAGGGCAGAATGTACTTCAACCTCTGGATCTGTTTCCTGCTCTCAGGCTTGTGGCATGGCGCTTCATGGAACTTCGTCATCTGGGGTGCGTTGCACGGCTTCTTCATCTGTGCCGACAAACTATTCTTGGGCAAGGTGATGAAGAAAATCGGCAAGGTACCGAGCGTTATCCTCACCTTCCTTACGGTGAATATCATTTGGGTATTTTTCCGCATTGAGGATTTCGGCCTGGCTTGGTTACTCATCAAGCGCATGTTTGCCTTCGATTTTACTTTGCTGCCCTTCAGCGGCAACGCACAACTCTATATCACCATGATTGTGGCGGCCTTCTTCTCCTTCTTCACCCTGTCGAAATTCGGGCAAAAGGTGCAGGAGAAGGTTTATTTCTCCGATTTCACTAACGGCATTCATATTGCCGTATGGATTGTGGCTGCTTTTGCCTTCGTGTTCTGCGTGGCCGCCTTGAATGCCTCAAGTTTCAGTCCGTTTATCTATTTCAGATTCTGAGTCATGGGAAAAACAAAGATAACGAAAACCCTTTTGTTTGTACTGACAATACTGCTGTTGTCGGTTTCCGCTATTCAACAGCATTTTCAGTTGTTCACTTTTGAACCGCTGAAAGGTGTTTTCGAGTCTACTCCTAAGCCCAAATTGACCTTTGAATCATATTGTAACTTAAACTATCAGACGCAAGTAGAAAACCGTTTTCGCGAGAATTTCGGTTTCCGCGAACCTTTAATTAGGTCCTATAACCAATTCCTTTACGATTGTTTCCTTACCACCTACAACGAAGAAGTTGTCGTGGGCAAAGACCATTGGTTCTATTATATGCAACATGTCAACGAGTTCTATGGCACGGAGATGTACCGGTGGTACGATTCAACTGAGGAAGCCATTGCTGATTTCGACCGTGAGGCGAAACGGATGTGGAAATTACGTGGCATTTTGAAAGATTATGGCATCGAGTTCCTCATGTTTATGGCACCCGACAAAGGCTTTCTCTATCCCGAGCACCTGCCATATCGCAAACACGACACCACCACCGTCAATGCCCGTGAATACTATTCCTTCAAATTTGATGAATATGGCTTCCCCTACATCGAAATGACTAAATGGTTTTTGGAACTCAAGGAAGCCGACACCCTCCCGTATTCATTGATGCCCCAAGGAGGTGCACATTGGGGATTCTCTTCGGTTTTGGCCGCCGATTCGCTATTCCGGTTTATGGGCGCGTTGAACGGCAAACGGCTCCCCGAAATGAAGATTGGCCCTCTGCATGAAAGTTCCGAACAAATCAAGTATGGCGACCGCGACTTGGAGAATACCATTAACCTGAGCCATGTGCTTACACACGATTACGATAAACTGCTTGATGCCGAAGTGACCATTGTCAAAGACTCTGCCACGATCTGGCCGAGAGTGCTTTTTGTAGGCAATTCCTTCCTATGGCGTATGCACGACTTTATCCCGTTTGACGACATGTTCGCCAATTCCGAATATTGGTTTTACAACTCAACGGCCCATTTTGGCAAGGGCTATGCTCAAAAAGCCAGTGTGACCGAACTTGACGTTTTACAAAAACTGATGGATAACGATTATGTAGTTTGGTTCACCGATGGCAACCAAATGTATAAAACCAGCTATGGATTTGTTGAATCAGCCTTAATGAGCCTTTGTATTGATGACAACCTGGTGAGAAAAACACAAAACTATGTGATTGATAGTCTATGCAGAGACAGCCTGACCTTGCTGAAAATCCAAAACATGGATGACGCAAAACAAGATTCTTATTTGTGGAATACAGCTAACCAACTCATCAAAAAAGACCTTGAACATTATTTTCCCGCCCTATCGGGCGAAACCATCCCTACCGCAAGAAACCCAAGAATCAACGAAGTGCTGACCATCAGAAAAATAAAAAACGACACGAAATGGATGATTGCCATGCGCTGCCAATCCATCCTCCAAAACCTTCCGTTGGACGACATTCTGAAAGCGGAAGCACAGAATGTGATGTATGACAGACCGTTAATGCGTGACACGACCAAAGACATTTCACGAGAAACCTATGTGGAAAGCCTTACGAACGACATGGTTGAGCAAATACGTAACAAACCGGTTCTTATGGAACAAATCCAACAAAAAGCGATGGAAAATGGCAAAACCATTGAGGAACAACTGCGAGCTGACGCCCGTTGGATTATCAATGACAAAATACAAAAAGGAGAAATCGTTTGGGAAGAATGACACCATGAGGAAATTCAAAATCAAATATGATTTGCTGCTGTTTGCCCTGCTGATGGTCTTCCTTTTCGTGCCCGTCGTGCAGGAATGGACCGGTATCTTCCCCGTGAAGTTATTGAAAGGCGCCATTGAACCCACACCCAAACCCGAGTTGACCTTTGACAACTACCGTTCGAACACCTATCAGACGCAAATCGAGAAATACGTCAGCGAAAACTTCGGTCTGAGAGAACCTGTCATCAGGCTTTACAACCAATACATTTGGTCGGCATACAACAAGACCTATTGCCACTTCATCGTACCTGGCAAGAAAGGCTATCTCTATTATGCCTTGGCTGTTAACGAACATTTCGGCCTCGAGTTGCCAAAACATTATAAGTCGAACGAGGACGCCATGAAAGATGCCGACATTGAGCTGCGGCAGATGAACAAGCTTCGTCATGTGCTGAAAGACTATGGCATTGAATTCCTGGCTTTTATCGCACCCGACAAGCCCGAGGTGTATCCCGAATACCTGCCCCGCCGCGATGCCAACGACACCACCATCCACCTGACCGACTACTTCTCGCGCCGCATGAACGAGACGGGATTCCCTTACATCAACATGACCGACTGGTTTGTGAGCATGAGAGACACCGCCTCATTCCCGCTCTTCCCCAAGACCGACTCGCACTGGCGCTATTCGGCCATCTACGGCTATGACTCGCTCTTCCGTTTCATGAACACCTTGGACTGTGAAGCCAAGTTCCCCAACATCCATATTGGACCGCCTGTGGCTTACGAATCAGACAAGCTGGAAGGCGATGAAGAGACACTCAACCTCATCTTCCCTATCCGTGGCGGAAAGACCAAATACAAGTCGGACATTACCGTGGACGATGACACCATACAGCGCAAGCCCAAAGTGCTGTTTATTGGCGACTCGTTCATTTGGAGTTTAGGTGAGTTTATGCCTGCCAACGAAATCATGGCCGACCGCGAGATATGGTTCTACAACAACACCGCTTACATGGGCTTCGACAACAAGACCCAGAGTGTGAGAGACATAGACCGTCTTAGTCACATCCTTAACGCCGACTATGTGGTGTTCTACTCAGCGGGGCATCAATGGTGGGAAGCCACCTACGGATTTGCCAAAGACGCCTTGCTACAACTCTGCGTGAGCGACAGTCTCTTTGAGGCCACCGTCGACGATTACACCAAAAAAATGCGCAACTATGAGGGCTACACTGACATGACCGAAGAAGAAGTGCGCAAAAACATGGCCTATATGCTGCGCAATGACCCCGAACTCATCCCTGGACTCGACGGCGAGGACATGCCCACCATACGCAATACCGAACGCATCGAAGAAGCCTTGACCATCAACCGCATCAGAAATGACAGAGAATGGTTCAACGCCCTCAACTTCTATGCCGTGCAACATGGTATGAGTCCCGACGATGCCTTGAGCCTGGAGGCCCATCGCATCGCCCAAGGTGAGTCGCCGCTACGGGAAGAAATCGTCATCGACACAACAGCTTACATCCAAATGAAGAAACAGGAAATCATCAGAAAATGGCGCGAAAACCCCGACCAATTAAGAATGATGCAACAGAAAGCTAATGACAGAAAACTCACCTTGGAAGAGATGTTAGAGAAAGATGCCCAATGGATCATCAACCAACAAATCGAGAAAGGCAAACTATTCCAATAACAAAAGAATCATAACATGGTATTCAGCAGCAACATATTCCTACTCTACTTCATGCCGATTTTCTTCCTCGTGTATTTCATCCTGCCGAGGAAGGTGCGCAACTACTTCCTGTTGCTCGCTTCGCTGGTGTTCTACGCTTGGGGCGCGCCTGAGTTCATCATCCACCTCATCGTGTCGGTCATCGCCAACTTCTACTTGGTGCGATGGATGAACAAGACCGAAAAACCTGGTCTAAAGAAACTGCTCTGCGGCATTTCTATCGCCATCAGCATCGGCTTATTGTTCTATTTCAAGTACGGCAACTTCACGATGAACAACATCAATGCGGTGCGGGGTTGGTTCCATGCCGAGCCGTTGCAATGGGTCAAAATCCTGTTGCCCATCGGCATCTCGTTCTTCTCGTTCCAAAGCGTCACCTACACCTTGGACACCTACCGCAAGGTGAACGAGCCGATGGACAAGTTGAGCGACTACATGCTCTACATCGTCATGTTCCCGCAATTGATTGCCGGTCCCATCGTGCGCTACTGCGACATCGCCGACCAAATCCGCAACCGAGAGTCGCTCTATACGGACAGGCTGCATGGCTTCTACCGCTTCGTCATTGGTCTATGCAAGAAAGTGCTGATTGCCGACGTCATCGGGTTCCAAGTCGACCAGATATTGGGCCCGTCTAACTATGACGTGCTGACCTCTGCTCAACTGGCCGACATTGCCAGCAAGATTGCCACCATCGACTCAACCAGCGCCTGGATTGCCATCTTCGCCTTCACCTTCCAAATCTATTTCGACTTTGCCGGTTACTCTGACATGGCCATCGGTTTGGGTCGCATGATGGGCTTCAAGTTCCCCGAGAACTTCGATAACCCGTATGTCTCCACCACCATTTCAGAGTTTTGGCGCCGTTGGCATCAGACCTTCAGCGTGTTCATCAAGAACTATCTCTACTTCCCCTTGGGCGGCAGCCGTGTGAAGACCGAGGCCCGCAAATACTTCAATCTGTGGTTCTGTTTCCTCATCAGCGGTCTGTGGCATGGTGCGGCATGGAACTTCGTCGTCTATGGTGCCCTGCAAGGCATCTTCATCTGCGCCGACAAGCTATTCTTGAAGAAGTTCAACGAACGATTGGGGCGCATCCCTTCGGTGTTCTTCACCTTCCTCATCATCGTGCTGACCCGCTGCTTCTTCCGCATCGAGCGCATCGACCTGTCGTGGATGTTCATCAAGCGCTTGTTCGCCTTCGACTTCGCGCCGTTCCATTTCGGCGACAACCCGCACCTCTACGTCACCATGATTGTGGCGGCTTTCTTCTCGTTCTTCACCCTGTCGAAGGTTGGCCTCAAGGTGCAGGACAAGGTCTACTTTACCGAATACAACCGCCGACAACATATCATCGCCTTTGTGGTTAGCATCTTGGCTTTCATCTTCTGCCTCGGTGCCTTAAATGCCAGCGGCTTCAGTCCATTTATCTATTTCAGGTTCTAAACGATGAAAAACAAGGCCTTTCTCATACAGTTCGTGCTTCTCATTGCAGCTTGCATCGCCATCCTCGTCCAAGGCTTCACCCATTGGGTGCCTTTCAAGTTGTCGGGGTTTGTGGAGCAGCCTGAGAAGGTGCAACTGAATTGGAAGAGCTATTATGAAGGCAAATACCAAGATTATCTATCGGCCTACGCCAAACAAAATGGTGGTTTCCGCGAGCCTTGCATCAGAGCCTACAACCAATGCCTTTACTCGTTCTTCCATAAAACAACCAACGACAATATCGTCTTTGGCGAAAATGGGGAACTTTATCTGGAAATGTACCTCAAAGAGGTGACGGGCAAGACCCTCAAAGGCTGTTACGGCTCGGAAGACTATTTCAAATACAGGGCACAAAAAGACATCGAGAAGACCTTGGTGCTCATCGACAGCTTGAAGAAACACAACACGGCGTTCCTCTTTGTGGAGGCACCTTCCAAGACCTGGGTCTTCCCCGAATACATGCCGCAAAGCTACCGCGACTCCATCATGCCCCTATGTGTGCAAGACTATTACACGCAACTTTTTGAAGAAAACGGCATCCCACATATTGACTTCTTGAGTTACTTCAAGTCGCTGAAAGGCAAGACGAAATACCCGCTTTATTCGCGCTACGGCACCCATTGGGCGGAAAGCACCATCCCCTTCGTGGCCGACTCGATATTGAGAAAGATAGAGAGCCTCATCGGACAGGAAATGCCGCACATCGTCTGCCTCGACGAGAATTTGCGAACCCGTTATTCGAAGCAGGACGGCGAGTTGGAAGACCTGATGAATCTGTTGTTTCCGCTTCGTAAACCCGCCCTTCCTCAGCCCGTCATGGCCATCAGCGACACCACTTTGAGAAAGCCCAACCTCCTTGTGATTGGCGACAGCTATTTCATCCAATTGCATGAATCGGCCTTTGCGGACTGCTTCAACCGCTGCGACTATTGGAAATACAACGACGAAATCATCACCAAGGACATGGAATATCCAGGCAAGGTGTCGCAATACATCGAAGCCTACAAGGTCATTGACGAAGCCGATCTCATCATGGTCATCAACACGGCGCCTTACGCCTATAACTATATGTTCGGCTTCTGCGAGACGGCACATTTCGCCTTCCTCGACCATGACCATCAACGCATGGAAAAGCTCATCGAAGAGACTATCGAACGCATCAAAGGCGCGCCCGAATGGTACGAAAGCATCAGAAAGCAAGCCGAAGACGAACACCGAGACCTTGACTCCTTGTTGAGAGGTCATGCCCGATATGCCATCTGGATGGACGAAAAACAAAAACAAGAATAAGACAGCCATGGTATTCAGCAGCAACATATTCCTCTTGTTCTTCTTGCCGATATTCCTGTTGGCCTACTTCGTCACGCCCCAACGGTTCCGCAACTACACCCTGCTGCTTGCCTCGTTGGTGTTCTATGCCTACGGTGCTCCTGACTTTATATTGCTACTCATTGGAGAATGTATCATCAACTATTTCTTGGTGAAGGCAATGTATCGTTGTACAGACGGTGTGTACACTGTCTCTAACACAAAGAAAAAACTCTTGTGCGCCCTATCCATCATCATGGCTTTGGGGTTGCTGCTCTATTTCAAATACGCCAACTTCTTTGTAGATAACCTCAACGCCCTGTTAGGTTGGATGCATCATGTGCCTGTGAGATGGCGCGAAGTGGCCTTGCCCATCGGCATCTCATTCTTTACCTTCCAGTCGCTCACCTATACCCTCGATGTGTATCGCGGCACCACACAGCCCAGCCGAAGCCTCACCGATTATGTGCTGTATATCATGATGTTCCCGCAACTCATCGCCGGTCCCATCGTGCGATACAACAGCGTGGCTGCACAAATCATTAGCCGACAATCGACGATGGAAGACCGCATGACAGGATTCTACCGCTTCGTCATCGGTCTGGCCAAAAAGGTACTGATTGCCAATACCTTGGCACAAGTCGCCGACCAAGCCTTTGGCATGGGTAGCGGCCTCTCAACAGGTGCAGCTTGGATAGGCATGCTGTCCTACACCTTCCAGATCTATTTCGACTTCTCGGGCTACTCCGACATGGCCATCGGTCTTGGCCGCATGATGGGTTTCAGCTTCCCCGAGAACTTCATGAATCCCTACACCAGCCGCAGCATCACCGAGTTTTGGCGCCGTTGGCACATGACCTTGGGCACCTTCATGAAAGAATACCTTTACATCCCCTTAGGTGGCAACCGCAAAGGTACAGCACGCACCTACCTCAACCTCGTCATTGTCTTCCTTTGCTCGGGATTCTGGCACGGTGCCGCCTGGACCTTCGTACTTTGGGGTGCTTTCCATGGGCTTTTCCAAATCTTCGATCGCCTAGGCATGGCTAAAATTCTTGACAAGATGGGCAAACTACCCTCCATGCTGCTAACTTTCCTTGTGGTCAACTTGGGTTGGGTGCTATTTCGTGCCGATGGAGTGCAACAGGCTGGGGCGTTCTATCAGGCCTTGTTCGCCTTCAAGAATGGGGCTGCGCTTACCTTGGATACCCATTTCTGGACTGTGTTTGCCTTAGCCGTCGTGTTCTCCTTCATCACCTTGCTGAAAGGCGGACAGAAGCTGCAAAACCGCGTCTTTGCTGAAACCTACACTATCGGGCGCCGTTGGGTGATGTTTGCCTTGACGGCACTCTTGTTCATCCTCTCCGTCGGCTCGCTAATGGTGTCCGACTTCAACCCGTTCATCTATTTCAGATTCTGACGCATGAAGAGGCAACCGAAATATGGCATCATACTCTTTGCCCTGCTCGCAGTAGCAGCCTTCTTGCCCATGCTACAAGGTTGGTTCCATTGGTTTCCCACAAAACCCCTCAACGGCGTTACGGAAGAAATAGACAAGCCGACATTTGAGCTGGATGCCTACCGTTCGGGGGAGTTTGCCAAGGAAGCGGAGGCCTATACCAGTCGCCATTTCGGTTTCCGAGAGCCTATCATACGCCTTTACAACCAATATCTTTGGAACTTCTACCACAAGACCTACGCACACGACATCGTGGCAGGCAAAGAAGGTTGGCTTTATTACCCACAAAGCGTAAGGGACTATTATGGGCAAGAGCTATTGCGGTGGCATTCCTCCGTTGATGAGGCGCGCCAGAAGTTCGATAATGAGGTGAAATACATGAATTGGGCCCGCAGTATTCTAAAAGAAAACGGCGTTGACCTATTGGCCTTCATGGCCCCCGAAAAAAGCTTCCTCTATCCCGAGTTCCTCCCCGATGGAGAAAAGGACACGACCGCCTTCAACGCTTGCGACTATTTTGCCCAACGCTTTGAAGAAACCGGTTTCCCTTGTATTGAAATGACGCGCTGGTTTCAGCAGATCAAGGACACCGTTGACTATCCTTTGATTCCCCAAGCCGGAGCTCACTGGATCTTCCCCTCTGTCTATGCTGTCGACACCTTGTCGCGCCTCATGGGTGACCTGAAAGGCATCGAACTGCCGAAAATCAAAATCGGCGAGGCTTATCACACCCGCGATGCCGACCACGATTACGACAACGACCTGGAAGAACTCCTCAACTTGGCCTTCCCCATGAAGCACCAATACGGCTATTGTCCCCGAAACTATGTCAGCATTGAGCAGGACTCGACCAGAGTGAAGCCCAGAGTGCTCTTCATCGGCAATTCCTATTTCTGGGCCATGAATCTGTTTGTTCCTTTCAATGAGATGTTTGTGACGACCGAGTTCTGGTACTATTTCTCCACCGCTTATTCAGGCGACAGCCTTACCGAAACCACCAGCGTGAACGAATTGGATTTTGTCGAAAAACTCTTGGACTTTGACTATGTGGTGTGGTTCACCACGGGCAACCAGATGAACAAAGGCACCGCTGACTTTGCCGAGAAGACCATCCTTAACCTTTGCTACAGCCAGAAAGACATCGGCTTGGCCTACAACCGCATCATCGACAGCCTCGCCCTGACAACATTGGGCACGCCGATTATTGACACCAACGACAGAAGGCAGTTCTGGAACCTCGCCAATCAGATAGTTTTCGACCATCCCGAACGCTATTTCCCCGAACTGGCCTCCGACAGCCTTCCAACAATACGCAACCCGAGAATCAGGGAAATCCTTACCCTCAAAGAAATCCAGAAACACCCTGACAAGATGGAACAACTCGTCACCGACATGGTCAAGGAACTGAAGAGCAAACCTGTCCTCATGCAGCAAATCGAGGAAAAAGCCATAAAGAACGGAAAGTCATTGGAAGAACAAACGGTTATTGATGCCCGTTGGATTATCACCGACAAAATCAATAGAGGCGTTATCAGTTTAGAGTGACCTTAGTACCGCACAATGCGTTGCGTATAACTACCTGCCTTCAAGACATATACACCAGCCGGCAGACACGGACGGATAACGATTTCATCGATTTTATCATCGCCAAGAGTTTCAGAAAACACCTTTCTCCCCAATACATCATAGATAGCAATCTCATCAGCTTTACCATCGTCAGACAGCCATCGGAGATAGATTTCGTCTGAGAAAGGATTGGGGTAACAAGAAATCATTGCAGAAGCAAACTCCTCAATATCAAGATAATCCCTTAGTTCCTCGTCGAAATATTGAGAACGCTGGCTAAGAAACTCATCAGCTTTCTCCATATCCGTATACCATCTGTTCATGTTCCACGGGAAATGGAAGCGATTGTATTGGGACTCAACCTCGCCTTCCATAAGCTGCCGATATTCCTCCAACAGTGATTTCATGTAATCGTAACTGAAATAGGTCTCTTTAAGCTCATTATAACGTTTGCAGAACTGGAACCTGAACTCCTTGTTCTCCAAGAAACGGCTCATCACCATACTGTTGCCCTCTTGGTGAAGCGCATTGTCGAGTGCTTGAAACTCAACCCGTGAGAAACATCCATCACCGTCATAGAACATCATGCGGAAAGGCCTTCCTGGAGCCAGTTGCTCGATTTTGACGTTGTTGCTCGGCCAATCCAAGTTAGCGGTAAACATCTCGAAAAGCATGTAGTCGATGAAACAGGGCACATCCATGTGCGTAAAGGCATAGGCCGAGTCTTCGGGCTGCGTCAGGTCGGCATGCGACATGAAAGAATAAAAGCTACGCCACTCCGTGATGTCGCCGTAATTGGGCACACCCCAATACTTGACGATGGCGATACTGTCGAGGTTAGCATTATAGTGCTCTTTAAGATAATGCTCGTCGGCAGACTCCTCCAAGGTATAGATGCCCCAGTACTCACCGTTGATGAACACGACGATTTGCCTTACCGCCAATGCATCGATATTCAACTCACGGGCCAGCCTTTGCGAAAGATAGTCCGTTCCGCCCATCTGCAGCCAATTGCTACAACGATAAGGATGCAAGCAGAAGTTTTTGAACTTGACGATGGGCGAGTCCTTGAAAAACCGGAACAGGAAATGCTTTTTGCCATATGATTCGCGGGCGAATAGTTTCATGCCTTTTTGCTGAAACCATCGCGAAGCATTTCCATGAGTACGCACACCGCACATCTGGTTGATGCCCGTGTTGTCGGGTTCATAAAACTCCAAATTAATGGGACGTTCCCATTCATCTCCTCTCATTTTGAAGTTGCCCGTATGGGTCGAGTCGGCAGGATCATAATTGATGCCTGGAACGAAAATGCCTGTCTCATAGTCGAATAAAGCCAACGAATCCGCCGATAACGACATCACCGGCAAGCCATGGAAATCGCAACCTAAAGAACGGATGAAATACGAATTGGTGACGACACGGCTAACACAACTGTCATTTTGGTCGAACACCGCCGCACGGATGACAATGGCCCGCTCTACATGGCTGGGAAGATAGAATGTAGAAGGAATCGTATTGACAATGGTATAAATATTTGATTTTGAATACATTTCATCATCCAAAACCAAAGCATCCTCATAACGTGGAGACTGGGCTGTCGGGATATTGCTATTGGTAGTGTAACGGATATGGTTTTGAGGATTCGTGTTGTGCAATTCCAAAGGAAAAACACTTTCATAAAACCCGCCTTTGACGGAAAAGATGACCGTGTCGTTCTGGGCCTTCGCTAAAAACGTGGCAACAAAAACAAACCCTATGAGCCAAAGACATCTTTTCATTACGGAATATTATCGTGCAAAAATACAAAAAAACGGCCAATTGTATGATTGACCGTTTTTTATTGTTTCGCTTGTAGAGACGCGATGAATCGCGTCTCTACAAACCATTATTAAATCTTTTCCTCTTCCACACGCAGCGGCTTGGGTTCGCTCTTGCGGATGTCAAGTTCGTCGATGAGGTTGGTGGCACCGGCGTACTTGTCGATGATGAAGAGCACGTAGCGGATGTCCACGTTAATGGTGCGCTGGAGTTTGGGCTCAAAGTTGACGTCGCCACTCATGGCTTCCCAGTTGCCATCGAAGGCCAAACCGATGAGTTCGCCCTTGCCGTTCATGATGGGGCTGCCGGAGTTGCCGCCGGTGATGTCGTTGGTCGAAAGGAAGCACACGACGAGTTCGCCGTTGTCGTCGGCGTATGCGCCGAAGTCTCTCTTCTCGATGAGCTCGATAAGGCGGGCGGGGGCGTCAAACTCGTAGTCGCCGGGCACATACTTCTCAAGGATGCCGTTGGCGGTGCAGATGTAGTCGTAATGCACGGCGTCGGCGGGCATGTAGTCTTGCACCGAGCCATAGCTCATGCGCAGGGTCGAGTTGGCATCGGGATAGAGGCTCTTGC
>JAEEGJ010007734.1_pt1 | contig 30397 bp, 29 predicted proteins | sample 8958761 | NCBI WGS metagenome assembly JAEEGJ01 (sample SAMN16246546, study PRJNA631951) | gut metagenome | biome: gut microbiome; feature: rumen; material: RS-attached | host: Bos | place: Iran: Karaj | collected 2018-10
CATGTGGAGCGATTCGAGCTCTTCATCAACGGCTGGGAAATGTGCAACGCATACTCAGAGCTTAACGATCCCATCTACCAGAGGGAGCGTTTCGCAGCACAGGATGCCAATGCGGCAGCAGGTGACGAAGAGGCTGAACACACAGACGAGGACTTCCTTAACGCCCTTGAGATCGGCATGCCTCCTACAGGCGGAATCGGATACGGTATCGACAGGCTGGTTATGCTGTTGACGAACAGTCCTGCAATCCGCGACGTGCTGCTCTTCCCGACTCTCAAGACATTAAATTGAGAAAATGCGTTAACCATAAGGATTTGGGGATAGAGAAAAGAATTTAGTATCCCAATATTACCCCATTTTTTCCAAATCAGATGCACAGTAATTCATAAAAAAGACATCTGAAATGCGAGTCCAAGTTGATATTGTAAGACATTAAGGACACTTTCTAAGAAAGAAATTTCGAAGAGAGTGTCTTTTTTTGTCCCTGCTATGGTGAATCATGTCCCTACTGTAAAAAAGAAAGATCAGGAGCAGGGCGGATCATCCTTACATCGGAATTTAAGAAAAAAGCGGTTCTTTACTATATAAAAAAGAACGGCATTCAGTATAAAGAGAATGACGAAAGCGTGATAGGGATTCCCTTAGAAATCTACCTGCCGGAACAAAAAGGTGCAGTAGAAATCATGACATCAACATACTGTAATGGTAAAGGAAGAAAATGGGAAAATGCAAAGAATTGGCTATGCCTTAAGTCAGGCATAAAGCTGGTGCGCATCATAGGTCTCAGAAGAAAAGCATTTGACAACTGTATATGCCTTTCCTGCAATGATGACTCCGCAGCTGCATTTTCAGTTGCACTCTCGGTAGCGTTCGATATATTCGGCATAGAAACTGATATAGACATAGTAAGGGATATGGAAGAAATCGAAAGGTATTGTAAGTAGCATAGAAAAAAACTTATAATTATCGCAGTGGAAAGATTATCTTCCAGTATAAAGTTTTAAGAGAAAGGATATAAAAATGATAGACGAGACATTTGGAGAAGTAGAATATTGCGAAGATTTGGGATTTATCGCACATAAGGATATAGAGTTTGGCGGTAGTAAGTCCTCTATAGAAATAACAATATCGTGTGATGAAGAAGAGGATGGTATTGAACAGTTCCAGCGTGATGCATTTGTAGCTTTATTTGAAGACTGGGAGGACATGCAACATAAAATAGCAGCTGCTATTCTTGATTATTATAATGATGAAGAAAAGGGAGCATATGGCCCAGAAGATGAAGAAGAGTTGAGTAAATGGTGGCCTGATATCGATTCAGAAGAAGAAATGATGGAATATTTACACCTTGATTCGATAATTGTAGAGTCAGAGTATGTTATGGAAGACCTTGGTGAAAATCCAATATATGTTCTCTTTAATCGTGACTGGGGTGGTGAAGATCTGGAAGGTAACGGAGTTGCCGTATTAGTTGCAGATGGAGAAGTAGCAGAAGTCGGTTATAAAGATATTGCGCTTTGATGTTATTTTTAATTACAGTTTATCTGACTACGGGGGGTGCGGACAAATCGGTAGTTTGTCGAGATGCTGCCAACTTGGGATTTGTCGGGCTGAAGTTGGCGTGTTATACCGGAATATATTTCAGTAAAAACTTACTATCGCTTTATGTGTTTGAGGATTGGTCGTTTCTTACAGGGTTAAGATGCAAGTTTAATGCGAATGGAGAGAAAAATAGATGGGATTTTTTAGTGCTTTTAAGAAGAATAAAGGGAATGAAAATAATGAGGGAAATGGGAATTTCTTGGAAAACTATTTTAATTCAAGGTTTAAGATAAATACGGATAATATTAATTATTCAAGTAATGATATTTCCAGAATAGAGAAGAATTGTGAAATTCTGGAAAAAATGGGCATGCCCTGCTATAAAGAATTGAAACTCGTACCGGTTGATTCTATTGTAGAAATAGAGGAAAAACAGGAATTAGCATTACGTTTAATTTTTGATTTTTTTGTAGGAAGAAAAGCCTTCAATAGATTAAACAGTAGGGGAGATGCAGATGATGCAGACGTTATGATGCTAGCATTGAAATATGTTCCGGAATTTAATCAATTAGCGAGTTATCTGTCTGCAATTTCAAAAGGAGAAATCGGGGAAGATCAATTAAATGAGTTGGCATTTTTAGGTGAACAGGCTAGAGTGTTGGCATGGGTGTTGGGTTTAGCTGAGAAACCTGTGGAAACGGAATTGACTTTAGGAAGTAATTTAGTAAGTATATTTGAGAAATATGATGGTATCAGAGTTCTTATTGAAGGAAGCGATATCATATCAAAAGACGAAATCATGGAATATGCTGATTATATTTCAAGATTAGATTTCTATTGTATGGAACTTACGTTATCAAAAAAAGATACAAAGCAATTAAAGGATTTGAAACTGGATTGTATTCGTGAGCATAAATCTGCGATTGACATGGTAACGTCTTTTAGTATCGATAAGTATTTGATTTCAAAGTAGTTTCTATGTAGAACAACAAATCGGAATACAATGTAGAATTGATAACCGATTATATCGGAAGTTAATTAAGTCGGAAACTTACAGTTTTGCTGAATAGATTATCTTCCAGCATAACTGACTAAGAAGATTTCAGATGTTTATTATAAGGGATGAATACTTGCAAGAAAGGTGATAAATATATGGGGCTTTTCGGTTTGTTCAGCAAGAACAAGAAGGAACAGAAAGTAATATATGATGAAATACTGGGAAAACTTACTTTGTGTGAAGAAGGCTGGGTCGGTGATATAACAATGAAACTTTTCGAAAAGGAGCACGATATCGACTTGGTATTGGAATATGAGGAAGAACCTGACACGCAAATTTATTATGACTCATATCGTAAATACAAATATGAGCGTGAAAATATTGAACGGGAAGTGGAAAGGATAATTGCCAGTCAATACGATTATGCTGACGAATCGGACATTTTAAGCAGTACACCTTTGAGCATCGAATTAAAAAAAGATGGAAGTGTAAGCCTGATCTGTGCTATAGATGAAGAAGCTATAGTTATGGCAGAGTTTGAATTGCTCCCGCAAGTAAGGTATATTGCAGATTTGTAAAAGATATTTCAGGTTATCGACTAATGTGCTTATCTGAAAAATATATTTCAGTATTATATACGATGACAATCGAAGTTTGGTGAGGCATATATGGAAAAAACAACAAGAGAAAAACTGGCCAAGGTTGCAAAGGATATGGCGCAGGTTCCGTTTCATGGAGAAGTTGATGGGATGGCGTCCAATCTTGCGCCGATTGTGCGATTGTTTCCGACATGGAATCTCAAGGAAGCTGACGGGTTATGGTGTGCGGCGTTTGTCTATTATTGCTGCACTACAGCTGGATTCGGAATCCCGTACAGACCCGAGGAATGTAAAACCTGTCATCTGGCAGCATGTCTTGGCTGGGAGGAGTTTGCCACAGGCGATTGGCGGATTGAATACCATAAAGGGCCGGAAGGCTATATTCCGGAAACGGGAGACATCGTACTCTATGACAGGGTATTTGAGAACAAAGAGCACGACCATATAGGGATCGTCCTTGAGAAACGGGAGCGTACGATCCTTTCTGCAGAAGGAAATGTGAACAATATATCCGGAATTATCGAACGATCTATCGACGAACATATTCGTGCGTATATTCGAATTCCGGATGGGTATCGGTATAGAGAAGAGTGACAAATTCAGATTTGTTGGGCTGATGTGTTAGTAAGTTATATCGGAAGGATAACAGGCTAAGAGGATGACTATGGTGATGGATAAAGACTTCAGAGGAAATGCATATATAGTTAAAGGCGGCGAAGTTCTGCTGAATTACAGCGGCGGATTTGCTGATCTGGCAAATGAGATCCCGAATACGATCGATACCAGATTTGCATCTGCATCTATGGGCAAGACTTTTGTAGCTGTGGGCATCCTTCAGCTGATCGAAGAAGAGAAACTGGGATTCGAAGATACTATCGGCAAGATCCTGGATTTTGATCTGAAAGACATCGATCCCTGCGTTACAGTGAGACAGCTTTTGAATCACACATCCGGTGTCCCGGATTATTTTGATGAATCGGTAATGGATGATTATGAGGAATTGTGGACCGATTATCCCAATTACAGGATCAGACATAACAAAGATATGCTGCCCCTGTTTATCGATAAGCCGATGATGTACAGCAGAGGAGAGAAGTTTCAGTACAATAATTCCGGATATGTTTTACTCGCATTGATCATCGAAAAGATTACCGGTATGGATTTTGATGTTTATCTTAAGCAGAATGTTTTCGACAGATGCGGCATGAGTAATACGGGTTATTATTCTTTCGATAAGCTCCCATCGAAATGTGCAAACAGTTACATCTATTGTCCTGATACAGATGATTACCGTACAAATATATATTCAGTCGGTGCAAAAGGCACAGGTGACGGTGGTGCATTCGTAACTGTGGAAGATATTGTAAATTTCTGGAAAGGCCTTCTTGAACACAAGCTTCTATCTGAGCAGATGGTAACGCAGATGTTTTCCAAGCAGAGCGGGGACGGGAAGGACCCGGAAGAAGGGTATTACGGTTATGGAGTCTGGATCATTGACAATCCCAAAGGGAAGGACTATGTGTATATGCAAGGGTGTGACGATGGAATAAGCGCCATCTCTGAATATAATCCCAACAATGGAATGATAACGGTCCTGCTCAGTAATTACGGAGATAATGTGTGGTCGAGGATGAGAAAAATAAGGGAAGAAGCGATCTTTGCAAACAAAACCAAATTAGATGTGAAAAAGTGAGAGTAACAAAGACAGCGAAGGAGAATCCCAATGATCTCGGCAGAAGAAGCGATCAAACGTCTAAAAGAGGGAAATAAGCAATATGTTGCCGCGGATACTTTTCAGATGGATGTATCGCCGACGACGCTGGAGCATTTTGCGAAGAACGGGCAGGAGCCGTATGCCATTATTATCGGCTGCTCAGATTCCCGCGTGATCCCGGAGAGGATCTTCCACGCGGCCATTGGAGATCTGTTTACGATACGTGTGGCCGGAAATGTGATCGACGATCATCAGCTGGGAAGCATCGAATACGCGGCGGGGCATCTGGGAACGAATCTGATCGTTGTGCTCGGGCATACCCAGTGCGGTGCCGTTACGGCGGCGATCCACCACGATCCGGAGGGCTACATCAAGTTCATCACGGATGAGATCAAGCAGGCGATCGGAAATGAAACCAACGATTATCAGGCGGCTCTTCTCAATGTGAGAAGAAGTGTGGAGATCATAAAGTCCAGCCTTCAGATCCAGAAAGACGTGGAAACCGGACTGAAAGTAGTCGGCGCGATCTATCGGATCGAAGACGGCACAGTGGAGTTTGACGTGTAACTACCGTCAACGGTATTCTTTTCATTAGAGTATAGGAAGAAGTCAACAGACAATCATTACAGAGTATAAGCACTATGTGTGGAAGGGGCGAATATGAAGAAGAATAATAAAATGCCTACTATAGCTATTCTCGTGTCTATGAGCATTATGTTGTGTTCATGCTCAAATTCTGACGGCACATCTACCAGTACTTCTACTACGCATGCTCCTGCTTCCCGTGTTGAGCATGCTCCTGCTACATACGAGAAAAACATCACCGGAAGTGATGTGTATAACAACGGATGGTATTATGAATCTCTGGATATTCACAGGAACGTGGAAGTCAGAAACTATGAACCCAATAAGGGCGTGACGTGGAAAGTATATTTCTCTGAGGAATCGTTGTCGGAAGAAGAGATGGAGAAACTGAAAGAACGGGAGCCGGATATAATCAACAGTGGCGAGTTTAATGCTTCCCAATATGACTGGATCTATGTATATTGCGACGTGAATTCTACAAATTCTCCGGCACCGACAAGCGATATGCTTAAGATATCGTATCAGACCCAGTAGGCTGCACTTCAACATCCTAAAATCGGCAATTTTTCTCGGGGCAAACATCCTAAAGGCGGCAAATCCTATCGGCGCGGCTTTCTGGCAAGTTCCAGGTCCAGTGTGTCGCTGATCGTGATCGTGCCGCCATGGCGGTCGATCGCATCCTCGATTCTACTGAAAAACACTTTACGGATGCTTTCTTCGATGGCGATTTTATCCGATCACCTAAAGGTCGTTTTCGAGTTGCCTGTCCGCTTTTAGACATTATACTCTTTCTTGCCGCCGTGTCCGCCGAAGATCTGCCAGGACCCGGTTCCCAGCCGCTGGAAAAGCGCCTGCCGTTCTTCGGTGCAGAGCTCCTTATCCGTATCTACGGAAGTCATCAGGATCGGCGCATAAGTATTATACTGCAGCTGGCGGGGAGTCATATCCTTGAGGTTTACGAAGATATCTCCGGTAAAAGCGATGTGATGCTCATAATCCAGAAGGACGGTCTCGCCTTTGAGGTGACCGCCGCGGCCTTCGTATAGTTCGAAATGCAGATCGCCGAAATCGAAGAATCCGGTCTGTTCGAGCGGATGACGGATCTGCCTGTCATCTCCGATGACCGTGATCTTCTCCGGGGATACCGGAGTGTAGGAAGTCAGAGCTTTGCAAATACGGACATAGGGCTTATGGAGAGGATTGACCTCTCGATACCCGTCCTTACCTTCGTACTCGAGGCGGATGCAGGCAGCGCTCTTGGCGCTGGCGTAAACCTCATCAAAGAGAGGAAGAAGTCCGCAGTGATCCACGTCAGCATGAGTGATCAGGGCCGACTTTCTGACTGTGTCGAAATCCGGGATCAGCTTCTTAAAAATCTCCAGCATCTCTTCCTGATAGCACGCATAGCCGGTATCGATGAACAGGTATTCGTTTCCGCTTCGGATAATGGCTGTATTACTTCCGCATGGCGGTTCGATGAGCGTGATGGCCGTGTCGTCTGAGATCTTGTGCTCCGAGATCCTGGGTTCGAAGGAAGACTTTCTGGAAAGTGCCAGTAATTCGGCAAACCGGCTGATGCTGTCAAACGTCCGATATGGGGAAACGCCCGTCTCGTCCAGGATCTGCATGGCCAGATTCGTATTGATCAGAAGTTCATTTTTTGAGTCAGGAGAGATCTCCATGGAAGAACTCAGTTCATCCACAAAGGTATGGTAGAAGATACTGTTATCGTAGATCTTATCGGCATGGTTATAGTCGATCAGGCGGACATCGCAGAGTTTCTTCGCTTCTTCGATGAATTCCTTGATCCGGTCCTGCTTATCCACGATCAGCCCCATCTTAAAAAGCTGGTATTCGGTTCCGTTTTCCTGGGAGCTGATATAGGAGATGTTGAAGTTATAGGCACTGATCAGTTCCAGTACCGATGTAACGCTTCCCGGTTCATCCTTGAGCTTAAACTCGAGAAGAACGACGCTTCTGTCTTCCTCATCACACTGCAGATACCCGATCGCGGTAAGTTCTTCCGTTGCTTTAGAAAGCTGTTCCGGTGTGCCCTCGGCGTCGATAAAAAGCATATGGGAGTCCACGGCCTTATTGTAACTGACGCGGGTAATGTTGATCCCAAGTGACGCGAAGCAACGGCTTGCCTTTAGAAAAGCACCGATATGGTTGGGCATTTTTGTAACGAAAGTCTTATTCATAGCTCTTTCTCCTCGACTATAAAATGCTCTGAAGAGTCATTTCCCGGAATCGGTTGACTCATTATAACATCCGGACGGAATGGGTCCTATACCATTCTGGTATAAAAAACTGGATGAAAACGGTGTTGACAATCTCGTATCACAGAAGTAAGATAACGGTGTTACGTAACAGCGTTATGTAAATAGCGCATTTTGTGAGGATGATCATGAAAAACGAAAAAGAAACGAGAGAAAAGCTTCTTTCCTGTGCGAAAGAGGAATTCATGGAGAAGGGCTTTCAGAATGCCTCGCTTCGTCAGATCTGCAGTAAAGCAGGGGTGACGACGGGCGCGGTCTATTTCTTCTTTAAGGATAAGGACGGTCTCTTTTCAGCCCTGGTGGAACCTACCTATCAGGGTGTGTTGGGGGCGCTTATCCATCACCTTCAGGAAGATATGGAAGAAGATCTGGCGACCTATGTCCATAAGCCCGGTGACCACGATCCTTTTGTCGAAGAACTGATCCATGTTCTTTATCAGAACCACGATGCGGTGACTCTCCTGATTTCGAAATCGGCCGGCTCGAAATATGAGCATGTGGTAGATGAGTTTATCGGGATGATCGAGAAGAACTTCATGGGACTTGCGGAGAACTATGCCAACTCAGTTCCCGGGAAACAGCTGAACCGTCCGATGGTCCACTGGCTCTCGCATCTTTCGATCATGACATTCGTCCATCTCCTGTCTCACGAAAAAGATGAGAAACAGGCGTTACGGTTCATGAAGCCGGCGATGGATCATCTGATCCTCGGATGGATGAACTACATTCTCGAAGATAAGGAAAAGTAAGGAGAAAGAGTATCCGAGACCCGGGATAACAGAAGATGGTACAACTATTTAACAGGGTTAGCAATAACTAACTAGAATGTGTGAAGGAGAAGCGACAGCAATGTATTTGACGATTCAAGATGTGAAGAAGAGCTACGGAGAAAACGGGAGTTATATTCAAGTGCTGAAAGGGATCAGTACCAGTGTGGAAAAAGGGCAGATGTGCGTGATCCAGGGAACCAGCGGTTCCGGTAAATCGACACTTCTGAACTGTATCGGAGGTCTGGATACGATGGATTCCGGATCTGTGAAAGTCGAAGGAAAAGAGATCTTCGGATTAAAGCCGATGGCGCTGTCCGAGTACAGAAGAGAGAACCTGGGATTTGTGTTCCAGTTTTATAACCTGGTACCGAATCTGACCGTTCGGGAGAATATCCAGATCTGTCAGCATATTGCGGAAGATCCGCTGGATCTGGATGAGCTTCTGGATACGCTGGGATTGGCGGAGCATCAGAATAAGTTTCCGTCCCAGTTAAGTGGCGGACAGCAGCAGAGGTGCGCGATCGCCAGAGCCCTGATCAAGAACCCGAAGCTCCTTCTTTGCGATGAGCCGACGGGAGCACTGGATTCAAAGACTTCCAGGGATATTCTGGTTCTTCTGGAGAAGATCAATGCCAAATACAATACCACCATGCTGATCGTTACCCACAATAACTCCATCAAAAACATGGTGCATAAGGTGATCCTACTAAAAGACGGCGTGATCAGGAAAGACTACGAAAACGAAGTCCGGACTCCTGCGGCAGAACTGGAGGATCTCTGATGAATCGTGTATTGAATAAAAGACTCCTTCGGGATCTGAAATCGAACTTAGGCCGTTATCTGGCGCTGATGTTCATGATTTTCCTGGGTATTTATATCGTAGTGGGAATAGTAGGCTCAGCTGAGACTGTTATTGTCGGAACAGAAAAATGGAAAGAGAAGAATCAGGTGGAAGACGGACAGTTTTCTGTTTTCCTTCCGCTGAGTGAAGAAAAAGAAAAGGAGATCACCTCGAAGGGAACAAGCATTGAGAAGATGTTTTCCATGGATCTTCGTGCCGGCGACGGATCGGAGCTTCGCGTATTTGCCGTAAGAGAAAAGATCGATCTGATCATGCTCGATGAAGGCCGCCTTCCTTCTTCTGAAAATGAAGTGGTACTCGAAAAGAACTATGCCCGTGTCCACGATCTTTCTATCGGAGATCTCATCACGATCGAGAACAGTGCTTTTTCCGTAGTCGGAACCGGTTCTGTTCCGGACTATGACCAGATGCTGAAGACATTTGCCTCACCTGCCGTAGATGCGGAGAGTTTCGGCGTCATGTTCGTTTCAAAGGAAGGCTACAGAAAACTGACAGAAGATCTTCCGGAGAAAGTAGAGACATATACCTATGCGTATCGCCTCGGAAATGAGACCTCCGATGAGCTGAAAGACCGGATCGAAGGGCTGACTTCCTTTGTGACCTATGAGGACAACATCCGTATCGAGGGCGCGGCGGGAGATGTCATCATGGATAAAAAGGTAGGCTTGATCGCCGGTGTGATCGTGCTGTTCCTCTTCGCCTACGTGATCTCGGTGTTCGTCGTTCACCAGATCGAAAGAGAACAGCCGGTGATCGGTGCCCTTTACGCTCTCGGAGTCAAAAAGAGAAATCTTTTAGCGCATTATGTGATCCTTCCGACAGTGACTGCGCTCATGGGCGGACTCCTCGGTCTTCTGGCCGGATTCTCGCCGCTGGGCGTCGGTTTTATGGGAAGGACCCATTACGAATACTTTTCGATTCCACAGTTTCCGATCGTATATGCCCCTTACCTGATCATATACGGAGCAGTGCTGCCAGCTTTCATCTGCCTGATCGTCAATCTCTGGACAGTAAACCGCAAGCTTTCTAAGACCGCGCTGTCACTTCTCCGGAATGAACAGACGGCTGGAAACTACAAGCAGGTGAATCTCAAGGTGAAGAACTTCAGCGCGCTCTTTAGCATCCGCCAGCTTCTTCGCGAAAAGCGCTCGGCGATCACGATCGTGGTCGGTATGCTGATCACCTTTATGATCGTCTCCCTCGGCATCAATACGTATGTGCTCTGTTCATCCGTGAAGGAAAAGAATACGGAAGATACGAGATATGAATACATGTATCTGTATAAATATCCGGATGAGAAGGCGCCGGAAGGCGGGGAAGCCACTTTTGTGAAGAACCTTTCGATCGACTGCCTCGGATATACACTGGATGTATCTGTCATCGGAATCGACGGCGAAAGCCGGTACTTCGATGCACATCCGGAAAACGGGAAGAATAAGTGCGTGATCAACCGTTCCATGGTGCAAAGATATGGCTATAAAGTCGGAGATGAGATCTCTCTTACCGACTCGGTGGAAGATATGGAGTATACCTTTACCGTTACCGGCATCAGCGAGTATTCTGTCGGCTTTACCATCTTTATGGATACAGCAAGTATGAGAGAACTCTTCGGTGAGAAGGAAGACTACTTTAATGCCGTGTATTCAAATACAGCACTTCCGATCGAGGAAAACCGGCTATATTCAGTCACAACCAAGCAGGATATCGAAAAGAGCTCATCCATTTTCCTGGAGACGATGGCGCCGCTTACGGTAACTCTTCTTTCTGCCGGATCGGTGATCTTCATGGTAGTGATGTATCTGATGCTCGCCGTCATGATCGACCGGTCTACGATGGGTATCTCACTGATCAAGATCTTCGGATACCGCCCCGGAGAGATCCGTAAACTGTATCTGAACGGGAACTTCTATGTAGTCCTCATTGGCGGTATACTGGCTTTTCCGATCGCAAAGAAGATCATAGATACGATCTATCCGAGTTTTATCGCAAATGTTGCATGCTCGATGAATCTTTCGTACTCCTGGTATCTGTATCTTCTGATCGCCATCGGTGTGATACTGATCTATTTTGCCGTAAGCTCTCTTCTGGTTAGAAAGATCAAGCGGATCTCGCCCGCGGAAATTTTGAAAAACAGAGAGTGAAAAAAGTTAGCCAAAGCTAACCAATTGTGATACAATGCTCTGCAGAGAAAAAAAGGAGCATTGAAAACTATGGGTCTTTATAAGAAGTTTGTAAACCAGACGCGAAAGCCGGAAGGTGTCTTAGGAAAGCTGATGGTGAACGGGATGAACGGAGGTCATGCCAAACTTGCTGACTGGGGGATGTCGTATCTTCCGAATATCACACCGGATGATATCGTGGATCTCGGTTGCGGCGGAGGAAGAAATGCCGGAGAACTGGCAAACCGCTATCAGAATGCGCATGTGATCGCTATCGACTATTCGCCGGTATCGGTCAAAAAAGCTTCTTCGCATAACCGAAAATGGATCGAGGGCGGACGAATGCTGGTAAAGCAAGGAGATGTCAGTCATCTGCGTCTGCCTTCCGGAAAAACCGACCTGGCCACGGCTTTTGAAACGATCTATTTCTGGCCGGGACTAGAGAGATGTTTTTCTGAAGTATATAAGATCTTAAAGCCCGGTGGCACATTTCTGATCGTCAATGAATCGGATGGTACAGATGAAACAAGCCTGAAATTTCAGAAAATCATTGACGGGATGCATTGCTACACGGCATATGAGATCGATGCAGCACTAAAGAGTGCAGGTTTTTCCGATGTACAGGTCAATCATCATGAAAAAAAGCCGTGGATTTCCGTGGTAGCGAGGAAAGGAGCAAGAGTATGAAACCGGATTATAAGAACTGGATGCCGAAAGGAATGGTAATGGGAAGTGCGATCGGAGCGGGAGTTTGTATCCTGCTGCTTGTGCTATTCGGATGTACTCCGTTGCTTTCGTCCGGAAGTGTGAAGACTGTTTTGACGATCGTTTTTGCGGTTATTTCGGTCTTTATGACTGTTATGACCATTTGGATGTTCATGATGTACCGGGCCTTTTCCTATAACGGGAAAAGACAGATGTCCAGACAGATCATTGAAGGATTGGCGCACTATGTGCATATTCCTGACGGGGGCATCGGGCTTGACGTCGGTTGCGGAAGCGGGGCGCTGACTATTGCCTGCGCGAAAAGAAATCCCAAAGCATCGATGGTCGGTATCGACCGCTGGGGAAAAGAATATGCTTCTTTCAATCTCCCTCTTTGCGTGAAAAATGCTTCCGCCGAAGGAGTCAGCTCAAATACCGAGTTTAAAAAAGGAGATGCGGTAAAACTGGATTTCGATGATGAGGTCTTTGACGCAGTCACCAGTAATTATGTGTACCATAATATTCCATCTTCCGATCGCCAGAAGATCCTTCTTGAAACTCTTAGAACACTGAAAAAGGGCGGTATATTTGTGATCCACGATATCATGTCGAGAGCAAAGTATGGAGACATGGAGGCCTTCGCCGGAAAACTCCGCGCAATGGGATACGAGAAAGTTGAACTGATCGATACCACCAAAGGCAAGTTCATGACACCTTTTGAAGCGATGTGGATGGGACTTTCCGGATCGAAGATACTGATAGGGAAAAAGTAAAGAAAAGCAATTAAATGAAAAGAAGAAAGAAGTGATCCTTAGCCGGTGGCAAGGATCACTTTTTTGCCTACTAAGCGGATACAGCCATCGTCCTGCATGCGTCCGAGTTCACGACAGACAGAAGATCTTTCCGAACTTACATAAGCAGCCAGTTCCTCACGGGTCAGAGTTAAACGGCAGGTTTTCCCTTCGGGCCCCTCAGTAGCACCTTCTTCAAAAAAGAGAAGAAGCTTATCGCGAAGTGATTTCTGAGTCAGAAGACAGATCTTCTTGTTCAGTTGGATATTCGTGGCAGCCAGGATCCTCATGAGATTGACAGAGAGCTTCCCGAGGATCGGATCGATCTCAGGTTTAGAGAAGAGCAGATCAAGATTCATGAAGAGGATCTCAGTATCTCCGACAGAACGGAAATGTATAAAAGAGTTTTCTGTTTTGGTCAGAGAGAATGCCTGTCCGATCAGCTCACCGGGCGTTTCCCGAACGACCAGTTCCTCTTTGCCGGAAAAGCCGGAAAACTGAACATCTATGTTACCCGACAGGATCATCCCGGTATGGCATATGACTTCACCGGGAGAAAAGATATCGACATTCTTCGTGTATTTCCTTCGGCAAGAGCAGGTCCGTGACAGGATATCATCGATCTCGTCCGGGGTGAATCCTCGAAACAGATCTGATTGTAATTCGTGTATTTCGTTTTTTAACATTTTTTTTGAGATGTTGCGCAGGCAACTTTTTTTGAAACTCCTTTTTAGTATACTGTCACAGTTAGCAATGGCTAACCGATTGAGATTATTATATTCAATTTTATAGAAAAGGCAATACTGGGGACGAAAAATGTTAAAGATAGCTATTTATGGTAAAGGCGGAATAGGTAAATCAACCACAACGTCGAATCTTGCAGCCGCTCTTTCGCGCCGTTATAAAGTCATGCAGATCGGATGCGATCCGAAAGCGGACTCAACTAAAAACCTGATGGGGGGCGAGAAGATCAGCACGGTTCTCGGAATGATCAAGGAGAAGGGTGAAGACGTCGAGCTTTCTGATCTTGTCCACGAAGGATATAACGGTGTCCTCTGTGTAGAATCGGGTGGACCGACGCCCGGTATCGGATGTGCTGGTCTTGGTATCATTTCGGCTCTCCAGAAATTGGAAGAACTCGGTGCTTTTGAAAAATACGACCCGGATATCGTTCTCTATGACGTGCTCGGCGATGTCGTCTGTGGCGGATTTGCCATGCCGATCCGTGACGGATATGCAGAACATGTCTTTATTGTTACTTCTGGTGAGATGATGGCTCTTTTTGCCGCAGATAATATCTCCCGTGCCGTGGACAATTTCAAAGAACGCGGGTACGCCCGTGTACGTGGCCTGATTTTAAATGAGCGGCTTGTTGAGAATGAAACGGATCTTGTTACCCGCTTTGCCAGAGAACACGACCTTCCGGTTATTTCCCATATACATAGAAGTAAGATGGTGCAGGCGGCGGAACAGGAGGGAAAGACTGTTATCGAGAAGTTCCCCCAATCGTCGATCGCTAAGGATTATGAAGAATTGGCAGACAGAATAATCAGTCTCTGCCATGGGGATGATACGTCCATACAAAAAGATCCGTATACCGAAGAATTGAATTATCTGCTTCGGAGGTGATGACCATGCGATTTGAACCGAACCTTTGTTACTGCAATCCTGCGCATGGTGGATGGGGAATCATCCGTGTCGCAGCACTTATCCCCGGATCCTATCTTCTGTTTGTCTGCCCGTCGGCGTGCTTCCGGCATGGGGCACTCGGAGCGATCCAGCATCACTATAAAGACCGTATTTCTTATCTTTATATTGACCAGAGCGACATCGTGGAAGGATACGATCAGGAGATCCTCGATGGCGTGGATGAGCTTCTGGAAAGAACGGAAAAGGACATCCGTCTTCTCTTTATTTATGTTTCCTGCCTGGATGATTTTATCGGTACGGATATGGAGAAAGTGACCGCGATCCTCGGGAAAAGATATCCGGATATCCTTTTCCGTGCAGGACATATGAATCCGATTGCATCTTCCACCAAGATGCCGCCGGCTGTCACGACGTTTGATGCGATGTTAAGTGTGCTGCCCGATTGGGAGAAGACGGATGATGGCGTAACGCTCTGGGGAAACTTCGTCGGAATCCCGGAAGATAACGAACTGATCCGGGTCCTGAATCAAAATGGCCATATGGTCCGCCAGATTTCCTCGTGCAGTACTTTTTCAGAGTATGAGGAGATGTCCCGCTCCGGAAGATCTATAGTGATAAAACCATTTGTGAGATATGCGCTGAATCGTCTGGAGAAAAGAACCGGAGCTACACACGTGGAAATGCCGATATCCTATGATATCGATACTGTCGCTAAAGAGTATCAGGATCTGTCTGACTTTTTGGGAGAAGATCTTTCTGAAAAGATTAAAGACGACCGTTTCTTATGTGAACAGGCGATCCATTATGCCAGAGAAGAAGTTGCGGATGTGCCGGTCTTTGTTTCTGACAGTGCGACCGTATTTCCCCTATCTCTGGCCGTAGCACTTCTGAAATACGGGTTCCGTGTCACGCGTGTCTATCTTTCTGAAGTGGTGGGACCCGATCAGAAGTATGCCGATATCCTTCTTAACGAGTATCCGCAGGTCGAGATCATTCAGGGGGATCATCCGGATTCGGTTTTCCGTTCGGAAACGGAAACGATAGCTCTGGCAGTAGGCGAAGAAGCTGCCTACTTAAGCAATGCGCGATATGTTGCAGATATCTCTTCTGATGAAGGAATGCTCGGATATCAGGGAATAAGGATCCTTATGGATACTATGCGGCTCGCGATGAAAGAAAAAGCGGATATCCGAAAACTGATCGATGAATACGGAGGAATCGTCTGATGAATAAAAAACATAAAGTTTGTATGTATCTTCCTCCTTTTGCAGGAGATTATTCAGGGGTATGTTCCGCGCTTTTTGATCTCGGCGGTATGATCTGCATTCATGATGCGGCAGGCTGCACGGGAAATTATACCCATTTCGATGAGCCAAGATGGTACGGCAGTCATTCTATGGTGTATTGTACAAGCCTTCGAAAAGTGGATGCTATCCTTGGTGACGATGAGAAACTGATCGGGAAGATCACAAAGAATGCTTTGGAACGACATCCGAAGTTTATAGCCATTGTCGGAAGTCCGGTACCGAATGTCATCGGTTTTGATTTTAACGGAGTCGCCAGAGCGGTCGAAAATAGAACCGGTATCCCTTGTTTCGGATTTCCGACCGCGGGAATTAAAGGTTCTTACTATGACGGTATTCTTATGGCTTACACCGCACTTACAGAATATTACGAGAAAAACCCGGAGAAGCGCGACCCCTGGAAAGATGAAGGATCAGTAGCTGTCCCGGGCATTTCACCTCTGGATATGCATCAGGAAGTGTATGACGAACTGTGTGGAACGTTAACTGAAAACGGTGTCGCTCTGATGCAGGAAAAGGGAATGTACGGCTCCCTTTTGTTGTACCAGTATCCGGAAAAAGTCACGCTGAACCTGGTCTGGAATCAGGCGGGACTTGCGATCGCCAAAGCTATGGAAAAGAAATATCAGACTCCTTATATCGTGAATTTCCCGATAGGACAGAAACAGATGAGTTCGTATCTTGAACTGGTCCGCGAGGGGAAGACCGCTGTGTTTAAGGTGCTTAGTCCTAAGACTTCCCGACGATCCGGAGTCATTATTGCTGACTCGGTGATCGGGGACTCGATACGAAACTTCCTGCGGTCAGAAAATATAGACTGCAAGTTATATACGATCGAACATGAAGATGATGTATCCACTTATCTAAGTGATGAAGATACGATCCTTTCCGTAGTGAAGGATCAGAAGGATCTTCTGATCGCAGACCCGTTATTTATAGAGTTTTCGGGAGGGGTAAAAGATCAGATACCTTTTCCGCAGTACTCCGTCTCAAGCCGTGTAGGAAAAAACAGTTACTGGAATTACCTGGATGAAAATAAATGGCTTGAACTTGATCTGTAAGCCCGTTCGGCGCTTTTAAACGACCGGCTTAAAAATATACATAATTCTTACTAAAGTAAGTAGAAAGAGGATTATTATGAAGAAAAAACTTCTTGCCGGCTTAATGTCGGTAGCTATTGCACTTTGTGCCCTCTCGGCCTGTGCAAAGAAAGATGAGGAAACGAGCGCTTCATCTGCTTCTGAGACGCAAACGATCGAGGAGACCAGTGCGGAGACGTCGGAGAGTGTTTCCGAAAGTTCTTCGGAGGAGTCTTCCGAGACCAGCGCAGAGGTCAAAGGAGAAAGCAAAGCTTCTGAGAACCCGTTTGGTGATCCCAATGGCACACATACTGTCGTCGATCATGCCGGAGATACCGTTGAAGTTCCTAACACGATCAATCGAATTGCAGTAGGTTCTTTCTATCCGCTGGCATCTGTTATTGCGGAGTATCTGGGTTCTGCAGAAAAGATCGTGGGTATTCATCCGGTATCTATGAGTGCTGCGGAAAACGGTCTTCTTGGACAGATCTACCCGGAGATCTTAAATGCGAATACAGCTTTTATCAGTGGAGATGAGGTAAATCTGGAGGAACTCCTGATCCTTAAGCCGGATATTGTCATCGGTGTCGGACAGGAACAGGCAAAAGCGATCCGTGAAGCCGGCATCCCGGCGGTTACCACCTCTGCTTCTGCATGGAAGTATGACATTATCGAGACCTATGAGCACTGGATCGACCTTCTCGACCAGATCTTCGGCGGTTCGGATTTTGCAAAGAAGGCTATGGAGAAGAGTGATGCTGTCCATGCGGATATCATCGAGAAAACAAAGGATATTCCGGATGATCAGAAGGCACGCGTCCTGGTTCTCTTCAAGTACACAGATGCGGCGATGGTAGCTTCCGGTGTGAACTTCTTCGGCCAGTGGTGGTGCGAGTCCGTAAATGCATACAATGTTGCCAGCGAAGTGCCGGATGGTTCTATCCTGAAGATATCGATGGAACAGGTATATGAATGGAATCCGGATATTATCATTATCACCAATTTCTGCGGCACACAGCCGGAAGATCTCTATAACAATGCTATCGGTACAGATGATTGGAGCACGATCAATGCAGTAAAGAACAAGCGTGTCTATAAGATGCCTCTTGGTCTTTATAGAAGCTATACACCGGGTGGAGATTCTCCGGTTACTATGCAGTGGATGGCTTCTGTGATCTATCCGGATCTTTTCAAGGATACAGATATCCGTAAGATCGCAAAGGAATACTATAAGGAAATGTGCGGATACGATCTTTCTGACGAGCAGCTGGATATGATGTTCATTCCGTCACGTGATGCGGCAAGAGGCCTCTGATCCGGGGACATAGGTGAACATGTGAAAAAGAAAACAGAATTAATCTGGGTGATCGGCATTACTATTGCACTTGTCGCATCTTTTCTGATCGCGTTAGGTGTGGGCCGGTACTCGATCCCCATCAAAGACTGCGTAAAAGTCCTCCTGGGCATGAAGGTCGATGATCCGAATGTGAAGACGGTACTGTTTAAGATCCGTCTTCCCAGATCGATCCTGGCGATTATCGCAGGCGCGGGTCTGGCCGTTGCCGGTGCAGCCTTTCAGAGTATGTTTTCCAACCCCCTGGCGACTCCTGATACTCTAGGAGTCGCCACGGGCGCTTCTTTTGGGGCAACGCTCGGAATTATGCTGCGGCTTCCTTCTCTCGGAATTCAGGGAACAGCTTTTGCTATGGGCCTTATATCCGTAGGTCTGGTGTATATGATCAGCCGCGTGAAAGGCGAATCTTCGCTTGTCATGCTGATCCTTTCCGGTATGGTGATCAGCTCGCTTTTTGAAGCTCTGGTTTCATTGATAAAGTATGTGGCGGATCCACAGGATGTGCTGCCGGAGATCACATACTGGCTTATGGGCAGTTTATCCGGAACCAGTTTCAAAAAACTGTGGATCGGAACGATCCCGATGCTTATTGGTATTATCATTCTCTTCTGTTTGAGATGGAAACTGAATGTGCTGTCGCTGAATGATGATGAAGCACGGGCGATGGGAATCAATCTGAAACTGATGAGGGGACTTACGATCGTATCTTCAACAATGATTACCGGATCTGTTATTGCCATGTGCGGTAAGGTCGGCTGGATCGGTATTTTGATCCCGCATATCTCCCGCATGATGTTCGGAAACAATAATAAATATGTTATTCCGGCCAGCATCGGACTGGGAGCGACGTACCTTCTGCTTATTGATACAGTTGCGAGATCTGCAACCGCTGCGGAACTTCCGATTTCGATCCTTACAGCGATTATCGGCGCTCCGGTATTTATTATTCTGCTTCGTCGGACAGGAGGTGTAAAAACATGATTTTTGAGGTGAAAGATGCATCATTCGGATATAAGAAAGGACCTGACATCCTTAAAAATCTTTCTTTCTCTGTCAATGAGGGAGAGATCCTTTCGATCCTGGGATCAAATGGTGTCGGCAAGACGACTCTGCTGAAATGCACGCTCGGTTTTCTTCCATGGCGTACCGGCTGCACATATATCAATGGTAAACCATGGCACGAATGGAAGAACCAGGAGATCTGGAAGAAGATTGGATATGTGCCGCAGGCGAAGCGCTCCGCCTTTTCCTATACCACGGAAGAGATGGTCCTTCTCGGACGAAATGCCCACCTGGGAATACTTGCACAGCCGACGAAGAAAGACTACCGCTTTGCGGAAGAATGTCTGGATATGGTCGGGATGAGCCGGCTTCGCGGGAAGCTGTGTAATGAGATCTCCGGCGGTGAACTGCAGATGGTCCTTATTGCCAGAGCATTAGCTACAGATCCGGAACTTTTGATACTGGATGAACCGGAATCAAATCTCGACTTTAAGAATCAGCTGATCGTTATCAGTACGATCCATAAGCTGTGCAGAGAGCGGGGCATCTCATCCATTGTAAATACCCACTATCCGGAGCACGCGCTGGCGATATCCGATAAGGCCCTGATCCTGAATCGTGATGGAAGCAATTCATTCGGAAATGCAAACAAAGTGATTTCCGAAGAAAACCTTTGCAGGGCGTTTGATGTTGCTGTGCGGATCCGTGATTTTATGATCGAAGAGAAAAAGCATGTATGTGTGCTGCCCATTGATGTGCTCAGTCGGGACATAAACGAACAGGTGACAGTTGTCGAAGGGAGGAATCGATTTCGTGAGAGAAGAAGAACTGCATTACACAGCAGAAAATAAAGAGGCAAAGCTTGTCGGCCGTGTTCCTTGTGTGGTACAGCTTCCTTTCCAGGATTATCTGGATGAGCATATCTCTGACAGGAAAGAGTACAACATCGCGTTAGCGGAGTTTGGTTTATCCTGGGTCGATGATATCTTTCGGGAATGTGATCCGGATGTTTTCATGGGAACCGGTATCGAAGGACTTGTCCATCATCCGGCTATAAAGGAAAAAGGGTATCGCACATCGGGAAAAACACTTCTCGGGAATGCGGACTTTTCTTCCTTTTCAGATCCGAGAGAAATGTTTGATATATATTCGTGTATTCCTCTGGTAATGGTCGTGGATACCGCTCAGTCGAAGGGAAGAAATGAGCCGGAGACTTTTTCTGATCTCCTCTCTTCCGCGTTTGAAAACAGTATTGCATTCCCGGATGACGGACACATGTTTGACGGGATCATTCTGACTTATGTTCATCAAGTAGCCGGAGATGACGGAATCAGACGATTAAGAAAGAATATCCGTGCGATCGTACATCCCTCTCAGATGATCAAGCCGGGCGGAATCGAAGGCGAAAAACCATATATCTACCTGATGCCATGGATCTTCGGGGAGATCAAAGCACGACAGAAGGGGATGAAACTCATTTGGTTTTCCGATGGTGCTCCGATCCTGCCTCTTGTTGTAACTTCAAAACCCAATCCGGAGGCGGAAAGGATCATGGCCATTCTTTGCCAGCCTGAGGCCGGTAGGATCTTTCGCGAGAAGGGATTCTTTCCGAGCAATATCACAGGTGTGAAAAATGCACTTCCCGGAAGCCTCCGATTTGTCGGATGGGATTATATATATGATCCCGCCCTTCCCGAGATCATTCGAAGATGCAAGAAAATCATGACGGAGAATGAATGATGAAACTTGTTACTTTTGCGGGACCTCCCGCTACAGGAAAAACGTCCGTAATGACGCGCATTCTGAAAGTATTCATGAGAGACGGAAATAAAGTAGGGGCCTGTAAATTTGATTGTCTTCAGACGGAAGATGACAAAATCTATAAAGAAGCAGGAATTCCGTCGGCAAAGGGACTGTCTTCAGAACTCTGCCCTGACCATTATTACATTACGAATATTCAGACTGTATATGATTGGGGCAGGAAGGAAAACTTAGACTATTTGTTTACGGAGAGTGCCGGTCTGTGTAACCGCTGTTCGCCATATATCAAGAATGTACTGTCTGTCTGTGTGATCGATCAGCTAAGTGGAATCCGTGCCCCACGAAAGATCGGACCTCTTTTGAAGCTTGCGGATATTATCATTATCACAAAGGGCGATATCGTTTCTCAAGCAGAAAGAGAAGTGTTCATGCGAAGAGTCGAAACTTCCAATCCCAAGGCCCTTATTCTTCCAGTCAATGGACTAACCGGACAGGGTGTTTCTGAGGTTGCTTCCGTAATCCGTAGAATGGCAATGGAAAGAGAAATCGAGCATGAGACACTTCGCTTTCCCATGCCTATGGCGCTCTGTTCCTATTGCTTAGGTGAGACGAAGATAGGGAAAGAGTACCAGATCGGAAATGTTAAACACATCAGGATCTGAGAAAGAAGGTGCATACATGTTGACGATCCCGCTTTTGCAACTGGAGAAAGAATATCCCTACCTGCCCTACTATCTGGATGACTTCGAAGTGATCTGGAATAAAGAAAAAAGTTTCTCTGAGAATCTTGAAAAACTGCCGGAGTCCTTCTATGAACAGAGAAAGATGTCCAGAAAAGAAGTAGAGAAGGAATTTGTGATCTATATTCAGAGTGCATCACAGTGCCTCTCTGAAGAGATCTGCAGTGTCGAATCTATTACGATCATTCCGGGAGTAGGAAAGGATGGAACGAAAGAATCCTTCGATCCGATTACAATCTGTAAAGGCCAGATGATCGCCATCGTCGGAGAGACAGGATCCGGGAAGAGCAGGCTTCTGGAAGATATCGAGTGGCAGGCTCAAAATGACACCCCGACGCAAAGAACGATCCTGATCGATGGTAAAACCAAAGAAGAATGGCGGGAAACAGGATCGAGAAGACGTTCTATCGCCCAGCTGTCACAGAATATGAATTTCGTTCTGGATATGAATGTGGAAGAATTCCTGAGACTGCATGCGGAATGTTTTGTTCATCAAGAGGATGCAGAAACTCTGGTTGAAAAGGTATATCAGATTGCCGTTTCCTTGGCCGGAGAGACCTTTGATAAGAAGACAGCCGTTACATCCTTAAGCGGCGGTCAGTCGAGAGCGTTGATGATTGCAGACTGTGCGTATCTTTCGAAAGCTCCGATCGTATTGATCGATGAGATCGAGAATGCAGGTATTGACAGAAGAAAGGCGATGGATCTTCTGACCGGTAACGATAAGATCGTGCTTATTGCGACGCATGACCCTATCCTTTCCCTGATGGCGCCGAAACGAATCGTGATCCGAAATGGCCGTATTGATAAGATCCTCCATCGTGATGCGCGTGAGGAGGCGGTACTGCTCCTTGCGGAGAAAAAAGACCGGGAACTGATGACTCTGCGGAATGCAATCCGAAGAGGTGAACATGTTTCCATCTTATGAACAGACGAGAGAACACAGTCACAGCATGCTTCATGTCTTCTTCGGCAAAGAGCTCCCGGGGCAAACCTTTTGACATCACAGCCCCCAAAAGTATTCGTGGATGAGCTGTTGACAGAAGTATTTACAAATGATATAAATATTCATAGTTAGCAATGGCTAACTGTGTCTTGATCTTTAATTCCTCTCCATACGCGCTGCTTTTCCAATTCCCGGCGCAGGAGAGGAATTAGTATGTATGAAAGGAGCCTTTTTATGGCAAAACTAACAATTGAAAAAGTAATCGGCAGAGAGATCCTGGATTCAAGAGGAAATCCGACTGTAGAAGCAGAGATCTATCTGGCAGACGGTACTGTCGCAAGCGGTACAGCTCCAAGTGGTGCTTCAACCGGTGAGTTTGAAGCACTCGAGCTGCGTGACGGAGATAAGAGCCGGTATCTCGGAAAGGGTGTCCAGAAAGCCGTAAATAATATCAATACTACAATTAACGATGCGATCAAAGGCCTTGATGCTTTTGATACATATGCAGTCGATGCTGCGATGATCAAGGCCGATGGTACGAAAGATAAATCCAATCTCGGCGCAAATGCGATCCTTGCCGTATCGATCGCCGCAGCAAGAGCCGCTTCGAAGTCTCTTGATATCCCGCTTTATCGCTTTCTCGGCGGTGCAGCAGGAAACCGTCTTCCGGTTCCAATGATGAACATTTTAAACGGTGGTGCGCATGCGACCAATACGGTAGATGTTCAGGAATTTATGATCATGCCGGTCGGTGCCCCGACATTTAAGGAAGCACTCAGGTGGTGTGCGGAAGTATTCCATGCTCTGGCTAAGATCCTGAAGGGAAAAGGTCTTGCTACCTCTGTTGGTGACGAAGGCGGATTTGCGCCGAACCTTTCTTCCGATGAAGAAACCATCGAGACGATCCTCGAGGCAGTGAAAGCGGCAGGATATGAACCCGGTAAGGACTTCATGATCGCTATGGATGCGGCTTCTTCCGAGTGGAAGAGTGAAAAGGGCAAAGGCTTCTATAAGCAGCCGAAGTCCGGAAAAGAGTTCACATCTAATGAACTGATCGCTCACTGGGAGAATCTTGTTGATAAGTATCCGATCATCTCTATCGAGGATGGACTGGATGAAGAAGATTGGGACGGCTGGAAGAAGATGACAGAGAAGATCGGCCATAAAGTACAGCTTGTTGGCGATGATCTATTTGTTACCAATACAGAACGCCTCAGCAAGGGTATCTCACTTGGTGCCGGAAATTCTATCCTCATCAAGCTCAATCAGATCGGTTCAGTATCTGAGACGCTCGAAGCGATCAAGATGGCGCATAATGCCGGATATACAGCGATTGCTTCCCACCGTTCCGGTGAGACCGCTGATACAACGATCGCAGATCTCGCTGTAGCTCTGAATACCTGCCAGATCAAGACCGGTGCTCCGAGCCGTTCCGAACGTGTTGCGAAGTACAATCAGCTTCTCCGCATTGAAGAGATGCTGGGAGAGTCTTCTGTCTATCCGAAGATGGATGCATTTCATGTAAAAAAGTAAAACCCTCCTTGAAAATGTTTTACGCTAGAACTGCCCTGCCTGTGATGACCGCACAGTCAGGGCAGTTCTTTTGAGTTGATAATACGGATGAGATTTCTTTTCCAAAATTTAATTCCCTCCCTGTGCCCATTCCAGAAAGACACATGTGGGAGGGAATATTGAATTAGACATGAGTTAGCATACGCTAACTACTTCTTTATACCATCGATGATGTTTTTTGTCAATCGTTATTCGATAGAATAATATTATTGAGGACACCTTCGAGGTATTCCTGTTTACCGGAGACAGGATTCTTCGGAGCCTTCATTTCAGCTGCTCTTGCAGCGAGTTCTTCAAGCGTGGATTCGCCGGATCTTACCTTCTGTCCAAGTTCGGATGAGAAAGAGGAGTAGCGCTCTTCGATATTCTTTTCGAGCCTTCCGTCCTCAATCATTTCGGCCGCTTTCAGAAGACCATAGGCAAAGGAATCCATTCCCAGGATGAACGCATAGAACATATCCTCATAGGTGTTACTCGGACGTCTGTTCTTCGAGTCGAAGTTGATGCCGACCGGAAGACCATCGTTCTTCAGGATCTCATACATGGCAAGTGTCGTATCATATACATTGCTCGGGAAGCAGTCGGTATCCCAGCCCAGCATGATATCGCCCTGGTTTGCATCGATCGAGCCGAGCATGTTATTGATGCGGCTGATACGCAGTTCGTGCTGGAATGTATGACCGGCCAGAGTTGCATGATTGGCTTCGATATTCATCATGAAGTCTTTTTCCAGGCCATATTCTTTCAGGAATCCGATCGCGGTTGCCGCATCGAAGTCATACTGGTGCTTCATCGGTTCCTTCGGCTTCGGTTCGATCAGGAAGGTTCCGGTAAAACCGATCTTTCTACCGTAATCCCTTGCCATTTTCATCAGGTTTGCGATGTTTTCCTGTTCGAATTTCACCTTAGTATTCAGAAGTGTCTCATAACCTTCTCTGCCACCCCAGAAAACGTATCCGCGTCCTCCGAGTTTTACTGTAAGTTCGATGGCTTTCTTTACCTGTGCAGCAGCAAAACAATATACATCCAGATCATTCGTGCTGCCGGCTCCATTCATGAAGCGGGGATTACTGAACATATTTGCAGTACCCCAGAGACACTTAATGTCGGTTCCTGCGGTTTTTTCAAGAATGTAATCTGTGATCTCATCCAGTCTTTTATTGGTTTCGTTAATGTCATCTGCTTCCGGAACGAGGTCGACATCATGGAAACAGAAGTATTTGATACCGAGTTTTTTCATAAACTCGATACCGGCGTCTACTTTTGCCTTTGCATGTTCCATTGTTCCTTCGGCTTCGGCACCGAACCGTTTGTCGGCGGTACCGCGACCGAACATATCCACTCCATTGGCACAAAGGTTATGCCACCATGCCATGGCAAACGGGAGCTGTTCGCTCATCTTCTTTCCCAGAACGACTCTGTCCGGATCATAGTACTTAAATGCCATCGGGTTCTTGCTTTTAGGTCCCTCGTATTTGATCTCAGGGATACCTTTAAAGATTTCACTCATAGTGATACCTCCATTTGTTAATAGTGAATTTGCACAACAAGTTAGTGTATGCTAACTACAATCTTATCGGGTTCATCCAATTCCGTCAATGATTTCCTGATGGAATAAAAAACATGTTGACAATATTTAGCGAACGTTGTACTCTAACTACGGTTAGCAAACACTGTTCGCTAAATTTGTTTTGATCTTCTGGAAAGAAAGAGTAATGGTTCGCGATAAGAAAGCACATCACGATATGATCATGAAGGCAGCATTCGAGGAATTCCGCACGCACGGGTTTCCGGATGCTTCTATGCGCAGGATCGCATCTGCTGCAGGTATGAGTGCATCCGGACTCTACAAGCATTTTGAGAGTAAAGAGGAGATGTTCTCGGCACTGGTGGATCCGGCTATTGACGGGATGATGGTTCTTTATGAGGATCTGGCAAAGAAAGAAAATGAGACTTTGAATCTTCAGACAACTACACGCGCGTGGGAAGATCAATCATCAACTTCGATCATGCTGGATTACATCTATTCGCACCTCGACGCATTTAAACTGATCATCTGTTCTTCCCAAGGAACACGGTATGCGAATTTCGTCCATGATATTGCACTCATGGAGGAAAAAAACACCCGTGAATACATAGCGAATGCGAGGAGGAACGGCTTTGCTGTCAACGAGATTTCAGATGAGGAAATGCATCTTTTAGTGACTATGAATATCAATGCCGTTGTAGCAGCGGTTGAACATGATTTTTCAAAAGATCAGGCAAAACGCTATGCAAAAACCCTCGAAAAGTTCTTCATCCCCGGATGGCGGGCGGTGCTTGGAATCTGAAATCGATAGAAGCGACGCAGTCGCTTTTCTTTTTATGAGTGAGTTAGCGCACGCTAACTTTAAAGTGTTCGCTAAACCATATGCACGGCGTTCCATCTGCCGGCCAAAAATACACAAGGAGGGGTGAGTGATGGAAAAAAACACATCAGCGGCAAAACCACGGTCGACAATAAGCTGGATCGTAGAGTTTGCCGGATCTAAGAAGAGTTACTATATCCTAAGCGTGATTCTTGCGATCTTAAGTGTCGGATTCGGATTCCTGCCGTACATTTTTGTCGGCCGGATCGTTAAAGAACTGTTAAGCGGAGCGGCGAGCGAGTCGTTCTGCTACCGGCAGTGTATCTGGATCGCGATCGCATGGATCCTTAACCGTATTCTTCATACGGCCTCCACAGGCCTTTCGCACAGGGCAACTTTTGAAGTGCTCGGTAATATTCGAAGAAGGATCACGAAGCATATGTCGAAAATGCCTTTAGGTGATGTCCTGGATCAGTCTTCGGGAACCTATAAGAATATTATCATTGAGCGCGTCGATTCCGTGGAAACGACAATGGCGCATATCCTCCCGGAAGTCTCCTCGAACCTTCTGATTCCTATCCTGGTATTCGGATATATGCTTTCCATTAACTGGAAGCTGGCGCTGCTTTCTTTGCTCTCTCTTCCGATCGGTGCAATCTTCTTCTGCTGCGAGTTTATCGGTGCAAATGAGAGTTTCCAGAACACGATCGATAAGACCAAGGCCTTGAATGATACAGCCGTTGAATATATTAACGGTATTGAAGTTATTAAGGCTTTCGGTAAAGCGAAGACATCTTACGCCAAGTTCGAAACTGCGGCGAAAGAAGGCGCAGATTGTTTTATCGAATGGATGAGAAGATGTAATGTTTTCCAGAATGTTGCAATGACCATGCTTCCGGCGCAGTTGCTGTCACTTGTGCCGTTTGCAGGATGGTTTTACAGCAAAGGCTGTGTCAGCGGAAGTGATGCATTTATGCTGATCATCCTGGCACTCGGTCTTGTTTCCCCGTTCCTGATTATTGCTAACTACCTTGATGATCTGAAAAAATGTCAGGTCATTATCGGTGAAGCAACATCGATTATCGTTAAGCCGGAGCTTGTCCGTCCGGAAAAGAGCACAGAGGTCCCGAACGGAAATGATATTGAACTGAAAAATGTGCATTTCGCATATAAGCAGGAAGAAGTGCTTCATGGTGTAAATCTCATGATCAAAGAAGGCACGGTCAATGCTCTGGTTGGTCCTTCCGGATCAGGAAAGTCCACTATCGCAAAACTGGTTGCATCCTTCTGGGATGTCGATGAAGGTACGATCCTTTTCGGCGGTGTCGATATCAGAAAGATCCCGCTGGAAGAATATAACCGTAATATCGCCTATGTTTCTCAGGATAACTATCTGTTTGACGAGACCGTTATGGAGAATATCCGAATGGGTAACCCGAATGCGACGGACGAGCAGGTAGTCGAAGCAGCAAAAAAGTGCGGATGCCACGATTTTATCATGAAACTTGAAAACGGCTACAAGACTGTATGCGGTGGAGCCGGATCTCATCTGTCCGGAGGTGAACGCCAAAGGATCTCGATCGCAAGAGCGATGCTAAAAGATGCTCCTGTTGTGATCCTGGATGAAGCAACCGCCTATACTGACCCGGAAAATGAAGCGCTGGTGCAGAGAAGTGTGGCCAAACTGGTAGCAGGAAAAACGCTTATCGTTATTGCACACAGGCTTTCCACGATCGCTTCTGCAGACAACATCATTCTGATCAACGAAGGCCGAGTGGAGTGCAGCGGTACGCAAGAGGAACTGCTCGCGGGAAGTCCGCTCTACCGCAGTATGTGGGAAGCCCACAATCTTTCGAAGGAGGTGGAGTAAGATGTTTTCTACACTGAAGAAATTCTTTGATTTCTGTAATGAAGAAGATCGGAAGAAACTATATCTGGCCATCGTACTCAATGTTTTCAAGGCGGTATTTACCGCACTTCGGATTTCTGCGATTGCTGTCTTCGCCCAGGGCGTGATCGAAGATGATATGACAAGTGAAAGGATATTCCTTTCTCTTGGGATCATGATCGTCTCCGTGATCGGACAGATCCTGATCGGCTTGAAGACCACGATGCTGCAGACGGAAGCAGGTTATCACTCCTGTGCCCATAAGCGAATGGAGATTGCCGAGCACCTTCGTTATCTGCCGATGGGATTTTTCAATCACAACAGCCTCGGTTCGATCACAAATGTAACGACAAATGTGATGGAAGGTCTTTCTGATATTGCCACACGAATCGTCATGGTCGTGTCGCAGGGTATCCTCACAACTGCGGTCATTACTGCTTTCGTTTTTGCTTTTGACTGGAGGATCGGGCTCATACTTCTTGCCGGTATTGTCGTATTTGTAATGTGGAATACAGTCATGCAGAAGAGCACCAAATCCGTTGCCCCTCAGAAGCATGCAGCCGACGAAGCAATCGTTACTGCCGTTATCGAGTATGTGCAGGGTATTGCCGAAGTGAAAAACTTCAACCTGACCGATAAAACGGCAAGGAAACTGGAAAGCTCGATCGCAGGAAAAGTGAAAACAGATACGAAACTGGAATTTGCGGTCATGCCCGGAGTCTTTTTCCAGGGCCTGACAACCAAACTGACCGGAGTCCTCATGTGTTTGGCGTCGCTGTACTTCTATTTCGATGGAAGCATGTCACTTCTTTACTGCATCATGATGATGATCTCTGCATTTATGGTCTATGACAGTCTGGAGATCATGGGTATCTTCTCGGCCTTGATCCGTAATGTCGATATTGCCGTAACCAAAGCCAAGGAGATCATGGATATGCCGCCGATGGATATTGACGGAGAAGAGATCACACCGGAGAACCATACGATTTCTGTCGAGCATATCGGCTTCTCGTATGACAAAAAGAAGATCATCAACGATGTTTCTCTTACGATCCCGGAGAAGACGACCACGGCGTTCGTCGGCCCGTCCGGAGGCGGAAAGACGACACTATGTAATCTTCTTGCCCGCTTCTGGGATGTGGATGAAGGTGTGGTCAAACTGGGCGGAAGAAACGTGAAAGACTATAGTTTCGATTCGCTGATGAGAAACTTCAGCTTCGTGTTCCAGAGAGTGTATCTTTTCGAAGATACGATCGCCAATAACATCCGTTTCGGAAAGCCGGAGGCAAGCATGGAGGAAGTGATCGCTGCCGCGAAGAAAGCACGTTGCCATGATTTCATCCAGATGCTTCCGGACGGTTACGATACAATGATCGGCGAAGGCGGTGCCAGCCTTTCCGGAGGTGAGAAGCAGAGGATCAGTATCGCCCGCGCGATCTTAAAGGATTCTCCGATCATCATCCTCGATGAAGCAACGGCAAATGTGGATCCGGAAAATGAAGCGGAGCTTACTTCCGCCATCGAGGAACTGACTCGCGAAAAGACGATCATCATGATCGCGCACCGTCTGAAGACCGTGCGTCACGCAGATCAGATCTTCGTCATCGACGACGGTAAAATCGTCCAGCATGGTACGCATGACGAACTTGTGAAGGAAGAAGGCATCTATAAGCAGTTCATTCTTGACCGAAAAGAAGCTGCTTCCTGGAAGATCACAGAATAAGAAAAAAACAGTTAAAAAACGCGCTAT
>JAEEGJ010007735.1_pt1 | contig 30395 bp, 25 predicted proteins | sample 8958761 | NCBI WGS metagenome assembly JAEEGJ01 (sample SAMN16246546, study PRJNA631951) | gut metagenome | biome: gut microbiome; feature: rumen; material: RS-attached | host: Bos | place: Iran: Karaj | collected 2018-10
TTCTTCGAAGGAGATGAAAAAGCCCCCCCGCGTAATCGTACAGTCATCACCATAGTCAGCAAGAATCCGAACATCAAGAAGGAACTAGAAAAGGAAGAGTATCTTTGCAATCTGCTAAAGTATAGCAAATATTCAGAAGGAGACTCTGCACCCCAAAATGAAGACTCTTATGTCGATTTAGAGTTTCATTTTGTGGAAAAATGGACAAAAATGGAGACTTACCGTTTTACAGAGAAAAGTGTGGAAGACTTCTGCGCAATGAAAATCAATAACGGAGTGGATATTTTTTCTATTGACACTCGGATGGCAGATTATGCCCAAAGGATGTATTCTTTGGGAGCAGATTTTGATAATCTGCCAGCAGAAGATATACATTGCACAAAACGCTACTCTGCAGCATTAGATGTTTTTCATTATAAAAAGCTCAATGAACCTCCTAAAGTACTTTTTAATAACGAATGTCCTATATCAAGTTTATGCAAAATCAAAGAAAAGATTTCTAATATCCTATGTGCAGACTGTTTCTTAATTAGAAAAAAAAGTATTGAGAAATGTGGAGAGGAAAGCTCTCTTAAAGGTCACGAACTATGGGCGGATTTTAACGAGTCACTATCCAAAAGCGAGCACGCCAGATGGGTGGTAGAGAAATTAATCCTGGGATATCGCCCTATGAATACAGAAGAATGTTTCCACTATAAATCATTACAGGTTGAACCCAATGGAAAAAATTTACAGAAAGTATATCAAAATACACTGAAACGTAACGACATAGATCCTGCTCACATAGATTTGTGTTCATACAGAGAACTACGTAGAATCAATCCTAAAGATTTGAAATATGATAGTTTCTTAATGCTGGCTATACCTTTCATCCTGGAGAAAGTTAACAAAAAAACAATAATAAAAAACTTATACAATATAATAAAGAACTTATTCAAAAAAATATTTATGAAAACAGAAAAATATAATCCCCAGCCCATCGACACCTCTGATATCGAATTACCAGAAGAGTTAAATTCATTGCTCGAAGCAATGGCGAAAAATGTGCATGAAATCTGGGCACAAGAGCGTATAAAGCAAGGTTGGAAATATGGTGAAAAACGTGATGACAAAAAGAAAACGCATCCATGTCTTGTCCCATACGAGGAACTTCCAGAAGAAGAAAAGGTATATGACCGAAACACATCAGTCGAAACGTTGAAATTGATTTTGAAGTTAGGGTTTAAAATAAATAAATAAATAAACTAAAACAACTTGATGAGAGTGGAGAAGTGCAATTGTCCGCATCAATAAAAAAAATTTTGAATCCGTCGGACAATTGCGAAGATGCCGGAACAATGATGTATAATCTAGATGCCATTATCGCAGTCGGCTATCGTGTAAACAGTTATGAGGCTACACAGTTCCGCATCTGGGCACGTGAGGTGCTGAAGGAGTATATCATCAAGGGATTCGTGATATAAACATTGTACTTTAAGACTCTAAAACTAATGCCTTATGAAACCAAAAAGAATAATACTAATACGTCACGGGGAGTCGCAGGCGAATGTGAATAAGACATTATATGGGAGCATTCATGACTCCACAGACCGTTACGCTACTCCCGACCAATCAACATCATGTAGTCAACAACTATCACAAAACCTTAACGTAATTTTTTATGGAAACGAATAATAACGGAATAAAGAGCCTTGAAGAGCGTGGAATACCTGAAGCAAGGATTAATTACAGCGATTGGGACAACATATATATGAGAGTCCCATCCGATTTAAAGATGGCATTAACTGAGATGGAGCGTAAGGAGGTTATCACCTTGGAACAATTCAAGAAAGAGTTCAAGCAGTGGCGCGACCCTATTGTACGTATGCCTAAATATAATACATTCTTCACCAATCATTTTGTTGCACAACTGCATGAAGTTCTTGACTACTACAACGAGACACATGGATACCCAGAAGTCAGTTACGGAATATTCGAGTGCCTCTGCCTCGATCTTCGGAGGCTTCCCAATTCTCCGCTGAAGGGCTCCTACCCCACCACCAATCCCAAGGTGCGCTATATCTCGTCCATGTCCTTCAACTTCACTTACTACTACGACTTGGAAGGCCTGACCATACTGTCCATCTGTATATAATCTCTATACTTTCAACTAATCTCCCTCTGGAAGGGAGCCTTTGAAAGTTGATAAATGTCATATCCCAATCGAGTCACATCGCCCGCCCCCCATATCGGATCCTGAGCTGCCATAGCGAATAAAAAAACAAGGTGGAAATATTCCACCTTATTACTTACTATCGATTCTCGGGTTGCAGATCGGCATACTCTTTTGATGCCGGGAAGCAGGGACAGGCCTTGGCTACACGGGGCAGCTCTGAGTGTCCCACTATATGTACCTCTGGATAACTCCGCGTCAGTTCCCTCAGCAGGGAATGAAGCGCTTGCTTCTGCTCTGGCGTACGAGTGTCCACCGCCTTTCCCTGTGCATCCAATCCACCCTCATAGACCACACCCAGGGAGCAGCTGTTATAGCCTCGGGCATGGACTCCCTGAACGGATTCTGGGAGCAGGGGAACAATAGTTCCATCAAGGCGGACATAGTAGTGGTAGCTGCACTGTCCGAACTTAGCCTCGCCACAGGCTATCAGCTTCTCCACGCTGAAGGGCTTGTTGCATCGGGTTGCCGTGCAATGAACAACCAGCAGCTTAATGTCTGAATGTTTCAATGGCTTCATCATACCGACATACAGCTTTGAACGGCAAGGGTACCGACTACAGAGGTGAGGATAGTGATAATGAGTTGAATGATTTTCTTGATCATTGACCAGTTAATTTTCATATTCATTTGCATTTGTTTTATTTAGTTGACAAGTAGACGAGTAAACGAGTTAACAAGTTGTTTCTGTTTACCGTTTATTTGAACACGGATTGCACGAATCTGCACGAATATTAACAAAAACCACAAAAACCCTTTTGTTCTGGCTGAGGCTACGCCTCTGATGCCGTGTCCGTGTTCTTTTACTTGTAAGCCAGCTTCCAGATAAAAGCTCACAGCCACATCATCAATCACTATGTGATTTCAGCCAGCTCAAAAGAAAAACCTCCGCCCTTCGGGCTAGAAAACCGTTTACCGTTGAGAGTTTAGAGTCAGTTTAGAGTGTAGAGTGGAAAGTAGAACATTTCTCTAACCTCTAACCCCTAACCGCTAACCTTCCCCTTCATGGGGAAATGGTTTTTTAGCGAAGCGGGGTTTTGCTTTTTGAAAGCTTTGATATCTGAAAGATATGTTATGGTATTGGCAGGAAGATGGCGGAAGCTTGCTTACGACCAGATTCATGACAATAGCAGAACAAAGGCACAAAGTGCCAAAGATTTCAAAAAGGGTTTTTGCGGTTTTTGTTAAAAATCAGAGGACTTCCTGCGAATATCCGTGTTAATTCGTGTGATCCGTGTTCAAATATAATCAAAGAGCGATGGGGAAGAAGAAGAGGATGGATGTAAGGGCGCAGGCCGCGTTCATGAGAATTGAAAATTGAAAATTGAGAATTGAAAATTCAGGGTTCTCACATGTGTCTCATCGCTAATCACCCCGGACACCGCTTACATCACACCTCTAACATCTTACATCTTCCCCCTCCCCTTAAAGGGCAGTGCTAGTCCATGTCGCTGCCACTACCGGTGTTACCACCGTTGTCTCCATCGCCATTGTTGCCACCGTTCTGGCTCCCTTCCTCTTGGGAGGGGTTGGGGGTAGGCTGTTCCGGATCTTCCACGTCGCCGGGGTCGGAGCTGGTTACTCGCTTCACTTCGTCGCCATTGCGGTCGTAGCAGGTAATCTGGATGGCAGTGCTGTGGAGCTCGTCCTTCAGTTCGCTGTTGGGGGTGAAGATGATGCGGCGACTCTTGATGAGCGATGTCTTCACATCGTTGACTGAGGCGCAGCTCTTGGCGCGCAGGCCGAAGCGCATGGTACCCAGTCCGGGCAGTGCCACGGAGTGTCCCTCGGTAGCCCAGGCCTTGATCACCTCGCCAGCGGCATCCCAGCAGGCCTGCATCACACCCTGGCTGACGCCACTGCGCAGGGCAGCCTCGCGAATCACCTTGTCCTGGTTCAGGGCGGTGTAGAGTTCGGGCATCATCACGTAACGGTACTGACCGGCAAACGAGCCGACCTTCTGTAGTTTTTCTTTTGCTTTTACTTTCAGAGCCATAGTTTTACAAATTGATAATTGAAAATTGAAAATTGAAAATTAAATTTGTGTCGTTGGGGCCTGAAAACTAGTACACGTAGGAAAACTCGTTAGTGCACGTAGGAGTAATTACTAGTACACGTAGCCGTAAACAGTGCCTCTCAAACACAATGCAAAGGTACAACATCCTGGAGGGGCGTTTTCCGCGGAGGGCATCCGATGGACGAAGAAGGACGAAGAAGGACTGCTAAGGGTCTATATCAATGCAGAACTTGTTGCATATCCAACGTACTATGTTGGGAGGGAGCACTACCATGCCGGGGCGAAGCCCCTGCTGCTCCAATTCCTTACGGTATGGCTTACACCAGTTGTTCAGGGTCTTGACTTTCACTCCTGCGTGATAGGCGATTTGCTGACGGGTCATTGCTTTCATATTTTCTCTTTTGAACGATTAATTGATTCTAACGGATGGGCTAAGCCCCCCTCTATGGCCCCTTATAGGGGGCCTAAGAGGAGGGGCTGTCGCCTGAGACGGCGGCGAAAGCCTCGAATATATCAGGCTGCACAGGCTGAGGCTTGGCAACCTGGGAGACAGGGAGTGTCCATACGGATTTGCCGCTGGCGTTCTTGGAACGGACGATATAACACTTATCACGCATCTCACAGAACATGTTGTTCCATAGCTGCGTGCCACAGTTAAGCAAGTCCATGACCTTGGTCTGCAAATCAGAATAATACAGCGGTCCAGTCTTTAATGCCTCGTAAAATAATTCCTGGCATTTAGGATGAGGCTTGTTGTTATCATCGAAGTAGAGCCACTCACGGTTCATGTAGGGCAGTTTCTCCTTTGGCTGAGAAACTGACTGCGAATAGCCACCCGTAGCGGCATAACGCGACGGAGCACTGCTTATCACAGGCAGTTCTGTATCGGCATCCATGCTGAAGAATAGCATTTGGTCCAGATCGTACTTACGGGTATGAGTCTGCTCAACGACAAAGATATTCTCTGGCTTGACCTTCTCACACGAATAAACCTCGAAGGCTTTGTTCATAATCTCCGTACCAATCCAGCCTCGAAGATTACGGTCTTCTGCGCCCTTGTTCTGATGTAGTACACAGACCATGCAGCAGCAGGTTTCCTGAGCCAGCCGCATGAGTCGTTCAACGATCTTCTGCGCCTTAACGCCATCGTTGATGTCTGACAGCAAATCACGCACGCCGTCAAGAAGAACCAGATCTGGCCGATACTTGTATATAGCTGCCTGAAACAGACGCAGGCGCTCCTCGTAATGAAGGCAACGGACATTGAAAACGTCGTAGTACTCCAGGACATTATCATCTCCCATCATCCTGAGAACTCTGTTCTTTAGAATATCCTGGGTGGATTGTTCGCTCTGCTCAGTATCATACCACAGAAAACGTAGTGGCAGGCTCTGCATATCCTCATTATCGGAATCCCTGAACCGTTGCACCTGCAACACCTCTTCCTTTACGCAACAGCTCATGAGAATAGACATAAACAGCGTCTTACCGCTCTTCGCCTTACCCGTTACGGCTACCAGCTCGCCACGTGGGAAACAAGGCTTCCCGAATATACGAAACAGGAAGTCCATTTCAAGCAATTCCTTATCACGGGTAATACGTAGATGTTCCAGCTGCCTCTCATCATCGGTCATAGGAATCTCATCTTCCGAAGGGCATTCGGAATTGTTAATATTATGATTCATAACGAAAATAATTTAATTATTTGTTGATTTGTCAATAAATTTTAAATCTTTGTATATTAATTTGTCCGGACACCACAAATTTCCGAAAAAAACACTAATTTTGTGTCCGCACCGTTCCAACATTGTTGGGACGTAAAAAACTGATTTTAATAATTATTAACCATATTTTCAGGCATTAGACTGATGAAAAGATTCTTTTCAACACCATTGACCATTGAATTTCTCCGTACTTTCATAGATGCGGAGGGTGTATCTGTGCGTCTTCTCAAGCAGCACCATATCAGCGAGAAGACACGCGCGCGAGTCTAAGAGGGTACCCTTTTAAGACTACCCCAGTTCTACAACGTATTCAGGTTTGCTTTATTACGAAAGCGGACAAAGTGGGAGAAGCTACAACTTGCCATGCAGCTTCTTGACCTTCTGGAGCAGGATTATCACCAATGCTACCCCGACGAAGCCCCTATCCTACCCGACGGCTTTGAACAAGCGCTGCGAGATTTGATTATACCTAAATAGAAGAGAAACGCAAGAAAAATCCTCAAACACTTGGAGAGTAATAAAAGTGTTCATATATTTGCAGAGATAAATAACACAATTGGATGATTTAAGCACATAAACACAGCTTTAGTTATCCGATTAGATAATTTAAATATGGCCTAAAAATGACTGACTATTACGAGTATTCTATCCCAGAACTGGTGCAACTGATAGGGGCACGATTCAAGGACTACCGCATGCGATCGAAAATGACGCAAAAAGATGTGGCAGAACAGGCAGGCCTGACAGTGAATACAGTCCACAAGTTTGAGAACGGAAAAGTGCCTAACCTTTCAATCAGCACCTTTCTGCTTCTAATGAAGGCTATTGGCTGTATCAACGGCCTTGATGGCCTAATGCCAGAATTACCAGATTCAGCCTATCTTATAGACGATAACGGAAAAAAGGCACAGCGCATCAGACACAAGAGTAAAGTAATTAAAGAGATGAGATAATATGACAACAAGAATACTAAAGGTGATGTTGTGGGGGCAAGAGGTGGGAAGACTCAGTATCGACCCTAAAAGAGCTTTGCCCTATTTTGAATACAACAGCAAATGGGTAGAAACCGGGATTGACATATCTCCTCTGAACGCTTCAATTAAACTGCCACAGAATCTACGCCCGATATATGGAGCATCCGAAAGAATCTATCAGAAACTACCACCATTTCTGGCAGACTCCCTACCTGACGCATGGGGAAATGAACTCTTTGAGCAATGGAGGCAACAACAGGGACTAAAGTTAGGAGAAATTACCCCGCTGGACAAGTTGGCCTTCATAGGGAAACGGGCAATGGGGGCGTTGGAATTCATACCAGAGACCAACAATTTCCATTCGAAGGAGAGCCTCAACCTAAAGGCTCTGATTAACATGGCCAGCGAAATATACAAGCAAAGAGAGTTTTCGCATATCCTTCCAGAAGAATCACTTACCATGCAGGCTTTACTCACTGTAGGAACCTCTGCAGGAGGACGTCAGCCCAAAGCTATCATTGCCATCAACAGTGAGACAGGAGACATCCGCAGCGGACAAATTAGTGGTCTGAAAGGCTACGAATACTGTATCCTAAAGTTTGGCATACCAGAACGGTCAACAGCAGAACTGGAAATGACCTATTACGAGATGGCACTCCATGCAGGTATTAAAATGATGCCATGCTGGCTAATTGAAGTAGAGGGAGAAAAGCACTTTGTTACAAAGCGCTTCGACCGTGACGGTGAAAAGAAATTACACATGCAGACGCTGGCCGCCCTATACCCAGAAGCAGACAGCTACGAACGGCTATTGTGGGTATGCCGCAAAATGCGCCTTTCCGAACACAACAGTGAAGAGGTGTTCCGTAGAATGGTATTTAACATTTTGGCTAACAACACTGATGATCACAGCAAGAACTTCTCTTTCCTAATGGATGAGCAGGGACATTGGAGTCTATCGCCCGCCTACGACATGACCTACATATTTAACACGGGCGGATTCTTGCCAGAACACCAGCATTGCCTAATGATCAAAGGCAAGTATTCAGAAATAACACTTGATGACGTAATGGCGCTAGCAAAGGAGAATGGTATCCGCAAGGCAGAAAGCATCATACGCGATGTTGCAGAAGCCATCCTACATTTCCGTTCATTAGCAACAAAACAAGGTGTACAAGAACGATGGATTGCTGCTATTGAGGATGCTTTGAGACAGAATCTTGAAGCATGGAAACTGATTACACCAATCCCCGCCAGGAGTTACGAGGATGGCAACCACTCCATCCAGAACATCCGAATTGAGCAGCAATACAAGGGCAATTACCATCTGTTAGCCACTATTGACGGAGTTGAACGCAAGTTCATCATCAGAAAGAACACTGCAGAGCACAATGAGATAACACGAACAGGCATCACCAACCTTCCAGATGAGTTTCTCAAGGAACTGGTGTCAAAGTTTATGCTATGATTCTATGCTCGAAATATAATCCACGCAACATGGCGGATATTGTAAGGACTTACAAAGGATTGACGGTCATCCAGCACAACATTCTCCTCCATAAAACGTATGGTTAAGCAGGGATGAGTAGACGTCCCAAAAACAAGCCTGCCACTTCTCTCACGAGGGGATGGCAGGCATTACCAACAATTTATCTTAAACTTTATCTTGAATTATTCCCTAAAATTGTTCAGCAGGGATGCTAAAGGTTCTGGGATGTCATAACGAATCCAGGTTTCCATTATCCTTCCTGTCTTCGGCCTTTGAGAGCCCAATGTTATCTTGGTAGGGCTGACAAAGGTAACTTTGTGTTTTGCAGGTAAAACATAGAAAAATATTGTTCCCGATCAACAAAATGGGCATAATAATTTGGCGTTTATGATTGAAAAGTGTATTTTTGTGCCGAGAATTTATATTGAAAAGTGTATTTTTTCGACTTAAAATCATATTGAAAAGTGTAAAAATAATGCTCTACAGAAAGATTACCACATACATTGAGAACTATCTTAAATCTGACACAAACAAGATTCTTGTATTAGAAGGGGCACGTCAGACTGGCAAGTCATACAGTATACGAGAGGTTGGCAAACGACTGTACCGTAATTTTATTGAAATAAACTTCGTAGAAGACGATGAAGGTGACCAGTTATTCAAGAACATCCACAAGAAGGAGGATTTCTACCTAACGTTAAGCATGATTGCTGGTAAGAATCTGTCAGACCGTAGCGACACGCTGATTTTTCTTGATGAAATACAGCACTATCCACAGTATCTTACAATGCTTAAATTCCTACGAGAGGACAACCGTTATCGCTATATCGCCAGCGGCAGCCTGCTAGGCATCACGCTCCAAGACACCACTTCCATTCCTGTCGGCAGCATTATCCGCAAAGAAATGTTTCAACTTGACTTTGAGGAGTTCCTCATAGCTAACGGATTCGGTACAGATGCCATTGAGATGTTACATAGTGCATACGAAAATCGGCAGAGCCTTTCTGAAGAGCATCATCGCCATGTTATGGATCTGTTCCGACGTTATCTGTTGGTAGGCGGTATGCCAGACGCTGTTAACACATATCTTGACACCCACAATATCGTTAAGGTACGCGAGGTACAGAACGGCATCCGAAGTCTTTATGCCGATGATGCTTCCAAATACGAGAAGGAACATAGCAAGAAGCTACTCATACGTCGTATATACGAAATGATTCCTTCGCAGATGGAGAACAAGAAAAAACGTATCGTGGCTCAGGAGATACGAGGCAAGGAAGGAGACCGTTTCTCGCAATATCAGGAAGAGTTCGAATACTTAGTTTCATCAGGAATATCCTTGGCCGTTCACGCCATTTCAAATCCACACTTCCCATTAAGTGAGTCACTACAGAAAAACTTACTTAAGCTCTACTTGAATGACGTTGGCTTACTGACAGGAATTCTATATCAAAACAACATACGTCCAATTCTTGATGATGTTCGCAGCATCAATCTCGGCAGTATCTACGAGAGTGTTGTTGCTCAGGAACTACGTGCACATGGCCACAAACTATTTTACTACGACAATCGCAAGCAAGGCGAAGTTGACTATCTGATAGACAATCATACAACTATGAGCGCACACCCTGTGGAAGTTAAATCAGGCAAGGATTATACGGTACACAGTGCCCTTAATAACCTTCTTAAGAATCCCGATTACAACATTCTTGCAGGCACTGTCATATCCAACGAACGCCAGATATACCAAGATGGCAAGATTACTTATATGCCAGTATATTTTGTCATGTTCATGGAGGTTGATGCACCACAAGTTGACGATCAAGCATATCTCTTTTAATAACAAAACCAAGCCTGCCACTTCTCTCACGAGGGGATGGCAGGCATTACCAACAATTTATCTTAAACTTTATCTTGATTTATTCCATGAAGTTACTCAGGAGGGATGCTAAAGGTTCTGGGATGTCATAACGAATCCACGTTTCCAATATCCTTCCCGTCTTTGCCTCCCTTATTTTTTTTCATTAATTAGAATCTCATATGATAAGTTTAATATTGTTTGGGGAGATACGAGGTCTTTCTGGTTTAACACAGAGAGTTCTTCCAGAACAACTTTTTGATCGTTAGTAAACATATTGCGTTCAATGAGAGAGTTTAACAATCTATTTTGTATCTCAAGCGCCTCTGCAGCTTGCTCGGAAAAATGCTTGCTACTAGCTTGTCCCTCATGTACACGATAATTAACCAAAAATTCCGGGATTACATCAAACGTGGCGCCTGCAAGAGCACAACTAATCCAAAAATCATAATCTTCGGCATAATGGTATTGTTTATTATAGCATATCATTTTTTCGCGCAGAAATCCCGATCTAATCATTGACGTAGGATTAGCAATAAGGTTCCCTAGCAAAAAAGAAATCAAACTGTTTTGAATTCTTCCGCTATAACTACGACATTCTTGGATACAACTTCCAAAAGTTTTAAACCATGAAGCACAAACGATGCAGTCTGGATTCTGTTCCATATAGGCAACCTGTTGCTCAAGCCTCTCGGTCGTCATTAAATCATCTTGATCTATACGGGCGATATAGGTTCCTGTTGCCATTGAAATCCCATAATTCAAGGCAGCCGAATGATTATGTTCTAGATTCTGGTATAAACGAATTCTGGCATCATTTGACATATATCCTTTGACGATATCCACCGTTTTATCAGTTGACTGATCATCTACGATTATTATTTCGAAATTTCTATATGTTTGGCTCAAGATACTATCTATGCATTCTTTTATATATTTTTCACCATTATATGACGAAATAACTACAGAAACTTTCATTTGTTTTTTTCTTTGAGATAATTAAATGCCGTCATCAAGACATCATCGCCACTAAAATGCTCTACCTGGTCTGTCGGAATTACAGGAATGTCAACATTTGAATGAGCTGATACTGCCATACCTTTATCATTTTTATACAATTCACCAGATGTGAACCTTGCACCAATTCCGGAAATGAACGGATACCATGTAATAGGTGTCATAACGCCTGCCGTTGGATATCCTATCACTACAGAATTCGGATGCTCCTTTAGCAAAGAAGTAAGAACTTCACCTTCACTTATTGTGTGGCAATCGTTTAGTATGGCAATCTTTCCAGGGTAACATCTTTTTTCATCAATTTTATTATTGAAACAGGAAGATGAAGACATCCGAAATATGCCAGGACTATGCATATCAACGTATGAACTATGAAAGTAACTTGGATTCTTCCCCAGAATATATTCACAAAGGAGACGCTCCAAACGTATGCGTTCAACTCGGGGATATTGGCGTAGATCAAAGATAATAGACTTGTAGCCCGTTGCTTCTCGAATCAGATCTTCACAATTATCTTCTGTCGCAGCCCCGACATTGAAATAATATATGTCATCAGAAAGATCACAGGAATTAAATATAGTTTTTTGCTTTTGAGGTTGCGCCCAAGATTGATAAATAGTTTCCGTTTTGATAATGATTTTCTGTTTAATATCATTCCTTCGAATGCCATAAACTACGCTATCAGTATTGAAACACAGATAATTGATGCCATATTGATCTGCCATTGCCGGGCATGTGTTATATTCAGCCTTTGATGCCATTATTTTCTTTATGGACACGCCATTTACAGACAATATCTCATCACCCTTGCAAAATCCTGTTATTTCCCTTACCTCAGGAGTGATATCCGAGACATAAACAGAGTTGCCGACACGTACAACCGACATATTCAAATAGTAACCGCCCCATAAACGCATACTTTCGATGTTGTTTTCTAAACCATAAACACGCGTATGTCCATCTTTCAACTCACAGCACAACCTGTAGACAGCATCATCATATTCAAGCCTGCTATTGGCCAGAGCAAACAATTTGATATATTCGGGCAATAAATTCAGCCATTGCTTCTCCATCGTACGCATATAAGGGTGGAAATAATATATCATATTCCAGAATCTGAATAACGAAAATAGCCTATGGCCAACATCCTCAGCAGTGGCGTTTAAATATGCAGGCTCATTAATAAACCCTGTTACCTTTTCTTCAAGTTGACCTGTCAGGTAGCCAACATTCATTGGTTCCTTCTCGGAAAGATCGATCTCAAGGACTTTCTGCAGATAGCAACACAGATTTTCACTTAATTCCCTTTTATTTATCCATTGAAGATGAAGGCCATATATTATTTCATCGGTTGTTATTTTCTTACCCGCAGGAAATAAGGGATAGCTATATATATGCTTCTCGAATTTATTATCGAAATCCTTGTCATACACATATCTATACATTGCAAAAAGTTCTTTATTCCAGTCAATATCCAGGTTACGCGAGGAAGGATAATAGTATTTCATCAATCCCCACACACGACACATCTTGGTCAAACGACGAATAATCTCTTTTGATAATGGGGATTTTACAGTCAGGCGATCATTTGGAAGGCTTTCCATCATCACAGTATCTGTTTCTTCCTCGCTTTCATTGTCTGATAATCTTAAATTTCGCAATTTAAATTCTCCATCAGCGGCGAGGTCATAATCTATGGCTATCAAAGGGCAAACTTCCGGGTAATGATAAGGAATAACAAGATTAAATTCCTGCCATTTGTCAATACATCTGACGCTGTCATTAGATACATTATTGTCACCTTGCTTAACTGTAGCAATAGCCTTGCCTCCTCGGCATAACCATTCGCCAGATAATCGTAAAGAATCAGAAGAGAAAATATAATCAGTAAACCAATGGTACAGAATACCCTTCGCTTCTCTTTCGTCACACGATCTTATCGTTAGACATCCATCTGAGACTTCATAGCAAGCATTAGAGAAATCAAAGTGCCAATTTGCTCTAAGCATACCATAGTATTTCTGTAAATAATCATTCTCGGTGGCACACGATGGTGGCTGACAGAAATCATGCAGAAAAGGATATAGACTTTGTTTTTGCTGAGCAAAAGAATTTTGCCAAGCTAACAGGAACACGAAAGTAAGAGTTCTGTATATTTGACTCATATTATTACTATTAAAGATGTGTGACGGCTATTGGAATCACCTCCACAGAAACTTACCTGGAGGAATTGACATAGTTTTCAACCCCTCCAGGTTACAAATCCTTATTATTTCTTTCTAGGTGTTGTTAATGGGATTGGGGAAAATGTGACGGGGGGGGTCACCCATGTACCATCCCGTGGGTGTGTTGGAACTGGCGAGGTCCCACCACCACCAAATATCATTCCCAACTCTGATTTGTTCAGGTTCTCGAACTCCGAATTTGATTTCAAATTCAATTTTTTCAATACAATCATAATGATTAAATTTAAATGATTAATTAATAATAAACACTGTGGCTTAAAAGCCTTGCTTTATAATGTTTGATAAACAATAACACAGGGGAAAGTTTTTATATTTTGTCATTTCGGATATTTGCAAGAAATCTATACTATCCAGTTTTTTTACTTCAGCGCCGTCTATGTATTTGAGAAATGAACAAAAATAATTGTATTCAACACAATTCTTTTCTATCTTTTGCAAAGCATTTTGTACAGCATTTCTAATTCCTTCAATAAACGCGGCATCAAATGGGAGTTTTTCTTTTCTAAATCTATTGCCAATTATTCGAGCATATATGTATGCAACAACACCACAGAATCCATTATCAAATGAAAAATCCCTAACCTTTTCCCAATTTACATATTGAATCCGTTCGTCAATTTCTTCTAGTATAACATTTGGATTTCCATTTATAAGATTATTTTGACAGATATATTCTACTAGCCAACCGATTCCGCTAATACCTTCGGTAAAACAAAGTGGAGCATGTTTGGGAAGACCATTCCACACCTTATCCAATGCCATTTCCGCCATATACTCATAATGCACTTTCTTTTCTATTTTCGCCATCAAAAGACAAAGGAAGGCAAATCCGGCTTGGCCATTCATGAAGAATAAAGAATTGGGCATATTTGAAATTATGTATGCAAACGTATAATCTCTATTAAAAGTGTCAACTTCAGAATCTTCGTCAACATTATTCTTCTCCTTAAAGGCGCTGAAAGAACAAACAAGTTTTTCCCTTAAATAATTACGTTCGCTTTCCAATTCTGTTTTGTTATCTTCCCACATCGACATTACATCATCAAATAATTTGGGATTTTTATTCTTAATTAGATGAACATAGTTATTATAAGTTTCATCAGGAAGAAGTAGATAACTAACAACCAGTTTGTTATATACCAAAAAAGCGTTTTCTATATGATAAGGTGCATGGTATCTATATATGTGACCTAATGAGATGTCATTAAGTAAAACACATTTTCCTCCTGTTAGCCACACTTTCAAGCTAATTAACTGTTCATCTAAGCCATAATATTTTAGGCCAGACAACCCATGTAAAAACTGCCAATAGCTTCGACTACAAGCATAACCAGCACCTAGTACGCATGGAATCTCATACATCTTTTCTTTCGCGTCTTTATTGACATAATTCCATTTCGCATCTAAAAATCTTTCCGACTTTGGGTTGGTCTCTATAACAGCCCCTAATGCATCACCGGCTTGTGCCTTGACAATTTCACCACAGATATTTGACAAAACGACAGATTGGCAACAAAATAGTGTTTTCTCTCCCTGTCTTAATCCATCTAATAATATTGTATACCAATTGTCATTATAGAATCTCATATGTGCATCTAATAGCATGAAGAAAGGCGTCTTAGAATGCATCACACCAATGTCTCGACTTTTTGCGACCCCTTCTCTTTTATTATTCTCAATATAACAAGCACCATACTTCTCTGCGACAGATGCGTAATTAAATCCATCATCGGAATGATCATTGATCAAGATAATGTCTATCGGTACATTTGTGTGTTCAATTAGGCTACACAATGTATTTTCAACCTCGCCACCTTCATTTAAAAAAGGAATAATAACAGTAAGCTCTTTTTCCATAATTAACATATCGCTATCACATAAAAATCAATTAGAAATCATCTCAAAACCAGGAACAACAGAATCCTATTCTTGTAAAAAAAACACGAAGTATTCCCAACATTATGTTAGACATTTCATCAACAAGCCCCATGCTTTCGAATAGTTGTCATTTAACTCGGAATGATATCTTTTCGCATACTCCAAACTATCCTGCGACATCATTTGAACCAAATCCTTTATATTGTCATAATATTCTTTATTCTCCTTAGAAATATGACATTTGCAATTAATTTCATTATATGTTTTTACATGAATACGGAATACATCTAACAAACATAATAAGGAATCTTTGTCAACACAACACACATCTTTTAACAGAGTGCCAGGGAAAGAATCTATTTGTTGAAAAATTGTTTCCGCATAATCCCTGAAACACTTTAACTCAAATTCTTCAGAAAACAGCCAAAAAAGTATTCCCACTCCATATTTTCCGTAAATCCCTTGCTTCAAAATAAAACCGGCCTTAATATAGGATATAAATTCGCACAAAATCTCACAGAGTATTTCTCTCTTTTTTTTACGTTCAACTAGCCATCTCATCAATAAACTTGCATCAAGATTGCATTCGCTTGATGGAATACAGGAGTATTCTCGAATTTTCATCCCCGAATGGAAATCCTTTTCATTTGTGCCAACATTATTTGGGATAGGATAATGCAAAGGCATAGGATGGCAACGTTGAATGCCGACTTCATCTATTATTGCCATATCTGTTTTATTCTCATGAATCATTTTTGCCCAACGGAAACAATCTATCTCGCCAGAATTAAATGTTGGCAAAATAGCATTAAGTGCATTTCTCGAGAAACATGGCGCCATGGGGTCAACATAATTTGTATAACGAAGTTTAGAGTTGGGCTGACGCAATACTTGTGTACATAAAGAATAAGAGTCTTTCAATGAGGGTTGTGCAATCTGGACATCCTCCTCTTCCATACACGCAAAAACACGTTCTATATCATAAACGTCACATTTAAGATCTTCATCGGGGAAAAAGAAATATTCATAGTGAGAAAGGAATTTGGGATCTTCCATTAAATAATCATATATCAAATCCCATTTCTTCCCTTGTTTGTAGGACATATAGTCAGCATCGTTATAAAATAAACCATAAGACATGTCGTACACCAATAAATGCAGATCAAAGTTTCTTTCTTTTTTCCCCATTATCCATTCCGGATGGCAACTATTCCTACCAACAACTGAAATTACACAGTATTTTCGAAGGTTCTGTTTACTTTGCTTCTTTTTTACTGGATGGTATATCATGTTAGGTTTTATCTCCTGTACAATTAAAGGAACACAATTATGTGTCATGCGATTGTAAACTGGTTGTGCACAGTTACTGTCGCCAAGACCAACTTCCTTCATATCTTTAATGGTTAAACCGGAGTCGTTAAGTATCGTAGGTATGACAACCTCAGTATGCCCTCGCCACCCCTCTTTCAGTCTCTGGTCAACCACTTCAAAGCCCTTGTTTGAAATACGACAAATTGGATTAAACGAAGCTAATAAATTATTCTGGTTGAATTGCTCCGAAACACGCATAGAGTCCCACCATATCCAATCTTTATCTTCTTCATATCCTCGAACATCGGCTGTTAAAAAATCTGCATCTTCTTTTATATAATTATCAAAGAAAGTTTTCCATGAGCCTGAGAAATCGACATCATCTTCTATCAGCCAATAGTAATCATAGATATTATTATCAAGATAGCATTTCAAAAAGGGGAAGTGGCAATTCCCTATTACAATATTATCAGAGATAGGAACATACCCCATACTATATAATAGATCAGAAGAGAAAACGAACACGTTTCTTACGAAATTGAATTCCTGGGGTATTTCCCCGTCTTGAGAATGATACAACAGAAAAAAAACTATGTTCTCGTCTTCAAGCTCCATAAATTTCGAAATCTTTCGAATAACATAGTTATCCATCCTATTTGTCAAAAAAAATATCGCTTGTTTCATAATTCTTTGTATTACATTTCAAAATACTTAAACGCCACTGCGACAACATCGTCCATGTCATAATAGCAGTAGTTTCCAAGGCGTCCTCCTAATTTAACGGTTGGATATATAATTTTCATCATCTGGCAGTATTCATTATATAAATTGTTATTTATATCGTTATTTATGGGATAATACGGTTCCCTTCCCCTACTCCATGCCTGAGGGTATTCCTTAGTAATAATAGTATGATTTGAACAATTATTATAACAAAAATGTTTATGCTCAATCGTACGTGTATAAGGGACATCTGCCCCTGTTTCGTTTATTACAGCCATTCCTTGATAATTAGATTGATTCCAGGTCTCCGTTTCAAAGCGCAAACTCCTATATCCAAGTTCCCCCAGCTTATAATCCATCAATTCATCTACAGAACCTGTATATACAATCTCATTTGCTTGAGATATCCAGTAATCTTTATCCAAAAGAAAATCAACTCCTGTCCTTATTTCAACACCATCAGACATTTTTTCTATCATCTTGGCATAGCCTTCCTCCGGAATTCCCTGATATCGATCATTAAAGTATCTATTATCAAAGGTCTCTCTTACTGGCAAGCGTGTTATTAAGTCAGGAGGCAGATCAACCGCTTTTCTTCCCCATTGTTTCTCTGTATAGCCCTTTACTAACAGTTCATAAAGCGTTCGTCCTATCAGATTAATGGCATTCTCCTCCAGATTCTTTGGGTTTTCATAATATTCCTTACGATGTTCATTCTCTAATATCGTTGCAACCTCATTGGGGCGGGTAGTAGCATACACATCATTAAATGTATTCAAGTTGAAGGGCAAATGATACATCTTTCCCCCGTTTTTGGCCATGACTGTATGAACGTATGGCGTAAAACTTGTGAATTTGTTCATAAAATTCCACACTTGCTCATTATCTGTGTGAAAAATATGTGCGCCATAAATATGTACATTAATACCATTTCTCCACTCATCACGAATATTGCCTCCAACATGTTCCCTTCTTTCAAGTACTAAGCAACGTTCTCCCCGTTGTTTCGCCAGATATGCTACCGTGGCGCCATAAAGACCACTCCCAACTATTATCTTATCGTATTGTTTGATCATGACGTGGAAACTAATTAGTATATCATAAAAACAAAGGGCACATAGCTACAAATGCTATCATATTGTGTAAATGCAGCATTCCTATCTGGAACGAAAAACATCTCCTCGACAATATTAATAATATAATTCATAAAAAACGCCCTTTTTCGTGAAGACTCTTGTTCATTTTATATATTACACCCTTTCTCGAAATCATAGAGTGTCATCCGCCTTATCTCATAATAGTTCACCCAAAAATCGCGCATAGCATTGTAATAATCTGCCAATGCCAACTTCTGTCGAATGAGAGCCTCGCATACCTTGGAGAAATTATTACGTCCTAATTTGTATGATTCAAGCGCTTCTTTATAGAACATCTGCGCCAGCTCATATGTCTCGGCACAGCTGTTTACCTTACGTCGGTTGATTGTCATATATGAGACTCTGCCCACTACTTCCTCTATAACATTATCCGTAGCTTTCTTCTCATTTATAATGTCCAGCTCGATATCTTCCCTAATCTGTGCGAGTTGTGTCTTCCTGCGACCAAAATCCGCCAAAGGGATGGTCACATTTACCAAAGCTGACTGTTCGTTCAAAAGTCCTTTATATACACCCCTGAAATTATCCGCAACCTGGTGCCAGCCTACATTCACGCTAAGACTTGCCTCCAGGAAACGTTGAGTTTTCGCCTGCGCCTCTGCCTGTTCGTTCTGGATCTTAGATCTTTTGCAATTAAGGATAAGAGAAGAATTCTCCAATGCCAGATTTTGCGCCTTGTCTAACGGAACATCAATATCACGCACATCCGTTGGAACCTCAAAGTGGAACAGGGTAGTATCTGTCAATTGCAGGAACTGGGCAAAAGAGAACTTCTCGGTCTCAATTTTTGATTCCAGCTCAACAATCTCCGTTTCAGATCTGTTCCGTTCAATCTTCAACTCATACAAATCACTATTGTTAATTCCGCCTAACTTACTTCTATATACACCAGTCTGATATAATGAATCACAGGTCAGGAACTTTGTCCTGGCTTGTTTCAGTTGTTCTTTCAGAATGACAATGGTAAAATACCGGTTTATTGTCTCTATGGCTATCTCCTCCAACCCGGCAGCCGTCTCCTTTTCACTTAAGCTCAAGTTCATCTTCTCAACCTTCCTGGCCCACTTGTACGGATTATATCCCACCAGATTCTGGTTGTAACCTATCCTGAAAGGGACTGAAGTAAACTGGCTGGTTTCATTCTGTAATGTCCTGTAGTATCGGAGGTCTGATTCCATATAGACATATCCGCCCAGGAAACCGACATTCTGTTTCAGCATTACATTGGTAGCCGAATACAAGGATTGCTGAGCTCTGTACACGGTACGGTCATCATCGTAAGAGTAGCGCTCAACCACATCGCTGCTATACCGCATAGGTATTGAGGTTAACTTTATCTCCGGCAGGAGATTCGCCCTATAATATTTATAGGCCAGTTCAGCATTTACTCTCTTATGTTTGATGTATGAGGCATCCAACGACTGATGCTTTGCAATAGTTATCATCTCCTGCAAACTCTGGGAATAACACCAGCTATATGCAGAAAAAAGGATAGCAGTAATCAGGATCCTGTATGTATTCATTATTCAACCTTGTTAAGCGTTTCCTGGGATTTCATCAGACGTCTGACAGGCTGAATGAACAAATCTGCCAAACGCCGGTTCTCCACAACAATTTGTGATGTACCGGTTAATTGTAAGGTCTCAGGAAGTCGCCTATGGAAAATAGTAACAAGCCCCTCCGGGAAATCAACATCCACCATATATACACCTTCAGAAGTCGGAACCTTTGATATGAATTTCACATTTCCAACCAGATTCCCGAAATCCTCATCCGGAAAGTTGTTTACTTTTACAATAACCGTTTGCCCGACTTTTATCCTGCCCATACCCATTGGCGGAACAAGAGCCTTACCTATAGGCTTCATCATCTTATCAGGAACAATAATAAATATGGCTTCTCCTATATTTACGGTCTGATTTTCGTTCCAGACACTGGTATAATTCAGGATACCGTTAATAGGACTTCTAAGGATATATATTTGCTCCCATTTAACGATGCTTGCCCGCAACTGACGTAATGCGCTATTGCAGTTTTGCTCGTGATTATTTATTGCCTCATCATGCTGATGCTCCAGATCCAGCAGGTTTTCCTTTTCATTAATCCGCTGCATCCTGAACTGCTCATCCGCAACATCCCGGTTTATGGGTCCTTGTTTGCTCTGATAATATGTTAAGGAAGCCCGTTCATACTCCTCGTCGGATATCATCTTATTGGCATGTAGCAAGGAGTCACGCCTGAATATCTCATAGGCTATAGCTTCCTGCTCTATATTTATTACATGCAGGTTCTTTTCTTTGCTTTCAAGTTTTGCTCTGGAGTCTATACGTTCCTTCGCCACCTCCATTTTTTGAGGAAGGTATCTTTTTTCCTTAATACGGATTTTATCAATCAGACTGGTCTTGAATACCAGATACTCATTTTGCATACCCCCCAATATCAATTCCCGTTCAGACATCCACTGAACCATCTGCTTGTCAGAGACTTTCCCCAACAGGAACTGATTCACCATACCCTCCAGCGCCAGCACATCTTTGTAATCTGCATCACTTTCAATTACGCCCAATAATTCACCTATGTGGACGGAATCCTCATTCTGCTTTAAAATCTCCACAATCTTCCCACTGGTTTTTGAGATGATGTTAACAGGAGGCGTTGAGTTCGTAATTACAATTGGGGCATCTATTGCATCCGGGTATCGGAAAAAGAAACTGCCTACTACTAATAATAAAACGATGCAAGCCATCACAGTTATGCCCCATCGTTCTATCCATGGCGGCACAGACCCCATAATCTCCTGAACCTCCTCCGAACGCAGGTTTATTTCCTCTTCTTTCTCTATTTCAATATCTGCCTTACTCATCTGTATCCATAATTAATAAGGTATCCGAATATCAATTACCTAACTCCAGTTGGTTCTTGACAAGCGTGTAATATATACCACGTTTCTCTGTCAGCTCCTCATGCGTGCCTTCCTCTGCAATATGCCCCTTGTCTAAGACTATGATATTGTCAGCATGACGTACAGTAGAAAGCCGGTGTGCCACAATTAAGACCGTCCTTCCTTTGTAGAACTCCTGCAGGTTACCCATAATAATACTCTCGTTGTTAGTATCCAGCGAGTTGGTAGCCTCATCCAGGAAGATAAACTCGGGATTCTTATACACGGCTCTTGCAATAAGGATACGCTGACGCTGTCCCTGCGAAATACCACTTCCTTCCATACCAATCTTTGTGTCATATCCCATCGGCAATGAATGAATAAATTCTCCGATGTTTGCCACCTTTACGGCATGTCTCAGCCTCTCCGTATCCACCCGGTCCGTACTGACAGCAATATTGTGCGCAATGGTGTCTGAGAAGATGTAGCTCTCCTGCATAACAGAACCCGTCTTGCTACGCCACAAATGCGGATTAATCATTCCAAGTGGCGTTTCACCTATCTTTATACATCCCTTATTGGGGGTATAGAATCCCTGCAACAACTTTACAATGGTTGTCTTACCACTTCCACTGGCACCCACTATGGCTGTCACTTTATGTTCAGGAATAGTCAGCGAAACATTCTCCAACGCATAGTCACGCTCCGCTCCGCTATAGCTGAACGTCACATTCTCCAGTCTGATATCCTTATTCTCAGGCAGACAGGTCAGTTTGGCATGGATTCCCTGTTCCTCGTCCCTGCGCCGATGAACCTCATTCAAACGTTCCAGACTTATCTTGGCATCCTGCCAGGCTTGGGCAAACCCTATGAAATCACCTATGGGAGCAGATACCTGTCCTATAATGTATGTCAGGGACATCATCATACCTAATGTCATGTCGCCCTCCACAACACTTTTGGCGGCAATAAAGGAAATGATGATACTAGTGGACTGTGTAAAGAATACCGTTCCCACCTGCTGTAACTGTCCTATGGCCAATCCGCGGATGCCAATCTTATAGAGTTTCACTTGTATGCGTTCCCATTCCCAACGTTTCTGTTTCTCGCAGTTATTCAGTTTTATCTCCTGCATGCCCTGTATCAACTGGATTATCTTGCTCTGCTCACCTGCTGACTGGCTGAAACGTCTGATATCCAACTCACGTCTGTACTTCATGAACGAAAGAATCCAGATAACATACCCTGTGTTGCCAACCAGGAAGATGACCAGTATAAGCATGTTGTAGTAGGCAAGGATCGCCCCGAATACAATGAAGTTGAACAGCGAGAATACAATATTGATGGAACTGCCCATCAAGAAGCCTTTTATACGTCCGTGGTCACCTATACGTTGCATGATATCACCCGTATTCTTGGTATCAAAATACCGCAGGGGCAACCTCATCAACTTCATCAAGAAATCCGAGATAAGAGAAATGTCTATTCGCGAGTTCACATGCAGCATTATCCATGAACGGATAAAACCCACAGAAAGTTGTGAAAGGAATAGCACCAACTGGGCAATAAGGATAAGGGTGATAAATCCCAAATTAGCAGAGCGGATGCCTACATCCACTAATGCCTGAGTCAGAAACGGGAAAATCAACTGCAATCCCATGCCCAAAAGCATGGATACAATCAATTGCAAGAACTGCTTCTTATAAGGTGTCAGATAGCGTACAAAGAAGAAAAGGTCACGTCTGGCAGAACGTTTCTCATCTTCATAATCCATAAATTCAGGACCTGGTTCTAACAGCAAAGCCATACCAACATCCTTGTCACCTTCCTTCTTTGCCAGCCAGCAGTGCTCGAGTTCTTCTTGACTGAATGCCACCTTCTGTGTAGCTGGGTCAGCAATATGGAACACATATTTACCGCCCCGACGTTTGCTTACCTTGTAAAGTACAACAAAGTGGTTCTGATTCCAATGCAAGATACAAGGAAGCACCGCTTCATTGGCCAGCTGCTCCACACTTATCTTAACACCCATAGTACGCATGCCTATGCTCTCAGCCGCATCGCTGATACCAAGCATGGATACCCCTTCTCGGGTGATGAAACTTCGTTCTCGCAAGGTTTCTAAGGTATAGCTACGCCCATAATGACGTGCTATCATGCGCAAACACGTAGGGCCGCAATCAGCTGAGTCTAATTGATTGTAATGGGGGAAGAACTTCATGTCAGATTGTACTATATAACTTCAACATCTTTCTTCTAAAAGCATCTATAGAATATCTTTCTTCTAAGACCTTTGTATCAGCAACGGGTATAGATAGTTTTCCAGAAAGGACTTTCTCTGCAACAAATAAAAAGCCATCCTCCTCTAATGCTCTCTCGTGATTATATAACAGCCCATATTTCCCATTCTCTGTCAAATTTGCCAATCCTGTTGTATTATTAGCTATAATGGGAAGACCTGACATCATCATTTCTAGGGCGACAAATCCGAATTCTTCATGAATAGAGGGCACAACGCCAAAGTCTGCCATTTCATAGAATTCCATAATTTTGTCCTTTTCCAGAAATCCAGTAAACGTAATCTTATTCCACAAGCCATCTGCAAATTTTAGGCATGATTTAAAATTACCTTCTCCGATAATTACTAGCCTAAGGTTATTAAACTTGTTAGAAAGGACACGAAAAGTATCCATTAAATAGACAATGCCTTTGATAGAATCCATGCGTCCACAGAAAACCATAATCTGGTCTTTAACCTTAAATCCATATTTACGCCTCAGAACAAGCCCACGTTTTCTGTTCCTGTTAATTTTGATAAATGTCCGTCCGTTGGGGATTAATGACAGTTTCCTTTCTGGGATACCATAGACGTCCCTTATCATGTCAAAGGAATGTTGGGCAATAGCTATGACGTGGTCACAGTTATTCAACATGAATTCTTTTTCGTCCATGAAAGTCTTATACACATGTCTTTCTCTATCATTGTTTTGTTTCTCCAAGATAGTGAGCAGACGCTCTTTATCCCCAGAAAGGTCGAAGCTCCACGATGTAAAATGGAGTGTGAATACTGCTTTTGCACGAAGAGATGCACGCAACTTCTCGGCCATCATCGGATATATGGCAAAATTAAAATGGCATACGACATGTCCAGCCTTGACAAAGAAGTGCTGGATTACAAACTGCGCATAATTATATTCTCTCTGCTTGCCGCTTATGCCTTGCTGGGAGAGTTTATAGTACCCAGCACCCTTCAATATGCGAAAGCCCTCATCCTCCTTGGGGCAGTCCAACTCGAACACACACACATTCCACCCAGCCGATATCATGCATTGTGACAGTACATCAACGTATGTACCAACTCCGTAATTGACTGCACGACTCGTCTGAGTAAAGATGAGAGCACATGATTTCTCTGATTTCACTATACGACTTTCATATACATCTTGTTCTGTAGTGAATTCATTCCTTTCACATTTTATTTCCGCAGACTGGCGTTCCAACAATATCAGTTCCTGTTCCCACGGCTGTCGCTCTTTCTCTGGAAGCGATTCATAGTACCTGATTATCTTCTTGTACACATTGTCAAGGTCATAGTCCTCGCTGTAAAAGTCAAGATTACCTTGAATACATGCTTCCTCAATACAGCTAATGTAAATTTTGTCGAATGATAAACAAGAATTCCTTCCATTTAACCTCGCCCTGACATACGCAACGATACCGACAAGTCCATTCTCAAATGACAAGTCCTTTATTCGCATAGGATCACGTTCCATAATGGCATTATCCAAATCGCCCAAAATGTCATCGGCATCTCCTTCCTCTAACTGTTTGGATAAAAGATATTGTATGCACCATCCAATACCTACTATACCATCTAAAAAAGAAACGGACAGATTCACTTTTACATTCTCAAAGAGCAAATCCAATAGAGATTTGGCATATTCTTTTAGGTATAAATCATGTGTATATTCCGCCTGTTTATAAAAGAATAAGACTTTCCCAATAAGTCCGTGATTGAATGTCAGACATTGCGATTCTGGACTTGTTAGCACAACTTTATCCAAATATGACTTATCGTACATTATTCCCGTCATTTGAGTTCTAATGGTTCATAATGGATAGTCTTTCCCGTACGGGATTCTGTATCACCCAATAAGCTACCTATGTCCTCATGTATTTTTCGTTGAAGTTCAAGCACATTCTTCTTTTCCATTTTTTTGTAGCTCTTATATTCACTTTTCATCAAAGGCTTATGTTTTCGCTCAATCTTAACACATTCAAAAGAATATATTCTATCTTTGTCGGTCACTTTGAGAATGAGTCCCGGTAAACCTCCAAATTTCCACGGACCATATTTCAAAGGAATTTTGGGTGTGAACCATGCCACAAAAAGCCTTCCTCCGAAATTACAAGTTGCCTTTTGGCAAGTGTAGCCACAGATTCGAAGTGTGTCACTTGAAATACTCCAGACCTGCCGTGGATAATCCTCTTCATAATAACTATTATACCGCGTCAACCACATAGGAAAACAGCAATACTCTGTTAACTTCCCTTTGGAAATGAACCATTCGGAATATTGGTATTCACTCCAACCATTGTATTTCCCTTTTGGAACTAATCTTAGACCCGCTCCAGATGGAATTGAATGAGTTCTTGCCCATTCTCTATTTCTTTCTTCGGCCTCAACCCATCTGTAACTATAAAACTTTGCAATTTCCTTCCCTTTCTCGAAACAAAAATAATCCTTATATGTATCATCGTTGTGAATATCAGAGGCACACAACGCATAGTACACCTGTATGTATGATGTATCTACTACACTTGATGACCCAGCATTCCGTCCATGTGGTTGTCTGATAAATGGCTCATTATTCTGGCAAATGACAGAAGTTGTACTCAGAATAATGCTAATAGCAATAATAATACATTTTCTCATTTTCTAATTTGCTTTGAAGGTTAAAAGGTAAAGAGAAGCATGTATCACTTCTCCTTACCAATTCAAATTATTTAACTGATTCGTTCAGTGATGAAGGCCATGGAAAAGCATAAGTTTGACCAGGTCCCGTAGTTTCATATACATTACAACCAGATGTTGAATAGCCTCCATGGGGGCCCAAATCATAGTTAGCTGCCGAGTTGTCATTAGATGAAGAACCGCCTTGATTGGCATACGCACACGAGCAAGTACACCAGCGGCCCTCCCCGCCCAAGATGGAACCCATTTCTTTGTCCTTCAACATCATCTCGGACAAAGCACTTAATTTCAGTTTCTTTGTTAACATAATTAAATTGATTAAAAATTAAACATTACTATTGTTATTGTGCACATAACAAAGATTATTCATTCCTATTACAGACTCATAATTTGATGGGGGAGGACAGAGATATTGATAGACACACTGAGAACAAGGCTCTCCTTCCCTTATTTTCCTCCATGCTGTATTTGTTGTAAGTTCTTTATAAATAACATCTATCAGTTCATCATGACCGACATGTCCGAGAGTCGGACCGTCCATCCGTGCCGTAATACTACCATTTGGCATAATATACAATGCACCAAAATTGTTTGCGTTCAGTTTTTGATTGCGGAAGATTTCTCTCATACTGAGTTTGGTGTTCATCAAATCGTCCTTGCTCATATATACATTTTCCTCAAAAAAAACTCTGTTGCTACCAGTATAATAAGGGTGAATCTGGTAGTTAATTACTTTGTTTTTACGAACAAAATAATCAACAGTTTGCAGATTTTCCTCTGCTTCTACAACAAAGTGAAGAACGGCTGTGGTATTATCAAGTCGTTTGTAAACATCTCTCAAATATTCAGTATTAAAACCTGCAGGAATCAAAAGATGAACAACCTGACTGTCAACAAAGCTATTCTTTTGATATGCCTCATAGTGTATGTAAATACGGAAACATAAAGAATAACGTTCTACTGCATTCTTTAATACTTCAAGAATCACTCTATCATAAACATCACCCCCAAATATGTTTATGGATCTTATAGGAAAGGTACTTAAATCTGAAAACAAGGAATTCAACTGAGAGGCTGACAAAGAAGTTCCATTCTTAACCTCGCAATTGCTACAATATGGAATCTGCGAGCAATATGATCCACATTTTTTGCAATTAAGATTGCAGTTTGCATTAACATAGATAGTTAAACTATTTAGGAGATGTTTAATATTTGCACCCCAATAGAATGGCATGAATTTTTCATCCTTTACTTTGCTAACATCCTTATTTAGTGAAAGTAACGGACGGAGTATAACGGGATGTTCTGCTTCCTTATAGTAAGGAAGTTTTATTGCCATATTCTCTTTACACGTTAATTGTATCCATTTCAGCACAGATGGCAATTGTTCCACTTCATCTATTAATACACATCCTAATGATTCCTCCTCTTCTGTTTTTCTAAGGAGATCAATTACATGTTTGTCTTCGCTTACTCTACATTTTTTTTGTTTCGTATCATAAGCTAAAGCTTTATCTTTACAGATGTGAACATACACATCTGATTTCATGCCATACCAAAATCTATTCTCACCTTCCATAATTACAAAATCTTGAATCTTAATTTTATCATAAAATTTATCGGCCGTAAGCCATATTCCAAATGGTAAATATCCATATTGTTGTTGCGATTCAAAACATATTTTTGTTGGTTAAACAGATTGTTGCCTTCACATTCCAGCGTAAACCGTTTAAAAGCATATTGCACTTTGACATCGCTAAAGTAACGGTAGTTATTCTTTCCGGCCCAATTATCGTATGTTCCTTCTCCGCTTAGTGTCAATGTAAAACGTTCCGTGGGACAGACCTTTAGAGAGATACGCCCCATAAAGTCTTTGACGATTTCTGACTCCGTTTGCTCATTCAGGACCTTGCTGAGCATACCACCGAAACCGACAACCCATGTCATCCACTTAATGGGTGTAATACCACCAGAAATATTTGCGCTGCCAAGATGCTGGCGATAATTCATCATGACATCATCTATTTGTCGCTGATACTTGTTAAGACTATACCCCGCATTTACTTTTACATAGCTTCTCATCCTTGAAAAATTTTTTGTAAGGCCTATTCCACCACTCAAGGATGAAGTCCTATTGTCCAAATCCTGAAATACCGAACTGCTGTAGATGCCATCATACACAACAGACTCCATTTGATTACGCCAAGTGTAGTTTAAATTCAAATTTGCATTAAAATGTATCTGTTTTAATGCATTGGAGTATCGATAACCACCAGAGGCACTTAGACTTCTTCGTGACAGTAAATCCTTCATCTGACTGCGAACCACCTCACGGTAGTTTTCCATCACATAGCCCTGAAAAAGATTATTAAGGTCGCCCACCTGCTGCTCATAGGATACATTGGCACTTAATGTATGGTATATCTTCCATTCATATGTAGCAGAAAGTGAAGGCAGCACGATAGGATGCACGAAAACCCGTTGTTGTTTTCTGGCACAGTCATTTGAAGACTGTATATCCAATATTACTGGCAATCCAAGCACAACACGCCCATTACGATACTGATAACTATATGTCTGAAAAGCGCTCAACCCATAAATCCCATACCACATCATATTTTTACAGTCTTCATAGCTTAAATCAGTCACTCCTGTTAAGATTCCGTCTTCACCATAAAGAGTTCCATGAGCGCTGAAACCGTATTCGCCCCGAATAGGGCCGAAACCTCTCTCATACGAAGTAAAAGCACTCAGCGAAATGGTACGCGACATCAACTCTTGTTGGCGGAATAGATTATCCGTTTCTGTTACACAAAGCGTCTGAGGAGACTGAGCGTATCCAACAGAAAAATTGAATCTGAAGATATTCTTACCTAAAAGAAGTTGAACGACTGCTTTATCAGAAAAAGACATTGGCGTAGAATACATATTCTGATTAACCTTCGAATTATAATCATAGTTCTGTGTCTGCCCGTTCACTACACCGTCATTCCACGAAATCTGGAAAGCCAAATCATTGGTATGATACTTATTATCTGCATTGTTTGTGTATTTGTTCGATAGCTCCAGGTGGTGAGCCTTGTCTTTAGAAGCCTGCGTTTCATGTATGCTGATGCTTGGAGCATTCGGACGGTACCGCTCAGTATAGGTGTATCCCTCGCGTCGCTGTTGGTCGCAAGAATAAACAGCATTGAAAGCAAGTTCTTTATCTTTACTTAATTTCTCAAGCCAATTAAAGGATAAAGCATGTGTCTGATTATCCATATACCGTTTCTGCGGCAGACTGGGTGTCCCAGGTCGTAGCAAGCCAACTCGTGAAACCGTCCTCGGACCTCCACCTCCATACTGATTAGTAAGTTCCGCCAGAATATTGTCAGCCGAATTATTTCCCTTATAGGTCTGCATGGTCTGTCTATTCTTTCCAAAATACATTCCTATCAGTTCCTCGTTCCATAAACCTTTTACTCCATCATTCTCCTTCTTCATCAGACCGCCGCCCAATGACGTTGACAAAGAATAAGAGCCTTTGGCTTTTTCCTTGAGTTTCAAATTTATGGCGACATCTTCAGAGTAAACGTGTTTTTGAAGCATTTTTATAGGCTGATGATGCTCCATAACCTGCACTCTGCTGACGTCATCGGCACTTATATTGTTGACAGCTAACCCATAACGTCCCTGCAGCATATCCATTTCCTCTACATAAAATTTACTTATGCGTTTGCCGTTGTAGCTGATGGCACCACTCTGAGACACGTCTATTCCTGGAATCTTTTTAAGCACATCACCAATAACTCGGTCACCTTGCTGAGCATACGAGTCAACATAATAATCAGTTGTGTCCCCTCTCACAACAACAGGTTCTGCTTTGACAGAGACCTCGTCCAACTCTAAACTTTTATTCTCAACCGTAAAATTCACTGTCTGTGACTTATT
>JAEEGJ010007737.1_pt1 | contig 30393 bp, 21 predicted proteins | sample 8958761 | NCBI WGS metagenome assembly JAEEGJ01 (sample SAMN16246546, study PRJNA631951) | gut metagenome | biome: gut microbiome; feature: rumen; material: RS-attached | host: Bos | place: Iran: Karaj | collected 2018-10
CATCGGGGTGGTGAGTGTGGCCGTCACGTCGTTGGCCGCTGAGCCTCCGTTGTTCTTGTAGTTGAAGGTGATGGCTGCGGTTTCGCCAGGATCGAGGCGACCATTGCCGTTGCCTCTGTTGGAGCCGGCATCGTTGATGGAGATTTCATCATAGATTTTCAAATCGGGTGCGTAGGCGTTAAAGTGGAAGTCACTTGTCCAGGTATGTCCGCCGCCGACCATGGTGAGCGTGAAGTCGAGACGGGTCTCGTTGGGAACGTTGTCGGCCACGGTGATGCCGAACACGTTATCCAGATTGGTGGTTTGGTTAGGACTCAAGGCTGGAATGGAGGCTGTGTTCTGGTTGATGGTGACATAGTCCGTCGTCCTTGTGGTGAGGGTAGCGGTGGCTTGTGACGAGGCTTGGTCACCCGTGTTCTTGATGACCATGTTAAACGAGGCTTGCTCGCCGTACTCGAGTTGACCGTTGTTGCCATCATTCACGCTTACTTCGGTGAGGGTGAGTGTGGGCTCGCTGATGACGTGGATGGTGCCTACATAACGGAGCCTGTCCTGCTTGGTGGCCACGATGGTGATGTTGCTGTTCGAGGGCTGGGCAGGGAAGGTGATGGACTGGCTGCTACCTGTGGCGGTGGCCACGGCCAGGATATTGTTGTTGCGTGTCAAGGCGATGATGGCGCCTTGCGGGGCACTCACGTTGATGCTGGTGGTGGTGGCAGTGATTTGTGACGGATGGCTGACGTTCATGGCAGTAGGTACCTCGGTATAGAGCGTCAAGAAGGCATCGCAGTGGGCAGTGAACATCTTGTACGTGATGGCTTTGTTGTTGGCGTTATAGGGCCAGTTGCTCTGGGCAAGGAAGTACTTGCCGGCCACATTGCCGAAAGCAGGTCTCCAATTGCCTTCGTAGTTGGCGTAAGGACCATAGTCGGGCATGAACTGCGGGTCGTACTGGTCATACATGCCCCAAGCGTAGGCATCGTTGACGAAAGAGTAGGAGGTCTGCGTGGGTCCGATACAGCCTACGGCGCCGGCGTTCTGTCCGCTGCTGGTGCGACGCATGAAAGCCTCGATGAGGCATTCGGGGTTGTGGTCGAAGGTGCCGGTCTGGCAGTTGATGGTGTTGACGAAGGTCATCTTGCCCACGTTGTTCATTTGGGTCACGTGGCTGGAACTGAAGTCAGGCTCACCCCAGCCTTGGTAGTAGCCGTGGTCGCGGTGTTGGAGCAGCATGGCGCCGCTGTTGACGGCATTAACAACCTGTGCCGCTGTACCGCCTGTCCAGCCTCCAAGTTCGGAAGGTGTGGCAGGGATGTAGTCTAAGCCATTGGGTCCAAAATAATTGACGACCATGGAGGTGTTCTGGTTGCTCGACCAAATGTTGCCAGGGTAACCGCTGTAGATGGCGTTGATGCGCACCGGGTCCTTGCCGTGGTCGCGCCAATAGCCGCCCACCACCTCGGAGCAGATCTGGAACCAGCGTTCGGTCTGCCAGCCTAAAGCGGTGATGGGGTGGTTGTAGGAGCCTGCGTCCATGTTGGGGTTAGTGTATTCGTATTCCATTTGCTTGCTCACCATCATTTGGGCTTCGTTGGCATTGGCGGCCACGAGGCGCGAGAAGGCCATCTCAGGTAGTAGGTCGCCCGTGACGTCGGCATAGCCGTTGTCGGTGATGCAGTTGCCGTAGCTCGACGAGTGGTAGGTGTACTCAGCGGGGATACCTAAATTCATGTTAGAGTAGTGGTCGCCCAAGAGCAACACAGCCACGGGGGCGATGTCCCAGGTGTTGTAGGCATTATGGAAGTAAGCCTTCATCTGGTCGGTGGTGGCGCAGCCCATGTCGCTGAGGCTCTTCACCTCGGTGAGGATGCCTTGCTGGATGCGGTAGTCTCTCAGCTGGTTGGCATATTGGCGGAAGTCTTCGTTGTTGGGGATGACGATGAGGTATTCGCAGCCTTCGGGGCGGTTGTTGACCCATTCCTGCATACGGGCCTCATAGTCGATGACAGGGAGCTGGTTGTAGTTGGCCAGGTTCTGCATGAGGATGGGATCCCAGTAAGGTGAACGCAGGCGCGTCTCGCCAAACTCGCCGTTGCCGCCGTCGAAGCGCACGTCGAATTGTAGGTCATCGTATACACGAAGTTCTTTCGTGACGGGGTTGTATTGGTAAGGCACCACGGTGACGGCTACGGTCTGCACGCCGCGCAGGCTGAAGGGTGCCGACACGGTGACAGGCTGCTCGGGGAAGAAGGCATTCTTGTTGTAGATGCTGAGGTTCTTCTCATAGGTATCGGGGCTGTCGTCGGTGTCGAACTTGATGGGTGCGGCGGGCAGCAGGTCGACGTCCGCTATGGTGGTCATGCTGCGATAGCCCATCTCGATGTGGGCGGTGGCGCCGTTGGGGACAGCCACGAAGCGGCTGAAGGCGGGCAGGTTGGGCTCGCCGGCGTTGGCAGGCAGGCTGATGCCCGTGCCGCCTTGCACGACATCGCCCCTATAGCCGTTGTCGGTGATGTTGACGATCTGCAGCTGTTTCAGGGCATGGCGCATCGTGAGGTTGGAGCGTGTGTTTTGCTCAACGGTGAGCCCTTCTCTTTGGGCACTGTTGTTGAAGGTAAAATCGCGCGTCTGCGCATCCGTTGCCATGGCCGAGAACAGCATGCTGGCTAGGATAAGGGTACGGAGAAAGAACTTCATGGTATTAGCGTGTTTGATGGTTTGACTACCTATTTAAATTAAAAAAACGCGTAAAGATACGCACTTTTTTGGAATAATGAAGTATTTTTCTCCTAAAAAGCAAAAAAAGAGCCGCCAAACGGCAGCTCTTTTCGTTCGTTCCATCTTCATGGTGAGGTTTTGCGCCGCGAAAAGCTTACATCTACCTCTCGCTTTCCCAATTGCCAGCGCCCCTAAGCAGCACCTTCAATCGCCACATCCGTTCATAGTAGTTCTTCATGGTGTCTTCTTTCTCGATGCTGTCTGCTACGGCTTCAGTCTGAACATCCGTTTGTGGGACTTCTTTCTTCTCCCTGTTTTGGCATCCCATCAGCAGCAGGGCGGCCAAGGCCGCCACTGCTGCCACTGAAGAGAAGGCATGTTTTATAAAGCTTTTCATGGCTTATCTGAACACTGAAATGCGTTTTGATAACAACAAGCTTTCCTTATCCGTAATATGTAGGAGATAGATTCCGTCCGGCAGATCTGAGACGTTGATTTCATTCTTGCCTTGAACCGTTTTCACCAACTGGCCAAAAGCATTGTAAACCTGCACCTCTGCGACTTCAGTGCCCTCAATAACAGTTTTTTCCTTAGCGGGATTAGGATATACAGAAACCAACGACCCTTTTTCGTTCTCCTTTAAGCCAGTAGTACCAATATAACAGCTGTTGAAGTTAGAATTTTGCCAAATCAGGTCTTCGTCTTCATAATAGCAAAGCAAATCATATGTTCCGCCGACTAAGAACCGTGAACCAGGATGGAGAAGCCCAAACTCGCTGCCTATGCCTTCAATCCAAGTCTCATAAGTATCATCCCAAGGATAACCTTGCGCATGATACTGAAATACATATTTTTTTCTCGGCAAACAATCTTCACAGAGAACGGTATCGGACACGCTGAGAAGCACTAAGCATTCTGAATCATAAAAACAGATGGAATCACCAGGCTGCATGGAAAAGTCGTACAGCATGTTTTCACTGCCAAAAGTATGATCCCATTTGTAATCACGATGGAAGACCTGTCCTTCATGGGTTTCCCTAAGAAGTCCACAAAGCTCCCAGACGGTGTAATGTTCTTCTTGTGTGGTGAACAATTTCTTGTAGGTCGCTTCCTCAAGAATTGTATCACCCTCGATTTTGTATACATCGGTGACACGATTAATGGGAGGCCAGGGGGAGTAGGTTAACAGTACATTCCATTGTTTTCCTTCCGCAACGAGTGGATCGTAATCTTGAGCCTTTAGGTCGATGGCTCCCATCAACAAGAGCATGATGAATATTGTCTTTTTCATTGTGAATCGTTTTTGTTTTTCCTTTTGCCGTGCATGAAGTTGTTTTCATGCACAGCAAAAGTATGAATTATTATTGTTTGTTTTATTTCGTAACGACCAATTTACCGCTATGAATGAACTCTCCGCATTGTACGGTGTACACATAAACACCGTCAGCCAAACCACGCAGGTCAAGCACTTTCTGCCCTTGATTACCGTTTAATTCGGCCGAAATCATCATGACTCCTAGGGTGTTGGTGACGGTAATTGTCGCTTGGGACATCCTGACAGGCAAGGTATAATCCACCGTTGTCCATGTTGTGGCAGGATTGGGGCTTACGCTGACTGTGAAGCCCATGGCTTCGTTTAGGGAAGCGTTCGTGGCATTGCCGACACCCCTGTCTCCGCCGTCATCATCAGGCATCGTGGGGCAGGAATAGTCCCTCATGTAGTCTTCCGACATTTCAGACAACATGGCTTCCGCCATCGCCTTGGATGTTCCGGTTCCGAATGTGGCGATGCTGTCCACCATCAAAGTCTCGGCCTCTGTCAGCCCGAACACGGTGCGGTTCTCCCTGTTGAGAGTCTGGTGAAGCGTGATCAGGCGCATGTAATCCGCATGGTCGGCAAGGGCGTCGCCTTGCAGTTCGTAGAGTTCGGGCAGCATGTTGGCCAGGGCGAAGGCATGGACGGAGTCGCCTTCCTGAAGGTAGGAGGCGACAATCATCCTGTCGGAGGCGATGTCGCCCATGTTGGCGAGCCATGTGCGGAGCCCAGAGGGGTCGGCGATGCTGTCGTTGAGGTTGCTGCGCACGATGTCGCCCGCCGCGAGGCTGAAGTCGTGCCGGTATTGTGCCATCTGTGCCTGAAGGGCTGTGCGAGCCGTGAAGCCCGAGGCAATCTGATTCAGCAGGTCTATCATATAAGCAGGCAACGGATGCTCTTTGTTCTCAAGATAGCTGATGAGGGTGTCTTTCTTCAGTTCGTCTGGGTTGGCGGCGAGAATCTCGAACAGCACGGGGTCGGTGAAGACGTCGTCGCGGTCGGCGGCTGTGGTCAGCACCTCGCCCGAGACGTAAGGCGAAATGCCGAGCAGCTGAGCACGCAGCCTCCACATGTCGGAGGAAGTGGCGTTGCTGATGTCGGCCACCTGCGTGGGAGTGCTTCCACCGTCGATGCGGCTCTCATAGAGCTGCAGGAGACTGGAGTAGGTCGAATAGGCTGAAAGGTAGTCCGACTCCAATGCGGCCTTCTCGGGAGCCGATTTCACCACGGGGGTGTCACCTGAGTAATGCGACAGGCATGTGTTGGAGTTTTGGGTATCAGAGGCATCTACACGGTGAAGCAAGGACGTGACGGGGGTCTGGTCAGGGTCGTTGATGTCATAATAGTATGTGATCTGTTGATTTCCGTCATTATAGAAGTGATACAGGCTTCCGTCAAAGGTGTTGCCTGCGGGCAATGCTTTCGAGCCTTGCGAGATGGCAATATCGCCAGTGTTGCCGTCCTTCAGCACGCAGAAGTCTATGGTGTTGCCCGAGTTCGTGTTGCAGGTGTAGGTTAGACCTGATGTGGAGGTCTTATTGTCGCCGACGGCCACATTGCCGCAGCGCAGGTTGGCAAACGAGTTACGGTACACGTCATTGCTTCCGTTTGAGTTGACAACGTTGATGCCGTAGGGCGATCCCGTATTGGCCATAAGTGGGTGGAAAGCGTTCTCCTCGAAGCAGAAGTTTGACACTTCGTCGGCATAGATGCCGAAGTCGCAATGAGAGCCGCAGCCGACGGTGAAGTCGTTGTTCACAATTGTGGCGTAACCTGTGTTGAGAGCGTAGATGCCGCAGGTGTTGTTGTAGAACTCCGAGTTCAAGACGCTGAATGTGCGAGCCACGCTGCCGTCGTTGGAGGCGTAAATGCCACGGTGAAAGCCTGAGAAGGAGGAAGGTATAAGGTACTCTTCGAGGCAGGGAAGGACGTTGCTGTTTTCGCAATAGGAATTCACCGTAAAGCCCGCCTCACACGCGCTAATGCCGACGCACCACTGGTAAACGCCCGGAATGTGTCTGCTTGTCGAAAAGTCGCAGCCCAAGAAACCGATGCCGTTGACATGGGCCATGTCCACATGCTTGTAGAAAGTGTTTGTTCCGATGTAATTGTAATCAATTGAGAAAGTGCAGTTGTGGAAGAAGGAATTGTAGGGCATTTCCCTGCCATTTAGGTAGGAATAGTTGGTGTACCAAAGGGCATGTACGGCCTTGGCGTTGTTTCGGAAGGTAGCATCGGTGGCATGGATGATGCCGCCAGTGGTGCTATAATGGTCAGGGTGCCAGAGTTCCACTGCACATACTGCATTCTCGATGACGGCACCGTTCTTCAGCTCAAGATAACCTTGGCCGTAGCTGCCGTTGACCTCGTATTGATAAGTGCTGGCATTGCCCCAGACTTCGATGCCTTGCCACATTTCATCGAAACATGCGTTTGTCAGCCTACAGCCGTCAAGAATCAAACGGCCTCCTGGCTTGACAATGATCCTGGAATCTTCAGAAAACCGTAGTTCAGATTTAATAGTGAGATGGGCACCATTATTGACGACGACATCCCTGTTGACATGCCTGTCATCATTCCAAACCTGAGTACCCGTGATCTCCAATGGAACAACATTGTATGAACACGGGATTTCATAAACGGCATTGTTGTACTTGTTATAACGGAAACGGTCCCATTGGTTGTACTTGCTCTCTCCTTCCGTATGCCAAACATACAATTCAGTTTGGGACGCGGCGATGACTTCATTGTATCCGTCGCCGTCAATATCTGTAATGGCAGGAATCGTCGCGAGGTCGACAACGGCCAAGGGCCATCCTGGAACCGCATCACCATTGGGTTTATATGCATAAATGTATCCGTTTTGGGATGGGATGACAATTTCGCAGTCCCCATTTCCGTCGACATCAGCAATGATAGGTTGGAAATACTGGCAATCTAAAATCGGGATTTGTATCTCACCAGTTCCAAACGTTGTGCCGTCACTATTCCACATTTTCAATGCGCCTCCATCGGCAACGAAGATTTCCATACTACCATCATTATCAGTATCAGCAACGCAAAAATATGGAGGCCATGCCCAATCTATGCTAGTATTTGACAAGGGGACAAAATGCGTGTCTCCGTTCCAACCACTTACTGAAGTTCCATTAGAATTAATAGCCCGAACATAACCAATGCCATCTCTGATGACCATATATAGGATTTCCAAGTCTCCATCGCCATCAATGTCTGCTGCTATCAAAGGGCAATCCATACGTTCTTTATAATCGCTAGGATTATTGGAGCCAGGATTACTTTCAACAAGCGGAGTAGGCGTCTGATTTGAATAGCCCCACAAATAAACTCCACCTTCAAGTCCGAATACAATTTCTTTATAACCATCATTGTCAAAATCTGCCACGACGGGCATTGTTACGGCTTTTTCATCATTGTTACATGGATCGATTACTTTTATTTTTTCTTTTGGATAGTAATAATTGCCAAAACAATCGAACACTTCCAAATAGGTATATGTATTTCCATTACCTTCGTTCCTTCCCTGGTTCGGTACTATGATTTCAAGCGTTCCATTATCGTCAAGGTCAGCAAGGACTACACCATTGAAATTCTTAAAATCAAGAGGTATTGGCTCCCATGCGAGGTCTGGTGCTCCGTCATTATCGGCATCTACATTCTTATAAACGCAAAGTTTGTAATTACTGTCGTTTCTATCACATCGAGTTGCTACCACAACTTCCATGATGCCGTCATTGTCGATGTCGCCAATGGCTGGAGTACAGGTCATGCTAATATGTAGATTAGCGAAACCACTAATGGTAGTCGGATTGTGGTCAATGTCATAAAGCTCCTCTCCAAGACTATTGAAACCCAAAATAGTCCCCATGTCTCCAGGATTGTCAGCTGTTCCTGTGGTCAAGAAAATCTCCTGCTTGTCATCGCCATTAATATCCACCACATTGGGTGCAGTTCCCCACGCTCTGCCCAAACCATCCGGAATGGCAATAGGCCAACCCTCAGCAATAGGCAAATGTCCATGTCGTTATTCGGGCTTTTTCACTCTCGTTTCCGTATTCGTCGAGATAAGACACACCATAATAATATGTCTGTTTGACATCTAACCCCAAGTCTGGATAAACGGATGAAGGAATGGGATAATCATTGAGTCTTTCATAGTTGCCGTTAGCAGTCATGGAACGGTAAACGTAATAGCCCCTACTGTCTTCAACGGGATCCCATTTAAGTTTAATGGAGTGTTCCGTGTTTGTAAATGTCAGGTTTTCGATCGTGTCCAAGATGTCGTAAAGGACAAAGTCGAAAGACCACGACTTGTTGTAGGCATCTGTTACATTCAATGTGAAGGACTTCCCGTCTATACCACCGCTGTTGAGGATAAACTCAAATGGTCTCGTTTTAGCTTCAAGATGAGTCATTGCGCTATATGTTGCCGTGCCTTGCGTGATTTGAACACCTGATGACACAGGAGTCAACGTGGCTTCAATACCCTTTGCCGTTCCGAATCCCAAATTGACCAAGTCAATGTCAAGTCCTATTTTTCCGTTCTGTTTTTGCTCATGACGCACGGAGACATACTCGATTTCGGAGGCACCAATGGAAAGGACGAAAGACCTGACATTGACAACTCCGCTACCGTCGCTGATGGTTAAGGTGCAGCGCAAGGAAGTGCGGTCGGGGATGGCGTTGGAGAGCGCCAGTTGGAAGTCGTTTCTCGTTACGGTTGTGTTCTGTGCGATGCTGCCATAGTTGGCGGTTGAGGTAACAACCGTAAGGTAATTGTTGATGTTTTGGTTCAGGTTCTCATCAAGGAACTCGCAACTCAGTATGGCTGTGACATTGGTCAGGTTGACTGTGCCGTTGTTTTGCAGTGCTATTTTGAAGTTAACGGTTTCCCCAGCATCCAATTTTCCATCGCAATTGCCAGACTCGTCCATAACGTTTTGCTCAACAATATATACATTCTTACCAGTAATAGTTACAGGTACCGTAGTTTCGTAAGGGATGTAGTTGTGCCCCGTTACGGTGACTTTCAACTCTCCTGCTGTCTCGGGATTGACCTCTTCAAAGACGAAATTATGGCTGTGTGCAGTTCCGTCATAGTGTTGCCGCTGATATACCTCATTGTCCTTCATGACACAGACATCCACGTCATTTGTGCTGTATTCCGAGTAGGCCATTCCGCTGACACTTACCGTGAACTGATTGTCCTGGTTTGTGAACGTAGAAGGTGTAGCGCTTACTATAAGGTCGATAGGCTCTCTGGTCCAGATGGGCAATTCGGGGTCACCGAAAAGATGGTTCTTACGTTTGATAAATACTATCCATTCATCACCAGCCACATGCATAAGATAATTCTGATGAATAATACCCGTATTATATAGAAATGCATTAGTAGTATTTCCTAATAGATTTTCATAGTCATAAAGAGATGAAACAAACGCACTAAAGAATGGAGTTTCTTTTTCCTTTGAACTTGATGATGAACTGGCAAATATAGCTACAGTTCCTCCGTTGGGATTATTAAGGAAATGCTCGGCAATACAGTCCTTATGATATTCCCCTGGAGAACAGCCAAGTGTCATAATGATTTGATAATATGGTCTATTAGAAAAGCCGTCAACGTCAATCCTATCAATGGTTTCATTTCTGTGAATAGAAGATGTTCCCATTGCCAAATAGCTTGAATGATCTAAATGTAATACAATATGAGGAATCTCGTTTTGGAGAGAGATTGGAAAATGGTCCCCTAATGATGCAACAACATTTTGGTGGCAAAGATTCATACTATGGTTTTCCCAACCTATGGAATGATAGCTGATTTGAGGTAAGTTTTGATCAAATTGATAATAGTCTTCAAACAGCCTCCACCTAACAATATTATCTTGTATTATGCCTGACACCTTCGGAATATTATTGGATGTAGGCCTCCTCCACAATCCCAAATAAGCATCAGGTTGGTTCCTTACATAGTTTTGATAGTCAGATATACTAGTGCCTAATGCTCCTATCATCATGGTAACGTTATCAACATAACTTCTGTTTTCTATCCCTATCATTTTCTCGTAAGTCATGCATTTCTCTATAAAAGTGGAAGCTTCAATGCAATTATTAATAGGAGCTCTACCATGAAAAAACTCAGAGGTGTTGTCTGTACTATCACCGTCTATAGGTGGGTATTCTCCATAATTGCCATTGCCATTAGAATCCCATGATGTTTCAATTGCCGTGTAATACAAGTCAGTTGGAAACACATAACGGTTTTCATTTTGAGCTGAATGTATCACAATAGTATCTGTTATTCTTTCTGGAACAATATTTACATCTCCACCAAATAGTACATACATAGTACCATATTCCTGATAGACATCAGTTAAAAAATTATGTATCTTATTTTGAATATCATTACCAATATAATTAGCACAAATATCATCTATTGTTACTACAACGGTTGGTGCACCTTTTTGAGTTTTCCAATCAGCGAAGGCTTGAAAAATGTCTGTCATCGTTTGACTATCGTATGACTCTATGTTGTTTCCATTAATATCTCTATCATTGGTTATGACAATATATTCTGGCAATACTTCCAGATCGTTTTGCAAAAGTGCATTAGACATTGAAACCTTTTCATTTGTTTCAATGATTCTCATGGGGCCGCCGTATGTATTATTAAAGTCAGAGACATTTCTGATTTGAGCGGTAACGAGTTTCTTTGTCAACTCAAACATTCGTCTTGATTCCATTTTTGGCCGTTGGAAATCTGAGTTGCAATTTGATAGTTGTATTGTAAAACTAAGTGATGAACAGAACTGTAGTTGGTGTTGTGACGGAATATAGTTCAACGGATAAATGTAAAATAAAGCTACTTGATACCCAAATTCATTGAATTTTCCAACATATTCAATTGTGTTTTTAAAATATGGTTGATAACTGCGATAAACCAAGGAATCTAAATATACAAAGCTCGAAATCGTATCACCAATAGGAATATCAGGTTGTTTGGGATACAACTTATAATTTCCCTGTAAAAATTGGACAATACTATCAGTAACGAACACACCAGAAACTTGTTTGTCTAAAGGGATGACGTATTTGACTTCGAATCGTGGTAATTCTGGGTGTCCAATACTATCAATAGTACCGCATTCAAACAATGACACTCTTGTGAATTCTCCTATTGTATCAAATGACAGGTTGTCATACGAAAATGCCACAACATCTTGTATTTGTGCATTAATTGTCTTGCATATTGCCAAACTTAATATGATGAAAAACAGTGCTCTTTTCATGGTAATCTGGTTTTAGTTTTGTAATTATCAATCTATTACTTTAATCTTTAATCAGTTTTTTTGTCATGGACTTGCCTTGCTCGTCTATTATCCTCAAATAATAGATCCCTTTTGCAAACTCTTGGACGTCAAGAACGGTTTCATCTGAATCAATCCCTTCCTTTTTTAGCAAGCATGTTCCAAAAACTGAATACAATTCTACAATACTTATACTCTTTCCGTAAACTGTAATGGCATCATTCGAGGGATTGGGATAAACGGTCACTTCTAGAGAAGAGTTCTCCTCAGTGCCCATAAGCGTGAATTGGCGGTTTTTGAGAACCATCCCGTTTGCACACGAAATGTAGAAAGTAGTATCAACTCCGTCAATGTCATAAAACCTGTAACTGGGAAGGCTATATCCAGAATAGCTCGTCCATGTCAAGCCGTCGTCTTCAGTATATGCGACGCTTCTACCGACTCCTGGCATGTCATATTCCCATAGCATACACATTCCCTGGCTATTTCCGGTAAACTTGGCTCGTATGTATACCTCTGAATATTGAAAATCATAATAATTGCCTGTTGTTCCAAAGGTGTCGAAGCCATCGTATGTCTCCAATACGCCTTTATAGTCGTATTCAGAGATGATAAAACCACCGAACAATCTGATGTGATCCTTGTCGTAAAACCGGGCAAATCCCATGCTATACGTAACGTCTGAAACGTTCTCAACGAGAGCCCAAGTTTCACCATAGTCTTCCGTCTTTGCCACCCCTGGGTACCTCTCCCCTGGGAATGCGAAATCTTCGTTGGCATAATCCCACAGCAAATACCCCACATTATCCTCAAAGAAAAGCCCTCGCGTTTCGTTGATAGTGAAATCATTGGACAGTTTACTCATGGTTTGACCACCGTCAGTGCTTTTGTAGATGCCGTCGAATGAAACAGCCACAACAAGATTGTCGGCATCATTCAGAACCATTTCTGTCCGGATAAATTGATTGCCTAATGCTGTAAAACTCTCAATCCATGAGAAAACAGGTATACCCACTTCGTTCCAAGTTTCGCCTCCATCGAAGGTCTTCACCAGAAACCATTGATGGGAATAATCATCTAATGTGGAATCACACACCGCATATCCAACATTTGGTTCGGCAAAACACAATTCTGTCATCTGGCAACCTGTTCTGCGATATTTCTCCTCCCAGCTTATTCCGCCGTCGATGGATTTGAGTATCACGCCGTTCTGTCCGCATACGAAAACCGTATTGGCATCAATGCAGCAGATATTGTAAAGGTCTTCCGTAACTCCCGTTTGGAGTCCTTGCCATTGCTGCGCCTTCGCCATACCCACCAATGCCAGCAGTATGAGGAAAAGGACTATGCTTTTTATGTTGTGGTTATTCTTCATGGGAGGAAGGTTTTAACTGTTTGTTTTCCGCTTCAAAGATAAGACTTTTTTCAAATTGTATGGTCTGGTCTTTTTTCCCCTTCTTTTGGCTGCCTATTCATTCACCACCTTGTCCAGAAACGTTCTCCGTACTTTTCGGAAAAGCACGGAGAACTGGTTTTGCTGCACTGGGATTTTTGAATATTGCCTTATCTTACAATCATAAGTTTACCGCTTTGCGACAAACCTTCGCATTTCACGGTGTAGACGTACACTCCATCGGCCAGATTTCTGAGGTCAATCACTTTCTGTCCTTGCATGCCCGCCAGCTCCATGCTTTTCACTTGCACTCCCAATGCGTTGGTGAGCCCGTGTTGGCCGTTCTCGGATGGAAAAGGTTCTCTTCGAAGCAGAAACTGGATACCCCATCGGCATAAATGCCGAAATCGCAGTCGGAACCGCAGCTTACGGTAAAGTCGTTGTTTACGACTGTGGCGTAGCCTGTGTTGAGTGCATAGATGCCGCAGGTGTTGTTGAACAGAGAGTTCTTGACAGTGAACATAGGCGCAACGCTGCCATCGTTGGAGGCATGAATGCCTCTGTAGAAGCCCGAGAAGGAAGAAGGTGTGAGATTCTCTTCATGACAGGGCAGATTGGGACTGTTGTCGCAATAGGAATCCACCTTGAAGCCAGCATCGTATGCGCCGATGCCTAAACAATACCATGAGACACCTGGCAGGTTTCTCGAGCTAACCGAGAAATCGCAACCCAAAAAACCGATGCCGTTGACATGATCCATGTCCACATGCTTGTTGAAAGCATTTGTTCCAATGTAACTGTTGTCAATTCAAATATCTTGGATAAAATCCTGCGTCGGCATTCCCCGTATAACTGATTTTCTTCACGCAATAATGGGCTTCCCCTTTGCCATATTCGTATTTCATGTAGTTGCCATCCCTGTCTTGCACCTTGCTGAGAAGCCATAGTGCCACCTCATACTTTGTGGTGTCGTCCTTGCTTTTGTATGCAATCTTTGAATCTGGGGTATGGCCGTATTCCATGATAAACCCGTTGGAAGTCCATACTTTGAACTTGGCTGGTCCATGAACAATGGAATCTTCAGTGTATGACACAATCCTGCTCATCCCGTCTATTTCCGTTCGATATTCGATTCCGCTGCTCCAATAGGTTCCACCATTCTCTATCAAGCGTTGTCCATCCAATGCAAAACAGTCGCCATTGAAATTGACTCCTTTCATCATGCCGTCAAGAAACAGGTTCTTGCCAATGCGCGAAATGGCGGACAATCCGCCTAGGGTCCAACCCCATCCAAGGAGACCGTTGCCGCTTTGACTGTTGTAGGTGACGGACAGACTAGGTTGGACACCACCGATTCCTTCAGGAAGTTCCAATGGGATGGTATAAGTTGCCGCTCCCAGTCCTCCTACGTCTACCACGCCGCCTATTGCCCCTACAACACCGTTGCCAGTTCCGCCAGGGCCACCTATTACGCCCAACATAGGCACAGACAAATCCAGCTTTGCTTCCTCGATAAAATCCAATCCGTTGTTCTGTGCTTGCGACATAACAACACAATATAATGCAAGTAAAATCAATATAGTCTTTTTCACATTCTATGGGTTTTAATGGTTCATTTCTTTATTACTTTCCAGATACGCCTTTCCCTTTCGACAGTTAGTTCGAGCAGAAAGACACCTGCTGCTTGCCCCGAAAGGTCAATGGATTCAACATCACCAGTGATATTGCTCTCCCATAACGTTGCGCCAGTCTCTGTGACAAGTTTCGCATGGACTAGAGTCTTTGCAATGTTTTCAATGGACAGAAAGACTTTGTCATGGGTTGGGTTGGGATAAATGTTTACTTTCATGGCCTTGAAAGAGTCAAGGATGGTGGAGGCCGAATTATTATCACTCATGGCTGTTTCGTTGGCTCTGCCTACACCGGAGGTAAACGCCTGTCCTATCCGGTTGCCATTGCTGTCATAATTGAATGTCACCGTGTTGCTCTGTTGTGCGGGGCAGGCCAAAAATGATCCCCATAAGGTAATCATGGTTGCTGCGATTTTGAGTTTCCTTTTCATTTGTTTCGTCTTTTAGCGCATTATATTTTTGAGTTGTGGAAATCCTTATCTTTGTCACGCAAAAACGGGCCGAGATACACCATGGGCATTAGCCCCAAGTTGTCGGGTCTTTACGTTTTGCCTCAGGTGCTTCAGGGATTAGCGATCTTCCACAACAGCAATGTCCTTGCAAGCACCTTTTTTATAATTGCCTCCCCAAAGAGGCTTTATCCAATGAACTTGTTCTTCTCCTTCATGGCTCTAAGGAATACAGGTTCATCAATCCGTCACCGTAAACTCGCCATAGTACTCATCCCCGTTGGGGAGGGTAAAAGTGACGATGTAGTCGCCCGCAAGCGGGATGTAGATCTGGACGTCGTTGGGCGTGATGGTTAAGGTGTCGTCCACGGGCGCGCCCGAGGCGGTGGTTATCATCCTATTCTTTCACCACTTTCCGCACGCACCGTTGCCCTTCATCATTGGTGATGTTGACGAAATAGATGCCTGGGGACAGGTTGCTAATGTCGATTTGAAGGTTTTCGCCATTGCCAGTGGCTACGTCCACACGTTGCCCGAAGGTGTCGAACACCACCGCCCCTTTCAAGCCATTGCCCGTGATGGCGACCTTGCCTGTGGTGGGGTTAGGATGGACTATGGCGAAGGCGACAGATTCCGTGCTTTCATCTATGCCTGTAAAGTCGGTCTGCCCCCATTTCAAAGGATAGTCGGGGATAGTGCAGTAGGCGATGTCATCACAATAAGCATACACAATGTCGAAGTACCCATGCGATGGGTGATGACCTTGACCATCAGGGTTTCTATACATATAAATCTTTGCCCATGCATAATAGTACTCATCATATACTGTTTTTCGGAACCCCATATAAATCTCCATAAAGTGTGTGTCTAATGGACACCACAGCAATTCATACGCGTCATTAGCAGAAGACCATCTCGGATATGGAACAATAGTGTCGTTCTCATCCATATAGCCGTAGGAATAGATACTGTTGAAACAAATGCGGTATTCCCATGAAGAAGATACAAAAACATATCTGGCCGAACCTGAATATAGCCTATCAATATACATTTTAAAATCAATGATACCATCTTGGTCTAAGTCTATTTTGATGGTGTCTTTATCGTAGGTGGCTGATATTGCTTCAATGCTTAAGTCTGGCTCAAAATCAGTATAGATGATTTCACCCTGCTGGGCATGTGAAAAGGCCATTACCGAAATGGCAAACATAGTTAGTAGTATTCTTTTCATAGTGGCATAGTGTTATGGTTTTACATTATTCTGGACAAATATGGGTCTGCAAAGTCATTTGAGCCCCTTGAGGTAGAGCGAAACCTTTCTTGATGACAATGGAATCCACTGCCATCATTGATACATTGGTGTTGGTGGGGGCAGTGAAATCGTCTGTAGGTTCAATTGTAATAGAACGTTTGACTGAGGGTTGATAATTCATCAAATCTTGTACAGTAGTAATTAAAACATCGGAGTCGCAATCACCATTAAGGTGGTAAACCTTGATATAATCAACCTTCAGAGTATCACTCTCAAACCAAAGTGGTTCGTTTGTCTGATGTGGAACAGCATAATTGTTGATAGCATAATTGACTTTTAGCGTCATTTCATGGTGTGGTATGGAATCGTAATTGGAATATTCGTTCACGAGATTTCCGTCCACATACCATGTAACGCGCTCGGGCAACCATTCACATGCAAATGTATGGAAATGAGAGAGGTCTTCTGAGCCGTTCGGAAGAACTGGTTCAACTCTCGCTTGAGAAATATCATCAAAATCTTCCGGATGATGATGGGAGTTGTCGCAATAGATTCCACAGGTATATATTTTATATGTATGATTTGGATCCTCTCCCGTGGAATACTCGAATATGTCAATCTCATTATAGTAGTCAGTGCCTTCGCTATACAGCCAAAACGCAGGAAAAGAACCAATATGGGTTGGGAGGCTGCATCTAATCTCAAAATAACCATACAGGAATTTAGTCGCTGTCTGTATATTGCCAGAAGTATAAAACAACGATTCATGCTGGGAGTCACCAATTTTGTCAGGTGGCAGGTCGTAATCTGAACAATGTATGGGGATCATCTCTGGTCCTCCTTCATACTCGGATACCAACCTCAGTTCGCCGTTTCCAAATTGGCAATTATCCCTTAGGTAAATTTGATGCTCGTTTGGTCCATGAGTAACACCGGAAGTGGATTCTTTTAAATACGAATAATAATGCCCTATAGGATCTGGATGAGTAATTTTCCAATTGTCCCATGTGTCCCAGCTGTTGTTTGTGAAATTATCATAGAACACCCGTTCCCAATTCGGGTCACTAAAATCGATTTGCGCCATCATGTTCAAACTCAGCATTGTCATGCCGCTAAGGTAGATAAACTTTTTCATGGCGTTCTTGTTTTACTTGTTTTTTTCCACTCTCTTCAAAGCGGTACGAAGTTCCTCTATCTCGTGCTGCTGCTCCTTGAAGGCCTCAACGAGCATAGTCACTATTGCCTGATAGTCAATGCAAAGGCGATCGTTCTAAAGGATTTGCAATTTCCAACACTATTCCTTCACCACCTTTCGCACACATTGTCGGCCTTCCTCATCAGTTATATTGACAAAGTAGACGCCTGCAGGTAGCGCGGCCATGTCGATGTGGAACTCGTTGCCTTCGCCCCTTTCAGTAAGCACCTTTTGCCCGAGCACGTTAAGCACCTCGGCCTGCCGCAGGTTGTCGCCAGTGACAGTGACCAAGCCATTGGTCGGGTTGGGACGGATAGAGGCAAAGCCGATGGATTCGGTTTCTTTTATTTCACCCCAATCGAAGCTTGTTTGCCCCGCTCGAAAGGGATAATTAGGGTCTGTACAGAAAGCGTAATCGTGGATATAGCATTTAGACTCGTTGTTCGGATAAGCGGCATTATCCACTTCGGTTGAAATTCGCATCCATCCGTAGCAATAACCCCCTTCAACCGGCCTCCTTACACCTATGAAAGCTGAATCCACATCTTCTCCATAATCAACAATAATTGTGGGACCGTCTTTGCTTGTCTTCTCTCCCCACGGATCTTCTGGGGCGTTATACCAACACGATTCCGGTATTAAAGCAAGTGTATCGCCTGGATGTACAAATTGATCCATGTGCTTAGAGTAATACTGCATGTCGCCCACGGTAAAAGCTCGTACGCAGTACCAATAATAATTCGGTACGCCAATCCAAAGGTCTTGGGTGCCGTTGGCGTCAAAGTCGTATAACGCGTATCCTGGCCCAATTATAGGTTGAAGCAAATTTGGCGACGGATTTTCCACGTAGATGATTTCGCCTTGCTGGGCGAAGGCTGTAGTTAGAATAACAGCCAAGGTCATTATTAATAGTATCTTTTTCATTGTTTAATGGTTTTGAGCATTTATTAATGATTTTATCTGTTCAATAGGTATTCTATTCAGGACAAGCATGTACCGAAAGTGACATTTGGGAACCGTTAGAAATCTCAAACTCACCATTGATAACGATAGTTTCTTCAGCATGCATGAATACATTTGTGCTTGAAGGCACTATTACCTGACCATTAGAAGATCCAATAGTGATAGAATGCTTCATCCTATTGTCATGATTGGCGAATTGTGTTCCCGTCGTAATGAATTCGTCTGTTTCGCAATCGGTGTTCAAACTGCGAACCAATACATAATCTATAGTCATGACATCAGACCCCGACCATCCTAACGGTTGATGGTTTGAATCCAAAGCATATTTCCATAATATTGCATAGTCTGCTTTTAGTGTTTTTGGATACTGGGGAATGTGGTCGATGTCATAATACTCCGCAATTACCTCGCCATCACGATACCATTTGACATAATCTGGCATCCATTCGCAGCCAAAGGTATGATACTGGCTCAAGTCAGGATCAGAATCTGGAAGATGGTGATAATGCTTTGCATAGTTTTCTCCCGTTACATCATTAATCGTATCAAAACAATGGGTGCTGACAGGATTGTGCCAAATTCCAGAGCTGTGTCCCCTTAAAGTGTCTCCTTCGCAATCACCCTCTGAATATTCGAAGATGTCAATTTCTTCGTAAGAACTAGGGCCTCCACCATAGAGCCAAAAGGCAGGAAAGGATCCTTTGTGCAAGGGCAATTTGCATCGAATTTCAAAGTAGCCATACTTGAAAGTTGTACTTACGACATCCATTTCACCAGAGAAAAAATACAAGTCCGTCTCGGTTGGATAGCTGAATCCATTCGGTAAAGCATACTGGTGTGTTGGAATTCTGTTAGTTGCGTCAAATTCAGAAACAAGTTTGACAACGCACTCATTCAAGTCAAACAAACAATGGTCGTATTGATATATTTGGCCTTCTCTGTCACTGTGTGTAATATGATGTTCTGCACGAGCTCGCCAATCAAGATCTGGTATACTATACCAATCTGACGATCTCCAACTACGATTTGTCGTGAAATCATCATAGAACACCGTATCCCAGTTTCTGTCGTTCAAGTCAATCTGCGCCATCATGTTCAAACACAGCAACATCATGCTGCAAAGATAGATAAACTTTTTCATGGCTGCATGGGGTTTATTTCAACAAACCGTTTTCTTCGAGGATACCGCGAAGTTCCTCTATCTCATGCTGCTGCTCCTTGAAGGCCTCCACAAGTATGGTTACAACCGCTTGATAGTCAATGTATTTTCGGTTTTGTGGATCGGTGCGGATAGCGTCAGGGAACGCTTCCAACAAGCTCTCGGGTGCCAACGAAACATTTCTTTTGACGAGGTCTTTGATAATTTCTTCCTTCGCCTCTTCGTCGATGAATTCATTCGACATGATTTCCTCGAGGGTCATAGAGTTGTTTTCATCACGATAATACCCTGTCAGCTGTAAAACCGTGGCGAGAGCCTCTTCTCCATCGATATATTCTTTTTCGGCGCGAGATTCATTCTCTGAAAATATATAGTAATTGTAAGCACACACCTTGCCTTTACCATAGACAAAAAAATTGTCTTCGCCTAAGCTTCCATTAGTATAATCATTTACTACCCAATGCTTCTGATATTCATGATTGGCCAAACCTCTGGTGGCAATTGAATATGCCTGGTTGCTTTGTGCCCGGAAATAAGTAAGACCATTTGGCTTTGCTTGGACACCATAATTCTTAGTAAGACTTCCAAGGCTTACTTGTCCGTCATTGTGCATCTTAATCTGTGCCTGTGCTGCAACTGCGAGCAGCACGATGGCTAGAGTAACTAATGTTTTTTTCATTTTTTGTGTTTTAAAGGTTGAAATAATAATGTTTAATCCGTCACCGTAAACTCGCCATAGTATTCATCTCCGTTGGGAAGGGTGAAGGTGACGATGTAGTCGCCCGCAAGCGGGATGTGATTTGCAATTCCCATCATTCCTTCACCCACTTGTCACTGGCTTGTTTTTGGTTATCGTGCCAGATTTCCCAAAGATAGATGCCTGATGGCCAACTTTCTGTGTTGATTTTGGCCGAGAAATCAAACGGACGGGCCAGCATTAGCTGTCCTTGCAGGTTATAGAAACGTATTACGGCATCTTCAGTGGGAGCTTCGATCATCAGATTGTCCTTGCCCGGGTTGGGATACACACAGCATTTGGCTTGGCCGTTTTCATTTGCACTCATGTAAACAGGCTCTTCTGTAAAGACAAGCGTAATGTCGAACTGGTTGATATTACCCAGTCCATTATACACCTCTTCTTGATAGAACCTCATGGTGCGTTGCTGGTTTGCCAAGGCCGATCCGAAGAAAATGGTTTGGTTGTTGAAAACATCCCACACCCATTCGTCCCCGCTTTTCTTATAGAACGAGACGGTGTAAGTGTTACCATCCTCTGACATTTCAAAGACGACCCTGCGGTTGATATTCCACTCGCCGTTTTCGGCCGACCACGTGCCGTTTTGCTGCTCAACGACTTGCTCGTTGTCGCCATAGACATAGATCTTTATGCTGCTGTTGATCCATTCGCCGTCGGTCAGGGTTTGGGTGATTTGCGTCTCTTCTATTCCACTTTCAGTGTAAGTATAGGTATCGAGCGTACTGCTGATGAGTTCGCCTTCAATGCTATAGTCTTCGGTTCGCATCGAGACAAGACGATACTCGTCATCGTATTGGTAAACGATTATCTGTCTGAGTTTCATTCCTTGGGCTGGAAATGAAGTCCAATAGCTCTTGATTTTGGTCTTGCCTTCGTTTTCGTATTCAAAAATGAAATGGTGGCGGGCAACGGAAAACTCCGCGTCGTATGTGTAGTCTATTCTAGAGAGACGTCCGTCGTCGCCATAGGTGTAGACCCAAAGTTCCCAAGGATTGACATCGCTCCACTTGTGTTCAATGTTCTTGACTTTACCTTCCTCATACGTATAGACAAGTTGTTCGTAGAGCTCTGGATGTCCGTTGTCATGCCATGTGGATTCGCTATTTAGGTATTCATTGTCAAACCAGTAAGTTGTAGATAGTTCATAGTCTGGAATCGCGAACGTATGGGGCCTGTTGTTTTCATCGTAGGTGAAATCCGACTCCAAAGTCGAGGTAACCTCGTCAGAGGCATTGATTCTTTTGCCGACGACATGGGTGGGTTGTGCGATTATGCCGTCTATGGTTTGCGCATAGTCCATACCAAAGGCCATGAATGCGCAGATAATTGTTAGGAATGTCTTTTTCATTTTATGATTGTTTTAGGGTTGTTTTTTCGTTGCAAAATTAGTGTTTTTTGAATTGTTTTTTTCGGAACGATTTTCATTGGGGTTTGTTTTTCAAAACCAATACAAAAACGGCATCGCCAAATGTATTGTTGATTGTATGGCTTCTTATATCCCTGATACTAGATGGAAATTCAAAAGATATACATCTGTTTCCTAGTGAATCCAAGTGGACAGAACTATAGGTTATTATCCCTGTGTTTATAGCATATCCTGTTTCTGAATCGTACCACTTGATCAAATATCTGCTTCCGATAGGTTGATTTGTGATGGGCAAGGTGATAATATTGCTGTTTGAGCTTGGTGCTGGCCTTTTTAGCGGGTTTAAGGTGTATATATAACCATTAGGGTCAAAAGGTGGTACGGAATCCTTAAAATAAGGTGTCATTTTAATTGTGCCATTCAACAAAGTGTCAACTTGTATCCTCAAGCTATCTGTAAGCCGACGAAGAGCTTGATATGCAAATGCAGTGTCCTGGCTCCATCCCATAATTGTGTCTTCGGACCCATTAATCATGTAATAGGTTGCGAGACCATTGTCGAATTCAATCTTATCATTATTGTTTTCTGTTCCCGTAGTATGTTCCGTGAATGATTCCGAAAGAATAGGAAGAGTCTGACAGAAGTTTGTTATTGGCACGAAACGATTGTACATGGCACAAGAATCAAGGTAATCCCACCACCACAGAGAAGCAGGGCCAATGGAAGCAGAAAACAACGAAGACCACAAGGAATTGTGCAAAGAAACACCTTTGGGGTCTTTTTCATTGGTATAACGAGGGTGCTTACTATGGCTGAAACCAAACTCTCCCATAAAGAATGGCTTTGACTGATACATTGTTATATTGTGTGCGTTGTTGGCACGCAGGAATATGGAGTATGGAAGCTCGAATTTGGAACGAGCACTCTGAATGTTTTGGTAGCTGTGCCGTTGCACGAAATCTAAGTTTTGGAAGAATGATAAATATGGGGGATGTCCAGAAGTACTTCCTACTGAACTTGTTATGCAGTGCCCAAAAGGATCTGTAATTCTTATATAATTTGTCATTTCGTCATGCCAACCTTGGATGTATTGATCTAAATCACCTGCATTATAGCTTGAACATAGTTTTGTCGCATGATCTACTTCATTCCATAGTTCCCAACACATGATGTTTGTTGCATATCCCCATCTGGAAACGATATAGCGTATAAGGTTTTTCGTTATCCTTTTTGCTTCCGAATCTATGAAAAAATCACAAGGGCAGTTCAAATTCAATATGTAATTGAAAGGATTGTTTGCCCAAATACTTGGATTACAATTATCATTGCTAGTTATGAAGTCGTTTTGGTTGAAAACACTTAACAAGACAGATATGTCATGTTGCGATGCGTAACTGATGATATGGTCTAGCTCGGCAGCGTCTTTTTGGTTGATGATAGAATCGAAATAAACTTTTGGTTGATTGTTTTCCAATTGTGTGAATTCTGGACCATACAAGGAAAGGTATTGGTACCTGTTTATCCAAATCCGCATATAATTGGCCCTAGTATACAAAGAGTCAATGTGGTCTTCATAAGCATATATTCCTCTTGGATGTTCAATATCACAATAGGATAAACAATTATACCAAGCTACATTGGGACCAATTGGGAAAAAAGAGTGGCTTTTCCTTTGACCATTTTCTACGACATCTCTTTTGAGAAACCGATTGTTAACTATTGATATGAATCCCTTTGCATTTAATACAGAAGTACAAGAGAAAATATAAGGTTCGATAGTTTCTGGTGTTTTAATAGTGCCATTAATATCAACACCTCGAATTAAAAAGCACCAATTTCCAACACAATTGGGTGTAAATCGGATTCTCCAACCATTGTTATCATTTTGAGTTGCGGTCTCGTAAGTATTATCATGAATATTACAATATGTTTCTTGAAAACTATAGCCTTCATAATAGAATGCATCAACACGATAAGATTCATTATTGGGGGAAATAATTTCAGCGTAAATTTCAACAATCCTAGGGTCATAAGGATTCGAATATGAAACATTAACATCAAATGATATTTCGAACAAATCAAACAGATTAACCGTACTTGGATAGGAAATATTTGAGATTTGAGTTAGTGCAAAACTACGAGAAACGGCAACCCAAAATGCAATGATTAATAAATACTTTTTCATATGCTAGTCTATTAATCGTTTACCGTAAACTCGCCATAGTATTCATCCCCGTTAGGGAGGGTGAAGGTGACGATGTAGTCGCCCGCAAGCGGGATGTAGATTTGGATGCCGTTGGGCGTAATGGTTAAGGTGCCGTCCACGGGCGCACCCGAGGCGGTGGTTACCTCCACGGCCACTTGGCCGAGGTTCTCGGTGAAGGTCACCATTAAGAGATGGCCATCAATGGAAGCATGGATGGTTGAGCCTTTGGGCAGCCCTTGGATATTATTCTCTTTAATGCTGATATGGCTGAAACCATCCATTAAGCCTAGTGCACTGGCTCCGCACCATACCGCTGGCAGCAACAAACCGAGCAGTAGGGCAACATGTTTTAGATTGACGTACTTTTGCATATCGATTATGATTTTGAATTTCGGATGCGAAGGTACTACAAGGTAAAAATAACACGCAAGAAAACTGAATTTGGATTTTTTGGATTTTAAAGTAACATCTTGATTTTCAATTTGTCATCATCTCGTTGAGTAAGATGGATATTCTTTCTTCCTTGTGAAAAATGCACTGCAAACGTTTTTCCCGCTCCCAAATGGTTCTATAGGAAAGTTGTGTCATGACGGCAATTTGTGCATTGTCCAGCCCGAGAAGACACAAATAGAAATACTGAAAATCCTTTTCCTTCAATTCAGGGTATTGTCGCTTTAACATATCAAACAAAGGAGCATAGTGGGCAAAAGCCGCTTTCTTGAGTTCGACCTTTTGGGCATCGGTGAGTGCGAAATTGGCATAGGAAGAAACTGGTATGGAGGATTTTATTGGATTGTTTTCATCGTTACAGATGGAAAGAATCCGTCGACATATAGGCTCGTCAAGATAGTTTTCGGCTTGATTGTAGTGATTCTGATTTATTGGCTTATCATTGGTATATTTCATTTTTTCTTTTTCTTTCAAAGAGGCATTGCTGCGCTTCAGCCTTCCAGACAGTGCTGCTTGCTGTATTTTGTGTGCGTTGCGCTCCGTTTCAATCAAGGTTTCAAGATGTTTCTTACCCCGTTTGTTTTTTCGATACAACAATCCAAAGATTAGCATCATGGTCAACAAACCAAAAACGACAGACAAAGCAAGGTGAAATTGTTTCCTCATCTCTTTCTGATGCTCCCGATTCAATCTGGCTTGTCCGAAAGCTTTGTATCGTTCCGTCAATTCCGACTTTATGGCACTTTGGTTTTCTTCTTGGTTGGCAAATGGCACTAAGAAACTGGCATATTCAAGAATGTCATCAGCTCTACCTTGCACCTTGCAGATTTCCGCTAACCACTCGGCAGCTTGTCTCTTTAAACCTGTCACAGTGGTCGTCTGGAAAACTGTGTTCAAATAAACCCATGCGGAATCATACTTTCGTTCATGATAGAATAATTCACCTATATTCAGACAACGGGCTTGTCTTTCCCTGTCACTCTCGGAGTTTTGAAGCAATTGGCGTAACCTTTGTGATGCTAAATCCACCTTACAGATACCTTCATTATATTCCAGACAAATCATATGTGAGGCAATATCCCTATACATCAACGTGGTAGTGTCGTCCAAGGCATCCATCGCTTTTCGGTAATAATAAGTTGCAGTGTCTGATTGCTCCATCATATCGTATTGCGAACCGATTTCGTTTAGTATTCTCGCAATATACCATGATGGTATATTTGGTTTTTTGTAATAGGTCATGGAGCACCGAGAGAAATAGATGGCTTGTTCATGAAGATAGAGGTCGGAAAACAAGCCTGCCAATCTGGTATAGGTAAAGGCCATGAATATAGCCTTGTTTCCTACCATTTCCTTTTCCCCAAAACGTCCTTCCATCACCTCCAAGGCCTTCAGGTATTCCTTGCAGGCCTCCACCATGCTGTCGTTCTCGTAATAGCCCACACCATTAATATAGTGGGCGCGGGCGTCAAGGAAAATGAGGTTGTCGTTTCGCTCGGGAGAGGGCGGCTCAAGGCCGCCATGACGCCAAGAGGCGTGAGGATGGTCGTTTAGGGTGGAGGTCAGGCTGTCGAAATAGGAAACAGCCTGCTGTAATTCTGCGCGGTTGGTTTGGGCATAATCGTTCTTGTACAGCAATTCGGCCAACAGGAGGTTGGCGTAATGGTTATCAAACATTTCGTCTGTAGAGACGGTGCATGCACCGTCTCCCTTCGTGTCGCAATGGATGTCGTTTGAGACGGTGCATGCACCGTCTCTACCATCGTCGGACAAATAATCCATCAACACAGCCAAGGCGCTGTCGGGCTGCTGCCACATGAGGCTGTCGACGGCACATAATTCGGGGGACGGCCCTTCGACAGGCTCAGGGACCTTGGTTGTTGATGTGCAGGCGGCCAACAACGCCAACCCAAACAAGACTCCTATGAAAAGATACCGTTTCATTGCCGCAAAGATAATGAAATTCCAGCAATCTAGCCGAAATCAAACAACAAGCAATATCCCATAAACCAACACCAACAAGAAACTATGTTTCACCTGCTTGCCTAAAAATGGATCCAGAAGTTCGGGTTTTGTCTTTTTTATGGCGACCAAGTCTCTAATAAACAACGGGGAAAACAGCCAAAACAGGTAGGAATACCGTGCGGCATGAAGCAATACGAGGTAAACGGTAAGACAGACAAAAGCCCCGCCGATGAGCAGGCAATGGTAGTCAAAAGCCTTTTTCAGCCCGAGTTTCACCACGAGGCTGTTCTTGCCCGAAGCTTTGTCGTTCTCATAGTCACGCATGTTGTTGATATTCAGTACGGCGTTGGAGAGGAAACCCATGGCCGAGGCGGGCAACAAGACACTGAAATCGATGTTTTTTGTGGCCAAATAATATGTTCCTGCCACCGCTGCCCAGCCGAAGAAGAGGAAACAGAACAAATCGCCCAAGCCACGATAACCGTAGGGATGCTTGCCTAAGGTGTAAAGCAGTGCAGCAAATACGGCAGCTATTCCCAAGGCGACGAAAACAGCCATCTCTTGCCATGTCAACTTGGCGAAAACAAAAATCAGCAGGGCACCCGTAATGAGGCACAAACCAGCGGTGACAGACAAACCTTGTTTTATCTCTTTTTCGGTGATGGCCCCGCTTTGCATCTCTCTTTGTGGCCCTACCCTATTCACGCCATCTGTGCCTTTTTTGAAGTCGCCGTAGTCGTTGGCGAGGTTGGAGAGGATTTGAAGCAGCACGGCGGTGAGGGCGCAAAACAGCTGACAAAGCCATAAGGTTGGCCCTTCGACAGGCTCAGGGGCCTTAGCTATTGCCAAAAAGCCACCGAGCAGCACTCCGGAAAAAGAGAGCAGCACCGTCCTTGGACGGGTGGCTTTAACCCAGGTCTTTAACTTTGCCATTTTTCCCTCACAAAACTTTCAAAACTAACAAAACCATTTTTGTGACGGAAAGTCGCCAACCGGCTCCTTTCCTACGCATCCTTCGGATGCACTTTGAACTTTAACTGTGTTTTCTAATGGGAAAACCATCGGAACCGTAGATTTCGTTGCTTTCTGTATCAAAGAAATAACGTTCGATTTCAGCGAATCTTGGATAGAAATTGACCAGAATTCCGACCGATGTTTTCAACAGTCCAGGTCCTAACTCCTTATGAACTTCATGGATGGCCCCAATGGTATCGTAAGCATAAGCCTTTAAAGCTTCAACGTCTATCATATTCGATGCGTTTTAATTCCCGATGTTAGTCGGGGTTGCAACGGCAAGCGGTTGCGAGCCGTTGCTTCCCAACAAATAAACAAGGTTTTGGAAGTTTTGTCGGTTTTGTGACAAAAACTTATCTCCGTCGGCCTCCGCCACGACGACGCGGTGAGTAATAGTCATCTTCATAGCGGGCGGCGCCACGGCGGCCACGGCCTGAGTCTCTCGAAGACGAACCTCTTGAAGAACTGCTCCTTGAAGAACCACCTCTTGAGCTTCCACCTCTAGATGAACCACCTCTCGAAGAGCTGCTGCCCTTCTTGGCACCGAAGCCACGCTCAGCGTTGCGCTGCTTGCGGCTCGGACGGTCATCATCATCGAGAAAGACCTCGATGTCGTCCAAATGGTCTTTCCAGTCGGGGTCAAGCCATTCGCGACCATCGCGCGAGCGTTCCGACTTGTAGTACGTCCTGTCGTCGTCGAAGTCCTTCTTTTTCTTCTTCGACTTCTTCTCGAAGAAATCATCCTCTTTTCTCTCACGCTTCTCGCGGAAGTCATCGTGTTTTTCCTTGCGGTCGCCACGGAACTCGTCGCGGTCGCGGCGTTCCTTGCGTTCTTTCTTCTCGCCGAAGTCTTTTTTTTCACTACTCTTTTTACGCTCGGGCTGGTCTTTTGCCACCTCCACCACGATGCCACGCGGGTTGTTGTGTGGGTCGGCGAAGCAGTCGAGGATCATGGGAACGAAGCTCTCTTCCACATCCACGTAGGAATAGTCGCCAAAGAGGTCGATGCGACCAATCGGGATGTTCTTCGAATGGGTGACATCGTTGATCTTGCCGATGATCTTCTGCGGCAAGATGTGGTCGTTCTTGCCCATACCGAAATAGAGGCGTTTCATGGTTTCGTCGCGGTGCTCGCGTTCCTTCTTGACTTCCCTGCGGTCTTTCTTTTCGTCTTTTTCGTTGACGTTGAGGTCGACAGCGTCCTTGTAGTATTCAAGGAAACGGTTAAAGTTGAGTGCGACCATGCGGGTGATGAGTTCCTCGCGGCTCATCCAGTCGAGCTTGCGGAAAACAACAGGCAGGTAGTCGTCAATCTCCTCGCTGTTGATGTTGACATGCTCGATGCGGTCGATGTGGTTGAAGAGCTGCTTCTCGCAGACTTCCTTACCCGTCGGGATCATGGCCTTCTCGAAGGGTCTGCCCACAATCTTCTCAATCCTCTTGATCTTGCTCTTTTCGCGCAAGTTAATGAGGCTAAGGCAGATACCACGCTTGTCGGCACGACCCGTACGGCCGCTGCGGTGCACGTAGGTCTCAATGTCGTCAGGCAGGTTGTAGTTGATGATATGGGTCAGCTCCTTCACGTCGATGCCACGGGCGGCCACGTCGGTAGCCACCAACAGTTGCAGGCTGCGTTTGCGGAAGTGGTCCATCACATTGTCACGCATACCCTGTGAGAGGTCGCCATGCAAGGCGGCGGCGTTGTAGCCGTCTTGGATGAGGTTGTCGGCAATCTCCTGTGTCTCCAGCTTGGTGCGGCAGAAGATGATGCCGTAGATCGAAGGTGTGTAGTCGATGATGCGCTTCAGCACCGAGTAGCGGTCCTTGGCGGCCATCATATAGTAGATGTGGTCAACGTTGGCAGTGCCGGAGTTGCGTTCGCCCACGGCCACCTTCACGGGGTCGGTCATGTACTTGTTGAGGATGGCTTCCACCTCTTGCGGCATGGTGGCCGAGAAGAGCATGGTGTGGCGTCCTTCCTTGGGCATGTATTCGAGGATGTCGTCGACCTCCTCTTGGAAGCCCATGTTGAGCATCTCATCGGCCTCGTCGAGGATCATGGTCTTCACGTTGGTGAAGTCGACGCGGTTGCGGCGGATCATATCGCGCAGACGGCCGGGCGTGGCCACGATGATCTGCGGTTTCTTGGCTAAGTCCTTGAACTGTAGCTCGATGCTGGCACCGCCGTAGACGGGCACAATCAGGATTTCGGGGATGTACCTGGCGTAGTTGCGCAGGTCACGGGTGATCTGCATGCAGAGCTCGCGCGTCGGACAGAGAATCAGCGCCTGGATGCATCGCTGCTCGGCGTCGATCTTGTTCAACAACGGCAAGCCAAAGGCAGCCGTCTTACCCGTTCCCGTTTGTGCAAGGCCCACGAAGTCAACATCGTGCTCAAGGAGCACAGGAATCGTCTGTTCCTGTATCGGCATAGGATTCTCGAACCCCAGCTCCTTAATAGCCCTCAACAGAGCGGGATTCAATCCAAAATCGGTAAATTGTGACATGAAATTTTTGTTGGTTGATTTGAGGCTGCAAAAGTAGTAATAATTAGCGAATTAAGCCGTAATAATCTGTGTTTTGCCCGAAAATAGGCGAAACGGAAGCCTCTTTTGCTTACCTTTGCCTCGGATATGAAACGGAAAACCCTTCTCATAGTGCTCCTTCTGCTTGTGGCAGGCTCGGTCGTCCTGTGCAGCCGTCGCTGTGGCCACGAGGTGCCCGTCTTGAATGTCGACAGCCTGTTCGTCGACCTGAACCAGGCGATCGTCGACAAGCGTGCCAAGCAGGCCGACAAGGTATTCACCGACATGTCGCGCAACGGCTTTAACGGAGAGGTGCTCTATGCCGAGAAGGGCGTGGTGGTGTATGAGAAGGCCTTCGGCTGGCGTGACCTCACCAAGCGGCAGAAAGACGCGTTGCGCGTCGACGACGCCTTCCAGCTCTCGTCCGACTCGAAGATGTTCACAGCCGAGGCTGTCATGCTCCTCAAGGCCGACGGCAAGCTCGACTACGACGACGATATCAGGAGATACATCCCCGAGCTGCCTTACGAAGGGGTGACGATCAGGATGCTGCTCACCCATCGTTCGGGCTTGCCGCGCTACGACTCGATGGCCGACGAGTTCTGGCCCGACCGCAAGAAGCCGTTCTCCAACGATGCGTTGATCAAGATGCTTGTAGACAAGAAGCCGGAGGTCTATAATTCTCCCGATGCTGTCTATTTCTACAACCACAT
>JAEEGJ010007738.1_pt1 | contig 30389 bp, 20 predicted proteins | sample 8958761 | NCBI WGS metagenome assembly JAEEGJ01 (sample SAMN16246546, study PRJNA631951) | gut metagenome | biome: gut microbiome; feature: rumen; material: RS-attached | host: Bos | place: Iran: Karaj | collected 2018-10
TAAGCACATCATTCAGAGGTCTTATCTTCCTCTTTCCTGACAGTGCCCACACAGATTGTCCTGTCCAACTTGTTAAAGAACCTGTTGCTCTTGCTGAGCGACAACAGGCGTGTATTCTACGCTCCTTCCCCTGAAATGCAAGAGATTTTTAATGTTTTTTTAATATTTCTTTTAAATAATCTTAAATCGGCTAAAAAATCGTCTGAAAAACAGCCGGCCGGAAAAATTCTCTTTTATAATCAGCAGTGTTTTCTCATGGGCACCGGCTCTCACGCACTGCATGCTGCAGAGCGCTTTTTCCGGATCCGCCCCGAGCCCCGCAGGGCCGCACATACAAGAGGTCATATGGTTTTAAGTCAGCCTGCTCACCGCATCTACAGGACGCTTCTCATCGCCGCAATAATGGGCTTTCTCTTCGCCTTCATTGATTTCTACGCCCAGCGGTGCTTTCTTTTCGGCACAGGGGAGTTTGCCCCGTTCTACCATTCGCTTTCCGTCTTTTTCTACTGCATTGTCACCGCGCTTGTTGTAAACGCGATGTCCCCGAAAATCGTAAGGTCCAAGAAGAGAAAGGAGTTCCTCCGCTTCCTTTTCTCACATCCTGATCTCAGGAGAAAGGCCAGGGAGCAGTACGGCTCTGAGTTCCGCATCCCTGACTCTGACAGCACTGACAATGATGATTCGGATGAACAGCCGGATGAAGAAAGAAGCGCTGACAATGGACAGGCTGAAGGAAAAGACGGCACTCAGTCTGTATACGTAGGAAACATACCTTTCAGAACGGACCGTCAGGAAATAGAGGATCTCTTCAGGACAGTAGGCGAGGTCTATTCCGTAAAGTGCTTCCAGAAGCACTCGCGCAAGGAATCCTACTCCTACGCTTTTGTCGAGATGAACGCGGCAGAGGCTCAGAAGGCAATTGAGCAGCTTGACGGGACTGAGCTTGACGGAAGGAAACTAGTGGTCAGGGCATCCAACTCAGGACAGGACGGCTCTTCCGACAGAGGCAGCCCTCGCAGCCGGAAAACCAGAAAGCGAGGCGGAGCCAGAACCGCAACCAGGTCTGCCAGGGCGGCCTTATCTGTAACAGATTCCAATCAGAAAGCATCTGAAGAAGAGCAGAGCACCAACTGAGAACTGTGCAGTAATCAGCAGCTTGATTACCGCACACAAACAGTGATTCAGTAACGACCACTATTTGGTATTCCGGACTCTCCTTTGCTAAATTTATAACTGTCAACTATCATCTGACTAAACTGTCACAGAGGGCAGACTTATGATTGTCAACTCAGCAGCGACTCTGAAGCCTCGGGCCGGCAATGAAGATTTCACGGATTTCATCAACGGTCATTACTACTACGTTGACAAAACGCAGTATCTCAAGGAAATCTTTTCAGATTCCAGCGACAGACTGTTAATACTGCGACCCAGACGCTTCGGGAAAACTCTGATGATGAGCACACTCAGACATTTCCTGGAAATCAACAGGAAACGCCCGGGAGATACGTCAGAGCACGAAAAACTCTTCAAAGGCCTCAGCGTTCTGGATGATCGTGAATTCACTGCAGAGTGCATGGGACAGTTTCCGGTAGTTTTCTTCTCATTTAACGGAGTCGATGGAAAAAACTTCGACTCAGCCATGTCAAACCTCTCATCAAGCATATTCAGTCTTGCAGAAGAATTCGAATGGCTGATGGACAGTGAACGGCTCAACAGCAGACAGAAAGAAAGCCTAGGCAACCTTTTAAATGAAAAGCTTATGAGGAGCAAGGAAGCACAGAGCTACGTCATATCCTCGCTCACAACGCTGTGCTCGCTTCTCCTCACCCACTATGGCAGAAAGCCTGTATTTCTGATCGATGAATATGACGTTCCTCTGCAAAAAGCTTCACAGCGCGGATATTACCAGGACATGCTTGATGTGATCCGCCCTATGCTTACAAAACTGCTGAAAAATAACTCCAATGTCTACAAGGTTATTATGACTGGCTGTCTCAGAGCCAGCAAAGAAAGCATCTTCACCGGAATGAACAACATCGAGGTCAATACCGTACTCAGCAGCAGGAACAGACTTGCAAAGGCTTTCGGCTTCACACCGGATGAGGTGATGAAAATGCTCCGGTATTACGGACTGGAGAACCTGTATGAAAATGCTCGTCTTTGGTACGACGGTTACAGCATAGACGGAAATGATATGTTCTGTCCATGGGACGTAACCTGTTACTGCATGGATGTTGCGACCCCGTGTATGGATTCTGATCCAGCATTATTCGAGCCTCCTTCCTATTGGAATGGTTCCAGCAGCAACGACATTATCAGAGAGTTTCTTCCTTATTTAAGATCAGACGATTCTGACATGATGGAGGCTCTCATAAGAGGCGAGAGTGTACAGCTGAGAGTCAGCGATTCGCTGAGTTATGGTGAGCTGAATAAGCATCGTCCTGAGCATTTCTGGTCTATTCTTGTCTACACCGGGTATCTGACCAAAGACAGAAACGGCACAAAAAATTCCAATGTGTTCAGGATACCAAATGCGGAAATCAGATCATGCTTCCGTGACCAGATAGCACAGTATTACGATCCACAAGAGAAAGGTGTTTTTGCCAATATATCAGAAATCATTGCCAATGAGCTGCTAGAAGGCAGAGAAACAAATCTACGTGATTCAATGAACGATACACTGGCGGCATTCGTATCAGTCAGGGACTCAGCTGTACGGGCACCAAGGGAAAATTATTACCACGGATTCATAAATGGACTCCTTGCCCCAGCCGCAGATTCCAAAACAATCCGGGACTATAGCTCCAACAGGGAAAGCGGAGACGGCTATCCTGACGTTTCATTCCGCGGCAGCGAAAGCGGGACAGGAACGGTTATAGAACTGAAGCATGTCAGCGACATGAACGACCTCAAAAAGGCATCGGAAGACGCGCTTTCGCAGATAATCAGCAAAAACTATGCTGAGCGCCTCTTCAGAGACGGACTTACAGAAGTCATGGCATGGGGAATCGCCTTCTGCGGCAGGCACTGCGACGTGTCATTCAGGAAACTCAGGCCCTGAATTCCCACTCCTGAACCGCAGCCGCACGGGAGTGTCAGAGAGCTCCCTTCTCCCAGATCCTGAGCTCTCCTAGTCCCATGTCGCGCAGGACTCCGCGAATCCCCTCGAGCCTCGGCTCGCTCTTCGTGCAGAAGGCCTCTCCGGTGCCTCCCTGCCCTGCTGCCCCGGCATTTCCAGTAAGCGACGCTACCCTTCTTGCTATCGCCTCCCCTGAATCAATGAGGCTTCTCCCCGGGAGGATGCTCTCAATCTCCGGCCTCAGATGCGGAAAATGCGTGCACCCCAGGACTATCACGTCAGTTAGCGGCTCCTCCGCAAACGGAGCGAGCTCATGCCTCATGACATCCATGTCGACCATGCCGCCGGAGAGCTTCTTCTCCGCCTCGCGGACCAGCGCCGAGCTCCCGACCCTTATAATCCGGCAGCCCCGGTCGAACTCGTCGATGAGCTTCTGTGTATAGCTCCGGTGCACGGTCGCGGGAGTAGCGAGAAGGCCGATCACGCCGGTTTTCGTGAGGGACGCCGCAGGTTTCAGCGCGGGGACTACTCCAACAACCGGGATATCAAGGACTGACCTGAGGCTAGGGAGCGCTACAGTACTGGCGGTATTGCAGGCAATGACGGCAAGCCCAGCGGAGAGCCTTCTCACGAGATCGGAGACTATTGAGGTGACTCTTTCAATGAGAAAGTCAGATGGCAGCTCGCCGTACGGGAAGCAGGCGTTGTCAAAGACATAGGAATAGGTGAAACCCGGATTGAGCTTTCTCACGGCCTCAAGAACTGACAGGCCGCCCACTCCGGAATCAAAGAACAGAACGTTAGTCGGCATGGCTCCTCCCCGGCGGCAGTATACACCAGGGAGGAGCTTTTTAAGTAAGAGGACCGGGCTTATTCGCCGAAGCTCAGCTCGAAGCCGATCTCGTAGTTTCTCTCGGGCTCAGGATAGCCGGGAGCGGACTCGTAGTTGCGGTCAAAGAGGTTCCTGACTGCGCCGGTGACCTTGAGGTTCTGTGTAACCTGCCAGCCTGCCGAGAGGTTCCAGACTGCGTAGTCAGGAAGCTTCTTCTGATAGCTGCTGTAGCGGTCGCCGTAGTAGTCAACGCTGAGTGAGGCGTCATACGCGTCCATGTCGAACACAAGGTTGTAACGGAGGTTCTGCTTCGCGACATTGGGCACTTCCTTGCCGCTGTCAGGATTCCTCGCGTACTTGAAGCCGGCGAAGGCCTGATGGGTGAAGTACCAGGTGGTGAGGTTCAGCTCGGCCTCAACGCCCTCGACTCTTGCCTTGTCGATGTTGTACGGGAGCCAGTTCCTCGCAGAATCGTAGACGATGCGGTCCTTGTAGTCGGTGCGGTAGCCGGTGACCTTCCAGTCAAGCGCCTTGTGCGCGCCCTCAAAGAGGAGCTCCCAGGATCCGGACTTCTCAGGATCAAGCTCAGGGTTGCCCATGTACGGATAGTACAGGTTCATGATGCTCGGAGCCCTGAAGCTGGTGCCGTAGCGGAGGGAGGTCCTGAAGAGCGGGGAGTATCTCCAGCCGAACCCTGCCTGCCAGGTGCCGTGGTTGCCGAACTGCTCGTAGTGGTCGAGCCTTCCGGAGAGCTCCGCCTGCCAGGTGCCGTCATCATAGGACGCGAGAAGGTAGGCGCCGGTGTTGTACATGTCGCCGCTGTCGGTCTTAATCTCTGATCCGCCTGTCCTTGCGCCGTCGTCAAGACGATCGTTCCTGAAGTCATATCCGGCGCCGAGGGTGAATGACTCGCCGAAGGTGTACTCGTTCGCGAAAAGCACGTTCCAGGTCTTTACCGGAACATAGGTGTTGGCTCTGTTCCTTGACTCAGGAACAGCCCAGGCATTCTCAGTCTGGAGGACGTAGTCATAGGCATCGGTCTTCTGGAAGCTGAAGTCGAGTGTGCTGCGGTACTTCTTTCCGGAGTACTTGAGTCCTGCGGTGTAGAGGTAGCTCTCAACCCAGTTGGTTGACATCTGCTCGTACGGCAGGTAGGTGAAGTAGTCATAGCTGGACTCGTCGTACTGTGCCTTGGTGCGTGTCCAGTGGCCGGAGAGCGAGAGCAGGAACTCCGGGGTGAAGAGATGCTGGTAGTCAAGCATCAGGGAGTGGCCGCGGAAGCCGTGCCTGTCGCCGTCATTGACGCCTTCCAGGGGCTTCACGTTGTAGCCGTGCTCCATCTCGTAGGAGCCTGCGATCTTGAGCTCGTCATTCTCGGTAATGGGAAGCCTCAGCGCGCCTGAGACGCTCCTGTTCGCGAAGGAGCCGTACTTTGCGGCAAGCTTGCCTGACTTCTCGCCCATCTCGGGACGGGTGATGATGTTGATGACAGCGGCAGTTGCCTGCGAGCCGTAGACGGTCGCGCGGGCGCCGCGGATGTACTCAACCCTCTCGATGTTCGATACGGGGATGGTGCTGATGTCAACAGATCCGCTGTAGGAGGAGTTGAGCTTCACGCCGTCAAGGAGAACCAGCGTGTCAACCGCGCTGCCGCCGCGGGTTGCGACGGAGGAGCTCTGTCCGCGTCCGCCGTTCCTTATAACCTCAACGCCGGGGAGCCTTCTTGCGATGTCGGTGAAGGACTTCGGGTTGATGATCTCGATATCGTGCCTGGTGAGGACGGTAACAGGCGCGAGGTTTGATGAGGTTGGCTCGCTGAAGCGGCTCGCGGTGACCTCATAGGTTACGTCGGCCTCCTCAGCATAGGCAGCAAGGCCGAAGGCCTGCAGCAGCGCAGCAGTGCCGATGGCAAGATTGAATTTTCTCATTTTGTTTGAATTCCAGAAAACGCGTAGATTCAGTTATTTTGGTTCATCGGCAAGTCTTCGGACTCCGGACTTTGGCTGTCACGACTTCCCGCCTGAGCAGTGTCATTCCGGACAGCAGTTCCCGTTACCGCAGCGCGTCTGTTCCGGATTCGCACCGGATTCCTTATTGAGCGTTCCCACGCACCGACGTGGCTATTTTACAGAGAATGGGAGATTTTGCAGAAAAACGTGACTTATTGCACAAATAAGGCTGAGGCGGCATGCCCCGCAGGCAGCACGCCCGCATCAGGCAAGTTTCTCCACCGCCTTCGCTTCCTTGTTTGCAAATACAATGGCCCAGCAGTCGAGGTTTTTAACATCCTTGAAATTTGGCGCATCACGATAGCGGGCGAGCTGCGCCTTCGCCTCCTCGAGCTTTGACGCAACTGCTGCTCCGGTGCCTTTTGCCTCTGAGAGGTACTTTAGCTCCAGAAGAAACTGCCTGCCGCCGATCCTCCTGTTCCTGATAAAAAGATCTGCCCTGCCGCGGCTCCCGGTATCGCATTCGAGCTCTGGCTCAAGTGCATCATCAATTCCGTCCATGACGGTGTAATAGAACACAATCTGCAGGCAGCGCTCGTTAAATCCGGCGAAAGCTGAGGCAGGAAGACGGGCTATGCGGCGCGCTGTCTCTTCGACGAGCGGCATGATATCCCCGCCTTCGGAAACTCCTGTAAGGTCCAGGCCCCGCGAACGGCTGAATCCGATGGACTTTGCCTCACAGGCGATGAAAGTCTGATAGCAGACCTCATTCGGGCAGCCCCAGTGCAGCATTCCGGTCTTCCTCGAACTTTCCGGATTAAATGTCAGGAACCCAAGGTAGGTCAGCAGTGATACCGCCTGATCCTGGTTGAATGTTCCAGACTGATTCAGGTTAAGAGCTTCTGGCATGCCCGCTGTCAGGCTTTCTTTCCTGAAGATAGCCTGGCCGATTTTCTCCCTTGCCTCACTGTCTGCAAGGTTCATCATGCCTGCGAGCCTGTCGGCATCCATGCCGGAGCTGCTTCCTGCTGGGTTTTGCGGGATTGCGCGGGTATCGATCAAGTCGCTGAGAAAAGCGAGGCACATATCCGGGCAGAAAATTCTCTCATCGGCATACCGGGAGAACAGGTAACCGTCATAGCGCCTCTCCATTACTCCCATAACCTGCTCTTTGGTTATTCCGTTGAGGAGGCTGAAGTCAACAGTCTCATCCACGACTTCGGATAATTCATCGTGCGTGAACCCGGCCATGTCATTGAACCTGGCGTCTGAACTGATGTTTTTGGCAATATTGAAGCCTGAAGTCACCGAATCGAGTGATACCGCGGACACTCCTGTTATGAACACCCTTGCAATCGGTGTCCACGGCGAGTTTCCGGAAAAACTTTTTATGCAGGCATAAAAGTTTTTGATCAGTCCCTCATGCCCTGCTGCAGTTGATGTAAGCTCGCGGAAGGCCTCACGGTCTGACGAAAGAACATCATTGGCAAAATGGTCGTACTCGTCGATTATCAGGAAAAGTCTTGCATCCGGACCGGCGCGCAGCATGAAATTATTTATGAAGGCCAGAAAAAGGCTGACGGGTGAGTCATAGAGCTCAGGGTTCAGCCTGTCAGGAGGCAGCCCGATGTCCGGGTAGCTTACGGTAAAACGGGTCAGCCCTGCGTTCACTGCACCTGTAAGTCCGCCTTTAATCAGTGACGGCAGAGGCGGAACCAAAGAGAAGTCAAGACGAAGGCAGTAAAAGGAACTCGCAAGGGGCGTTCTGTGATCATGAATCCACGTGCCGCTGAAACTGTCATCAAACCTGGATGCCAGGCTTTTGTCATAGTAGCTCTGCAGGATATTTGTGAAAAGTGTCTTCCCGAAACGCCTGGGCCTCAGGAACACAACCGCCCCTGACTTCAGCTCCTCAAATTTCTGAACATAAGGGGTCTTGTCAACGAAAACGAGGTTCTGACTTCTGAAATCAGCCAGTGAGATATTTCCCTGTCCTATGCCTCTGAATGCCATTCAGCTCACTCCCATACTGCTTAAACAGCATTTTATCAGGAGAACAGAGTTTCAGGATTGAACAGCATGACAGCCGGACAGGGTGGACATGGCCGGATATGACTGATGGCGGAGCAGACAGCTCATGGCATGAGACAGCAGGCGCCTCAGGACACTTTCAGGAATTCGTCCCGAATCTGCCCCGGTTCCATTCCTCAAAGACGACTGAGGCCTCCCTCTGTGCCTCGTCGAGCTCATCAAGGGTGAGCTTCCTTGACATGAGATCGCTGAGGGACTGTACCTCAGGGCTCTGGTTTCCGGCGGCGATGGAGAGCGCGCTCCAGACGTAGGCCTTCATGCAGTCAACCGGGATGCCCCTGCCGTCGCGGTACATCAGGGCCAGGCGGTAGCTCGCGTCGATATTGCCGGCTGCCGCGGCGCTCCGGTAGAGGCTCACTGCCCTCTGCGGATCGGGCGCGCCGTTTACGCCGTTCTCAAAGTAGGCTGCGAGGCGGCACTGCGCGTCCGCGTTGCCGCTCTCTGCCGCTGCCTCGAAGGATTTCTGTGCCTCGATCGTATTGCGCTCCGTGTACTGCCCCTCGTCGTAGATTACGCCAAGATGGTACGCCGCATCCTTTGAGCCGAGAGCCTCGGCCATGCGGTAGAGCCTCAGCGCCTCCTGGGGATTTCTCTCGCAGCCGGTGCCGGAGAGATAGAGCCCGGCAAGGGCGCAGGTGCCGTCTGCGTCCCCGCCGGCGGCGGACTTGGTGTACCAGTTGAAGGCATTGAGCGCCGAGTCCTCAAGCTCGCGGTGATGGAGGTAGAGGCTTCCGAGATGGTTCTGCGCGGTGACATTGCCCTTCTTCGCGATTTTCCGGTAGCAGTCCATCGCCATGGAGAGATCCTGCTCTATGCCGGTCCCCTCCTCGTACATCTCCCCGAGTGCCAGGCAGGAGTCAGGATCGTCATGCGACGCGGCGCTGTTCCAGTAGGAGAACGCCGTCGAGTAGTCCTGCATGACCCCGTAGCCGTGGCGGTAGAAGAAGCCCAGGCGGTACATGCTCCTCACATGCCCCTTGTCCGCGGCCTTCTGGTACCATCTGGACGCCTCGCGGAAGCTCTGCGCGACGCCGAGCCCCTTCTCGTAGAGCGTTCCGATGCTGTACATCGAGTCAATGTTGCCGAGGTCCGCTCCGAACCTGAAGAACTCGGCGCTGCGCAGGTAGTCCTGCGGGAAGCCGTCGCCGTTGAGGTAGAGGCAGCCCAGCATGTAGTAGGCGTGGCCATCGCTCTTCTCGGTAAGCTCATTGAGGAGATCTACCGCCTTGCCCATGTTCTTGGGCACATCGGTGCCCCTGATGTAAAGCTCCGCGAGTATGCCCTTGGCCTTGAGGTTTCCCGAGGAGGCGGCGCGCTCGAAATAGCGGACTGCCTTCGGGATGTTCCGTGGGACGGAGAAGCTTGAGTAATAGAGCTCGCCCAGATGGAAGGTCGCCTCGGTGTTGCCGAGCTCTGCGGCCTTCTCGTAATAGGAGATGGACTTCCCGAAATCCTGCGGCACTACCCTGCCTGACTCGTAGGCCATGCCGATATGGAAGAGCGCGGTCGGATCGTTCTGCTCCGCGGCTTTCATGTACCAGCTGAGCGCCCTGCTCTCCTCCTCCGGGCCTGCGTCCCTGGTGTCGAGCCTTTTGGCGTAGATTACCGCTGCCTCAGGGGAGCCGTGATCGGCCGCCTTCATGAGCCACTCGTCTGCGTCCTTCTTTGACTTCTGCGTGCCGAGCCCCAGCGAGCAGAAGCGGTACATGGCGAACTCTGCAGGCGGATAGCCCTGCTCCGCGGAGAGGCTGTACCACCTGAAGGCCTCAGGATAGTGGGTGGCGTTTCCCGATGACGGCCTGCTCCTGGTCCAGGAGATGTTCCTCATCGAGGTCCTGCCGAGGAGCCGGTCGATGTCAACCAGCCGCTCCTCTATGAACCTTGCGACATTGTACTCGGCCTCGGCGCTCCCGAGGTTAGCGGCCTTCATGTACCAGCTGAACGCGTCGGAGAGCGGCGAGCCTGACATCATCTTGCGGGTCTCGTACATTTTCGCGGTAATGAGCATCGCGCTGACGCTGCCGCTCCTCGCCGCCTTCTCAAAGAGCTCCCTGGCCCGTGCCTCGTCCTTCTGCACGCCGTTCCCGTCAAGATGCATCATGGCGAGCTCGACCATGGCGTCGGCGGAGCCGCCGTCCGCGGCCTCGGAGAAGCAGCGGACAGCCCTCGCGAAGTCAGGAGGATCAGACTCCATGGCGAGCTTTCCGAGGCTGAGGACCGCAGAGGCGTCGCCGGATCCGGCGGCCTTTGAGAGGAGCCTCTCCGCCTCGGCCGTGTCCTTCCTTACAAGCTCGCCGCGGCTGTACATCCCGGCGAGGCGCACCATGCCCGCAGGCGATCCGTTTGAGACCGCGGCCTTGAGCCAGCTGACGCCCTTCGCTGGCTCATAGAGCGGCGAGCTGCGTAATAGATAGATGTCAGAGAGGAGGCTCTGCGCCTCGCTCATCCCGGTCTTTGCCGCCTGCTCAAGGAAGGCTGCGCCCCTGCGGTAGTCCCTGAGCCTCTCTGAGCCCGAGGTCAGGATATGCCCGAGGTTGATGGCGGCCTCAGCCCTGCCGCCCTCGGCGGCCTTTTCGAGCCAGCCGAGGCCCTCATTTATGCTGCGGTCAATGAAGTCCGAAAAGATCAGGGTCATGCCGAGGTAGTACATTGCCTTGGCGCTGCCCTTCTCAGAAAGGCTCCTGAGAAAGTTCAGGTCACGGGTATTGGAGTTGCCGTTGACAACCCAGGCCACGCGGCGGTCATCGGCCTCCTGCATGTCAGGAATGCCGCTGCCCTCCTCGCTGCTCCCGCCCGCAAGGTTGAGCTTCACTAGGGTGGCGTACTCCCTCGCAAACGAGGAGCTCTCCTCATCAGACCAGAAGAGCGGCTTCACGCCGACGCCCGGCTGCAGGGGATTTTTCCTCGCTGCCGCGATGGAAAGCCCGGGAGACCTCACGGACTTGGACTTCCACTTGAAAAGGTTGGATGACTGCCTGATGGCGCTGCGGGCGGCTCCGGCAGGCTCGTAGCCGGAGGCGGCAGACTTCTCGAGCAGCGCCTCCGCCTGTGTCCTGCTCCGGATGACGCCCTTGCCGTCGCGGTACATCAGCCCGAGGTAGTACTGGGCCTTGGGATTCCCGTCGAGGGCCGCGCTGCGGAATGCACTGAGGGCAGCGCTGTAGTCACCAGTCTCGTACGCCTCAACGTACTGATCAAGACTGTCAGCTTTCTTTTCCAATGACATCAGCGTGCTCTCTGCGAAGATTGATTAAAAAATGTACAAATAAGGCCAGTTACAATTATCTTATTAAACAGTCAAATATTCAAGCGCGCCGGGAAATAAAGCTTTTCCTTGAAAAATAACCGCATAATCATATAGTTGCGCTGAAATAAAAGAGCCGTTCTGCCAGCCTTTTTGAGGCATATGCTGTCTTGCCGGTTTCTGCTGCCCTGTCTTTCAGCGGTTTACACCTTTATCTGCAGCGCTGCGCTCATCAGGCGGAAATGACGGATCGCCCTGAAAAGCGGAGCGGCGGCGCATGCTAAAATACCGCATCCTTGTCTCCGGGAGCAAAAATGCGCCGCTACGGTCTGAGAAGCAGGGTCATCATCTACAACCTGCTGCCTATCATCATTGTGGGAATGTTCTTCGCCGGATATTTCATCTTCGTCCGCTACAACCATCTTGAGGATGACGCGGTGAACCGGGCGAACGCGGTACTGATGCCCCTCTCGCAGGCGATAGAGTCACCGATGCAGAGGAACGACCAGCCCGAGGTGAGGAGGCTCATCAGCTACCTCCTGCAGAAAAACGCCGGCACCATCAAGAGCATCGCGGTGTTCAACGCCGCCGGGGCAACGTACTCCGTCGCGAGCCACGCGGAGACGCTCTCCGGCATGAAGACCAAGGTCAGCGAGAAGACAAAGCTGCAGACGGTAGTCGCCATAGACGGAGGCAGCATCATAATAAGGACGCCGATACTCCGGGGGCTTTCGGAGCCTGAGGCCACCGACATCCAGGGAACCCCGCTCTGGTACGCCGACAAGACCAACGACCGCAAGCACGCGGTACCCCCGGAGCTCAGCGTCATCGGCTACATCGAGGCGGAGCTCGACTACAGCGCAAACCTCATCAGGCTCTACCAGGACACTGCGGTGTCGCTCATCGTGGTGCTCACGGGATTCATCATCAGCCTGGTATTCGCCTTCAACATCATCAGGGAAATCGTCGAGCCGATCAGCAGGATGAACCGGGCCATCATGTCCATCCGCGAGGGGCAGCTCGACACCCGCATCACGGGAGCGATGCACGGCGAGCTTGAGCGCCTCCGGAGCGGCATCAACTCCATGGCCCGCGCCATAGCAGACTACCACGACGAGATGCAGAACAGCATCGACCAGGCGACCAGCGACCTCAATGAGACGCTGACCGATCTCGAGAACAAGAACGCGCAGCTCGACTTCGCGAACAGGAAGGCCCGCGAGGCCGCAAGGCTCCAGACCGAGTTCCTCGCCAACATGTCCCATGAGCTCCGCACGCCGCTCAACGGCGTCATCGGCTTTGCCGTGCAGCTGGGAAAGACCGATCTCTCCGAGCATCAGAAGGACTACCTGAAGACTATCGAGAGCTCGGCCAAGCACCTCCTCGCGATCATCAACAACATCCTTGACTTCTCGAAGCTCGAGGCCGGCAGGCTCTCCTTCGAGAAGATCCCCTTCAGCCTCAGGGACACCGTCTACGACACGGTGAACCTGCTCCTCCCGACCGTCTACGAGAAGAACATCGATCTCTCGGTCGACATCGACAGCGGAGTGCCTGATCTCGTGGTGGGCGATCCGCTGAGGCTGCAGCAGATCCTGACCAACATCCTGGGGAACGCCGTCAAGTTCACCAACGAGGGAAGCGTAACCCTCACCATGAACTCCTCGGGGCTCGTCTCGCCCAACAGCGAGATCCTCATCGAGGCGCAGGTGGCCGACACCGGCATCGGCATCAGCCCCTCGCAGCTCAAGACCATCTTCCGCCCGTTCACCCAGGCGAACGCCTCCATCTCGAGGACCTTCGGCGGCACCGGCCTGGGCCTCGTCATCACCGCAAAGCTCCTCTCCAAGATGGGCGGCAGCATCACGGTGAAGTCCAACATCGGGAAGGGCTCGAGGTTCTCCATGTCCATACCGCTCGCGACGGCGCCTGTCGAGGCGGAGAGGATTGCCCTCCCCGCAAGGCTCCAGGAGAGCCAGGTGCTGATGGTCGACAGGGACGACTGGAGCAGGGCCTCCTACGCGAGGATGCTCTCCTCCATCGGGGCAAATCCGATTGCCGTGCAGGATCCGGACAGCATCCCCTCAATCGCCTCCGGAAAACCGCTTGCCGCGGTAATCTCCCTATCATCGGCATCGCCTGTGCCGGAGCTCCGCGGCATCGCAGCCCTGCTCCCCCGCGGCATACCGGTAATCGCGCTCCTCAACTCACAGGATGCGGCCCTTATTGATGATCTGAGGAAAAACGGCGCGTCGGCGGTGCTCTCGAAGCCCGTGCGGATAGCAGCGCTCAGGAACGCGCTCTCCGCCGCGGCAGACAACAAGTCCGAAAAGCCCGCGGAGGCTGCATCTCCCAAAGCGCAATCTCCTGAGGCTGCCCAGCTCCCCGCGGCGTCACCTGAGAAGAAGGAAAAGCCGGAGGAGGGCGCTCCCGCATCAGGCCTCATTCCCTGCAGCGTGCTTGCGGTCGATGACAACCCAGCGAACCTCAAGCTCATGAAAATCATGCTCTCCGCCATCGTAACGGAGCCCGTCATGGCCTCATCAGGCGAGGAGGCGGTATCGATAGCGGGCGAGAGGAAGCTTGACCTCATCCTGATGGACATACAGATGCCCGTCATGGACGGCGTGAGCGCCATGAAGGCCATAAGGAAGGGAGGCGGCCCCAACGCCGCTACTCCGGTCATCGCCGTAACCGCGCTTGCCATACCCGAGGAGCGCCGCCGCCTCCTTGACCTCGGCATGAACGGCTTCCTCACCAAGCCTGTCGAGGAGGAAAGCCTCCTTGAGACTGTACAGGCCGCAAGGAAGGGAACACTGGAGGAGCTCTCGAAGTCAGCTGCCGCCATGCCGGCGGACGATATGGCAGGAAAGGCAGCCGGCAGCTTCATCAGCAACGAGGGAAGCCGGAGGCTCTTTGATCCCGCTGGCGCCGTAAGGCGCGCCGCCGGGCAGAAGAAAATAGCGAAGGAGATGCTCACCCTCCTGCTTGCGTCTGTTCCTGAGGTGCAGGAGGCCATCGCCTCGCTCTCCACCGTGAAGCCCGAGAGGCTCGCCGGGCTCGTGCACAAGTTCGCGGGAGGCGCCGCCTGCTGCGGCATCATGGACGCGAGGAAGCTCTCCAACACCATCGAGTCCTCAATCAGATCCGGCCACAGCCCGAAGGATGTCGAGCCTGAGCTCTTCGAGCTTGACGACATGCTTGAGAAAATCAAGGCTGAGGCGCCCAGGTGGCTTGACGAGATAGACCGGCTCTGAGATGAGCCGGCAGCGCGCAGGCAGGAACAAAGAAGCCGGAATCATGTCCCGGCTTTTCGTAAAGTAAGAAGGTTAGGATCAGAGGATCTTGGAGAAGAAGTCCTTCGTCCTCTGCTCCTTCGGGTGGCTGAAGATCTCCTCAGGAGCGCCCTGCTCCAGGATCTTCCCGTCATCGACGAAGATGACGCGGTCAGCGACCTGCCTCGCGAAGCCCATCTCATGGGTGACGCACATCATGGTCATGCCTTCCTCGGCAAGCGACTTCATGACGTCGAGAACTTCGTTGACCATCTCCGGATCGAGCGCTGAGGTCGGCTCGTCAAAGAGCATGATCTTGGGGCTCATGGCAAGGGCCCTCGCGATGGCGACACGCTGCTGCTGCCCGCCGGAGAGCTCAGAGGGCATGGCGTCGGCGCGGTCTCCTAGCCCGACGCGCCTGAGGAGCTTCATCGCGGTCTCCTCGGCCTCCTCACGGCTCACTCCCTTCACCTTCATCGGCGCTAGGGTAATGTTATTCAGGACATTCATGTGCGGGAACAGGTTGAAGCGCTGGAAGACCATGCCGACCTCAGCGCGGATATGGTTGAGGTTGGTCTTCTCGGTAACGGTCTCTCCGGAGATGGTGATCTGCCCGGAGGTCGGGATCTCAAGCCAGTTCACGCAGCGCAGCAGCGTGCTCTTCCCGGAGCCTGAGGGCCCCAGGATTACCACAACCTCGCGGTCCGCGACGTCAAGATCGATGCCCTTCAGGATGTCCTTCTTCCCGAAGGACTTCCAGAGCGCCCTTATTGAAACCTGAATCTTGCGCTTTTCCTGTCCTGCAGGCGCTGCCTCATTGGTGCTCATATCTGCTTGAACCTCTTTTCCAGATAGGCGACGAGCCGGGAGATCGACAGCGTCATGATGAGATAGATAACCGCGACCGTGCCCCAGATCTCAAACGAGGCGTAGGTGGTCGAGATGATGATCTGGCCCTTTCTCGTGAGCTCCTCGAAGCCGATGACGGAGACCAGGGACGAGTCCTTGAGCATCGCGATGAACTCGTTGCCGAGCTGCGGGATGATGCGGCGGAAGGCCTGCGGGAAGATGATGTGGACCATGGTCTGCCTCCAGTTGAGGCCCAGGGACCTGCCGGCCTCCATCTGCCCGTGGTCAATGGACTGAATGCCCGCGCGGAAGATCTCGGCGAGGTAGGCGCCGGAGTTTATCGAGCAGGCGGCGACGGCCGCGGCAAAGGGCTCAATGCGGTGCCCGAATATTACGGGAAGCGCGAAGTAGATGATGAAAATCTGCACGAGAAGCGGAGTGCCGCGGATAAAGTCGACATAGACCTTCGCGGGATAGCGAAGCACGCTCCTCCTGGAGATTTCCATGAAGCCTATGACGGTGCCGATGACAAGGCCGATTGATACGGCAAGCGCGGTGATCTCAACCGTAACCAGCGCGCCCTGCCCCAGGAGCGGCAGCGAGTGCCAGATTACGCCGAAATCAAAATTAAGGTTCAGTGACATATGGGATCCGGAAAAAGAAAAAGGCACGATCGCATTGATCGTGCCCGGGAAAGCTTACTTTGCGGTTGCGCCGTCAGAGAACCACTTGTCGCGGAGCTTGCGGTACTCGCCGTTCTCCCTGATCTTCTTCAGGCCGTCCTGGATGCGGTCGCGGAGGGCCGTGTTGGACTTGTTGACCATGATGCCGAAGCCCTCGGCGTTCTCGCCCAGGCTTACGCCCGGCATCTCGAGGTAGCCGCCGCCCTGGCCGCCGTGCTTGAGGAAGTACTGGTTGGTGGCGTGGTCATTGATGACGCCGGCGCAGCCGCCGGTCCTGAGCTCCATGAATGCGTCAGGAGAGGCGTTGAAGTAGCCGATGTCCTTGGAGATCTTCTCGGCAGCCTCGGCGCCGGTGGTCCCGATCTGGACGCAGAGCCTCTTGTCCTTCAGATCCTCCTTGGTCTTGAGCTTGTCCTTGTCAGCCTCGCGGATGACGACGGAGATGTAGGGGAAATGATAGGGGCCGGCGAAGTCGACCTTCTTCTTCCTCTCCTCGGTGATGTCGAAGCCTGACGCGCCGACGTCAATCTGGTTGGTCATGATCGCAGGAAGAATGCTGTCAAAGGGCATGTTGTGGAACTCGGGCTCGAATCCCTCAACCTTGCCGATGGCGTTCATGATGTCGATGTCATAGCCCTCGATCTTGCCGTCATTGACGTACTCGAAGGGAGGATAGGTGCACTCGCTGCCGACGACGATCTTTTCCGCAGAGGCGGTCTGTACCGCGAAGGGAACGCAGAGAGCTGCCAGCATGGCTGAAATTCTTCTGAGCTTCATGAAAATACCCCCAAGAAAGGAACTTTTTTACTGTAACTGCGTCCGATTATACGACAGCGGAACAGATTTTATAGGATTAAAATCCGAAAACGCGCACCGCAATGATGAAAAGGTACGATAACCATGCAGGAGGCACTGAAACAGAGCGTAAGGCTGATGGGATGGGGACAGGAGAAATCATGAATGGTGCCCAGGGTCGGACTTGAACCGACACGGTATTGCTACCTGAGGATTTTGAATCCTCCGCGTCTACCAATTTCACCACCCGGGCAGTATCGGCACATTATACATGACCGGGGCAAGCCCTGACAACCGCGAATTGCTCCGCTCTGCGGGCCAGGCGACTTGCAGTATGCAAGATGGCCGGGGGCCATTGGAGGATAATCACATTTTTATCTAAAATTGCACCTGCCGGCGGCTGCGGAAGCGCGCTCTTCGCCTGCGGCGTAACTCACGGCATCGGCTACGTCGGAGTAGCACTCGCCTTCGGACTCACCGTCCTCACCATGGCCTACGCCGTCGGCGGGATCTCAGGCGGCCACTTCAACCCGGCCGTAACCCTCGGCCTTGCCGCAGCAGGCAGGTTCAATGATCCGAAGGAAATCGTGAGCTACATCGTCGCCCAGGTCCTGGGCGGCATCCTCGCTGCCTTCTTCCTCTACATCATCGCGACCGGCAAGGCAGGCTTCGACGCTGCCGCAGGCTTCGCCTCCAACGGCTACGGCGAGCACTCCCCGAGCATTACGGCTTCCTCGCCTGCGCGGTAACCGAGATCGTCACGACCTGCATCTTCCTCCTCGTCATCTGCGGCGCGACTGACAAGCTCGCTCCGGCAGGATTCGGCCCTCTCGCCATCGGCCTCTGCCTGACACTCATCCACCTCGTCTCAATCCCGGTAACCAACACCTCCGTAAACCCAGCGTGCTCAACCGCTGTTGCCATCTTCCAGGGCGACTGGGCTCTGGGACAGCTCTGGTTCTTCTGGGTTATGCCCATCATCGGCGCTGTCATCGGCGGCCTCATCTACCGCTATGCGCTGAAGAGCGACAACTGAGAGTCTTACATCCGCCCCTGATCCGGAGCGGAACGGAATAAGAGAAGGCGGGCGCAACGGTGCGCCCGTTTTTTTGTGACTGAGGTAAGCCTGAGGCTGCCGGAGAAGTGCCTGGCACTGAGCCCCGGCGCAGCGGGCTAGCTCCTGAAGCCCCTCCTGAGGAGCCAGATGCCCAGGCAGCCGAATATGAGATCAGGCGAGAGCGTCGCGATTACCGGGTTGAGCCCGTATACCACGGACATCGGCACCGCGAGCGAGGTGGAGAGGTAGAAGGCCATTCCGATTCCGATGCCGAGCAGGAGCCTCACGAAGAGCGTAACCGAGCGCGCCGTGATGAAGCCAGCGAAGCCCGCCAGGAGAATCATGGCGATGACGCCGAAGGGCATGGCGACCTTGCGCCAGAACTCGGACTCGAACTTGGCGCTCTCAATATGGTTCTCGCGGAGATAGGAGATGTAGGCGTAGAGGGAGTACGCGGACATCTCGTCAGGCGCGACGTTGAGCTTCCCGAGCTTCTGCGGCGTTATCACAAGGTCCCAGTCCTCCTTCGGGAGGCGCTCCAGTTTGAAGGAGTCCTTCCCCCAGCTCTGCTTCGTTATGTCAGTCATGTGCCAGACGCCGTCTTCCCAGTGCCCCTGCTTGGCGTGCGAGTAGCTCTCAAGCGTGTTCCCCTTGAGGACAAGGAGATCCGCGTCATACACATCGCCGTTGAGCCCCACCACGGTGAACTGCAGGATCTTCCCGGTCTCGTGGAACCAGATCCTGTTGATTCTTGAGGTCATGCTGGTCTGGCGGAGCGCCGTGTACTTGATGACGTCAGACTCCAGCTCGCACACCGGGACCGCGAGCTCGGAGACGGCGCCCGCGATGATTACCGGGATGATCATGGCCTTGAGCGTCGCGGACACGATCCTGATCTTGGAGAGCCCCGATGACTGGATGATTACGAGCTCCGACGACCTCTGGAGCAGCGCCAGCCCGATGACGCTCGCCGTGAGGGCGATGAAGGGGAGGAACTGCACGAAGTCGCGGGGAAGCTTCAGCGCGCAGACCTCGGCCATGGTCAGCATGGTGTAGGCGCCCTCTCCCACGTTGTGGATCTGATCCGCGCACTTCATCAGGTAGGAAAGCCCGATGACGAAGAAGGTCAGCATGAAGAACCATCTCGTTACGATCCTGAAGATGTAGCGCTCGGTGATGGTGAAGCCGAACAGGATGCCTGCCGCCTGCCTGACGATGCTATTCATCTGAGCCTCCCTTCCCGCCTGCAGGCGTGTCCTTCTCCTTTCCGGCGCCGGACGCTTCGCGCCTCTCTGCACGGGCGTCCCTCCTGCCCCTGAGCATGGCCCTGATGTAGCGCTTGAACGGGACGTTGAAGGCGCTGCCCAGGGCAACGAAGAATACCGCGGGGACGATGAGGAGGCCGGGAGCCGCCGGGATTACCCCGTGCTCGATGCCGGCCCTCACGCCGAGGAGGCAGAAGAAGTAGACAAAGCAGATCGACACCGTTATGAGGTAGCGGCCGGTCCTCCCGGATCTGGGGTTGAACGAGGATATGGGGACGATGATGAACGCCATCAGGGGGATGCTGAGAGGCAGGACGAGCCTCCACTCGAGCTCGGAGACATAGAGGCTCCTGCTCTGCTCATCAGGCTCGAAGAGCTGCCAGGTCGGGACCGCGTAGATCTTGCTCTTGTGCTCCTCGTCCTTGTGCTCGTTCAGCACGGTCCTGAACCTCTGGAACGTGGTGCTGCTGTAGCGGTTCTTCTCGTCCGGGCCGCTGTAGCGCGTGCCGTTGAGGAGCGTAACGTTGATCATGCCGTTCTCGTCGCGGCTGATGTAGCCGTGCTCAGCGACGGTAACGCCGCTCACGAAGCCCTCGATGATCTTCACGTCATGAAGGTTGCTGTAGCCGTCGAGATTCTTAAGGCTCTTCTCCTCCTCAAGCTCCTGCTTCGTGTCCATGCCGCTGACGTAAATGGTCACGGGCTCACGCCCGCTGGTGAAGGTCATGAACTTTCCCGGGGCAAGCATGAAGGAGCCCGGATCCGACTTCACCTGCTCGATGAGGGCAAGCTTCTTACCCTCCGAGGCGGGGGCTAGCCAGACCGAGTTCGCGAGAGCCGCGGCGGCGACGAGCCAGGCAAGCATCTGTATGACGAGCTGCAGCCTCGCCGGGGTGTATCCGGAGGTCTTCATGACGACGAGCTCGTTGTTGGAGCTCAGGCCGCCTATCGCCGACACCACCGCGATGGAGAAGGTGAAGAGCACCAGGTAGGTGGTGAGGAGCGGCAGGGAGAGCAGCACCAGCGACGAGATGAGCTGCGCCGGTACCTCGCCCTTCGCGGCCTGGGAAAGGAACGAGACAAGCGAGTTGCCCGAGACAGCCAGCATGAAGGCAAGAAGAATTCCGAGGAATATCTTCAGGGTTGAGTTGAATATGTATCTGGATAGAATCACTTGTATCGTCCGTTTGATGCCGCCCCGATTATATCAGACCAGAGGACTTTCAATGAGCGTCTGAGGGGAGATTTGCCGGCAGCGAGGCAGACATCCTCGCATACTGCGAAGGACACGCGATTTTGGCGCAGGAGATGCGCAGAGGATACAATATCACTGCTGCCCGCCCGGGCAGGAAACATTGAGGAGAGAATCATGCAGGGGAGCGCTTTTTACGGGGATCTGAGGGACGCGTCATTCAGGATTGCCTTTCCGCTTAACAAGGAGAGCGATGAGTCGGTGCTCTTCGAGTCTGATGTCGGGAGCGACGCGCCTGCCGTAACGCTCGGCGTTCCTGAGTACGTAACCGACACGGCGTGGATTGTCCCGGTCTCGGATGACGCAGAGAAGGCCTCCGCCCTTGACGGCATATCAGGCATCAGCGACCTCGTATCGGCCGCGTTCCTGAACGGGCTCACCCCGAAGAAGGGCGAGATCCGCGTGCTGGTGTCCGGGAAGAAGGGAACCGTGGTGCTCTGCGGCACCGGGAAGGAAGGGGAGCTCGACCAGGAGACTCTCGCAGCGCTCTCCTCCGCGGCAGGAAAGGCGGTCTCGGCAGCCGGAGCGGTGGACATCGTCAATGCCCTGCCCGCAGTTCCCTGCGGGGAGCTCGTCAACGACGAGAGGGTAAGGCTCAGCACCGAGGCCCTCATTGAGGGAAGCTATTTCAGCTCCTCCTGGAAGTCGGCCCCGGAAAAGCGCGACTTCTCCGGGACGATGGTCTACGTTTACCCCGGAGAGGAGAGCAGGGACCTTGCTGACAACTGCCAGGACGGCCTCTCCGGCGGCTTCCACTCCGCAATGGCCGTCATGGCCGCGAGGGATCTTGCATCCGTACCCGGCAATGTCTGCCACCCGGAGTACCTCGCGGACATGGCCCGCTCCCTTGAGGGAGACGGGGTAACCGTCGAGATCCTGGGGCAGAAGGAGCTTGAGGAGCAGGGGATGAACGGCTACCTCGCTGCGGCCGCCGGATCGCCCTACCCTCCCTTTATGGCGGCGGTAAGCTACCGCGGCGCCGGCGACGAGAAGCCGGTGGTCCTTATCGGCAAGGGGCTCTGCTTTGACTCCGGCGGTCTCTCCCTGAAGCCCGCCGCCGGCATGGACGAGATGAAGTTCGACAAGTGCGGCGCCTCCGTAGTGTACGGCGTGATGAAGTCGATCATCGACATGCACCTCCCTCTGAACGTGGTAGGCCTCATGTGCGGCGCAGAGAACATCCCGGGAGGGCTCTGCTACCGCCCGGGCGACATCATCACCATGAAGAACGGGCTCAATGTCGAGGTGGTCAACACTGACGCAGAGGGCAGGATGGTGCTCGCCGACGCGCTCTCCTACGCGGAGAGGTACAATCCGGCCGTAACCATTGACATCGCGACGCTCACCGGCGGCTGCGTCATCGCCCTCGGGCACGAGATGAGCGGCCTCATGACCGATGACGACGGCCTTGCCGAGGCCCTCATCGCCTCAGGCATCAGGACCGGCGACCTGGTCTGGCGCCTCCCGCTCTCCAGGGCCTACGCGAAGCTCCTTAAGGCTGAGACCGGCGACGTGCTGCAGAGCGCCGGGCGCGACGCAAGCCCCGTGACCGCAGCCGAGTTCCTCAAGAACTTCAGGCCGAAGAGCGGCACCTGGGCGCACCTCGACATCGCCGGGACCGGCTGGAACTCCAGGGGGATCAAGGGGCCTACCGGACGCCCCGCCTCGCTCCTCCTCTCCTACCTCATCGATCTCTCGCGCGGCATCATCCGCGACCGCCGCGGCGGCACGGTGCTCGCCTTTGACGCTGAGGGCCCTGCGGACGGGTTCGGCATCGAGGGAGAAGGAGAGGAGTAAGGGAGCTCTGGCACAGGGGAAAGAATTGAGCATCGTGATTTTCATCGGGCTTCCCGAGACGGAGCCCTTCGGCGCCATGACAGAGGAGGGGAGGAGGCTCGCGGGAGCGCTCCTCGCCTCAAGGCTCCTCCCTGGGGATCCCGCGAATGAGGCCCCCTGGAAGGATCAGAGGGGAAGGCCGGGGAGGCTCTTCCGCCCGGATGACAGCCTCTACTTCCTCACCGACTCCCGGGACACCGCGGCGGATCTCGAGGGAAGGCTCTGGCTCACCCCGGGGCGCCTCATCGCGGGCGCGCTCTCCGACACTCCGGAGTCTGCCGCGGCCCCCATCGAGTACGGCTGGCTCCCCCGCCCGAGGGTCCCCCGGAGCGCGGTGTTCGAGTTCGGAGTGGAGCTGCCCCTCCAGAACCTCCGCCCTTTCAGGCTGGTATTCGAGTGCGTCGCGCCTGACAGCTCCTCAAAGGAGAGGTCGAGGAGGCGCTGGAAGGAATTTGCCGCGTCAGGCAATAAGGTCTTCTACCGCGCTTTTGAGGGCGCAAATTGAAAAAAAGCCTTAAAAAGCTTAACATTTCGGCGCCGCGCAATAAGGAAAAGGCGCGGCTTTTTATTTTTTGAGCATCCCGCCTGAATGCGGGACGCGAAGTTGGAAACACTAAGGCGCCGGCCCTGCCGGTTGCTGCCGGGAACATCGATAATGGACAATACTTTCGATTCAAACGCGTCAGAACAGGAAATCTACCGCCGCTGGGAAGAAAGCGGCTGCTTCAAGCCAAACGGCAGAACCGACCGCGGTGCATTCTGCATTGCCCTTCCTCCTCCCAACGTAACCGGTGTCCTCCACATGGGCCATGCCTTCCAGCAGACCATCATGGACATCCTCATCCGCTATCACAGGATGCGCGGCGAGAACACACTCTGGCAGGCAGGAACCGACCATGCCGGCATCGCGACCCAGATGGTCGTCGAGCGCAAGATCGCAGCTGAGGAGCACAAGACCCGCCAGGACTACGGCCGCGAGAAGTTCATCGAGAAGGTCTGGGAGTGGAAGGCGAAGTCAGGCGGCGCCATCACGAAGCAGATGAGGCGCCTCGGCGACTCCGTCGACTGGTCGCGCGAGCGATTCACCATGGACGAGGGCCTCTCCCGCGCCGTAAGGGAGGTGTTCGTCAGGCTCTATGACGAGAACCTCATCTACCGCGGCAAGAGGCTCGTCAACTGGGATCCGAAGCTCCGCACCGCCATCTCCGACCTTGAGGTCGAGAACCGCGAGGTGCAGAGCCACATGTGGCACCTCCGCTATCCCCTGGAGAAGGGCGTAACAACGAAGGACGGCAAGGACTACATCATCGTCGCGACCACCCGTCCGGAGACCATGTTCGGCGATACCGCCGTCGCGGTGAACGCCAAGGATCCGAGGTATGACTACCTCATCGGGAAGAAGGTCATCCTCCCGCTCGTCAACCGTCCCATCCCCATCGTGGGCGACGAGCACGCCGACATGACCAAGGGAACCGGCTGCGTGAAGATCACCCCGGCGCACGACTTCAACGATAACGAGGTCGGGAAGCGCCACTCGCTCCCCATGATCAACGTCCTCACCGAGGACGCCAGGATCGTGGACAAGGCCGAGGTCTACGACATCAACGGCGAGCCCTCTGACGTCTATGACAGCTACATCCCCGAGGAGTTCCGCGGGCTTGACCGCTACAAGGCGCGCGATCTCGTCGTCGAGGAATTTAAGAAGCTGGGGCTCCTCGAGAAGATCGAGGACCACGTCATGATGCAGCCGTACGGTGACAGGGGCGGAGTGCCCATCGAGCCGTACCTCACCAGCCAGTGGTACGTAAGGACGAAGCCCCTCGCCGAGCCTGCAATCAAGGCAGTCGAGGACGGCAGCATCACCTTCGTCCCCAAGCAGTATGAGAACATGTACTTCGCCTGGATGAGGAACATCCAGGACTGGTGCATCTCCCGCCAGCTCTGGTGGGGCCACAGAATCCCCGCCTGGTACGACAATGACGGAAAGGTCTACGTCGGCCGCAGCGAGGAGGAGGTAAGGAGCAAGTACAGCCTCGACAGCGCGGTTGTCCTTAAGCAGGATCAGGACGTCCTCGACACCTGGTTCAGCTCCGCGCTCTGGACCTTCTCGACCCTCGGCTGGCCTGACGACACCCCTGAGCTTAAGACCTTCCATCCGACCGACGTCCTCGTAACCGGCTTTGACATCATCTTCTTCTGGGTTGCCAGGATGATCATGATGACCCTCCACTTCCGCCATGAGGTTCCCTTCAGGACCGTCTACGTTACCGGCCTCATCCGCGATGAGGAAGGCAAGAAGATGTCGAAGTCCAAGGGCAACGTCATCGATCCTCTCAACATGATTGAGGGCATCAGCATCGATCAGCTGGTGAAGAACCGCACCGCCAACATGATGCAGCCGCAGATGGCCGAGAAGGTTGCGAAGCGCACCAGAAAGCAGTTCCCGAACGGCATCGAGGCCTACGGCACCGATGCCCTGCGCTTCACCCTCGCCGCCCTCGCCTCCACCGGCCGCGACATCAACTGGGACATGAAGCGCCTCGAGGGCTACCGCAACTTCTGCAACAAGCTGTGGAACGCGAGCCGCTACGTCCTCATGAACAAGGACAAGGGCAACCCGAAGGCTGAGGGGAACCTTAAGCTCTCCCTCGCTGACCGCTGGATCAGGACCAAGCTCCAGTACGCCATCAGGGACTTCAGGGCAGCCGTTGACTCCTTCCGCTTCGACCAGGCCGCCGGCGTCATCTACGAGTTCCTCTGGAACCAGTTCTGCGACTGGTACCTTGAGCTCACCAAGCCCGTCCTCTGGCACGGAGAGCAGGACGAGAAGGACGCAGCGCTCTCAACCCTGTTCCATGTGCTTGAGACCACGCTCCGCCTCGCTCACCCGATCATTCCGTTCATCACCGAGGAGATCTGGCAGAACATCGCCCCGCTCATCATGGACGTGAAGGAAGGCGACACCATCATGCTGAAGGACTTCCCTGAGTATGACGAGTCGCAGGTTGACGAGAAGGCCCTCAAGGAGCAGGAGTTCCTCAAGTCATTCATCATCGCCGTCAGAAACATCAGGGCCGAGTACAACCTCTCCCCGACCCACAAGCTCTCCGCCCTCCTCATCTCCTCGAACGGCGATGACAGGATCGCGGAGGACAACTTCAGGAACCTCGCGCAGCTCGCCTCCCTTGAGTCGGTAAGCAGCCTCGCGAAGGATGCCGAGAGGCCGTTCGCCGCAAGCCGCCTGCTGAACGCTGACACCGAGGTCCTGGTTCCCCTGAAGGGAGTCGTTGACAAGGATCAGGAGCTCAGGAGAATCGACAAGGAGATCGAGGCCAGGAAGAACGACGTCGCAAGGGGCGAGAAGAAGCTCTCGAACCAGGCGTTCGTCGGCAAGGCTCCTGCAGAGGTCATCGAGAAGGAGCGCCAGAAGCTCGCTGACGCGAAGTCTGAGCTCCTGAAGCTTGAGGCCACCAGGAAGCAGGTAGAGGCGCTCTAGCGCTTTAGCCGCAGGACCCTGACAGGGCGGGCAGAGGCATTGCTTCTGCCCGCCTTTTCTGTCACTTCGCGCTGCTGCGTCTGCATATTGATACCAGGAAAGGCAGAGACGGGACTGCAAAGAGAGCCCAGTCGAAATTTACTGCAAGCTTGCAGCAAATTTCGACTGGAGACTGTCAGAGCGCCTTCTCATCAAGCAGGAAGTCAAAGAGCCCAATGCAGGAAATCCCGAACTCATCCGTATACGGGGCAATGTCGCTCCCCACGATGACGATTTTCCGGAAGGAGTCGCGGATCATCCTGAGAGGCCTCGTCACCAATTCCTTCTCCGCCTCATCAGTGAGAGCGGATGCCAGCTGTATATAGACCCTGTCCGATCCCTTTTCAGCGATGAAGTCCACTTCCCGCTGACAGAAGATCTGCCTGCCGTCCCTGCTCTCCCGGGACTCAACGATGCCCGTATCAACTCTCCAGCCTCTGGCGAGCAGCTCATTGAACACGATGTTCTCCATGACGTGAGGAAAATCCTGCTGCCTGAAGCCCGTCCCGGCACTGAGGAGCCCCGTATCCGGGATGAAGTACTTCCTGTTGTTCCTTGAGTATCTTCTCTCCCTGATGCTGAAGCGGCGTGCCACGCTGAAGAGGAGTGCCTTCTCAAGCGCACCAAGGTAGGAGCGGACAGTATCGTCGCTCACGCTGAGATTCGAACGGTTTTTGAGAGAGGCTGATATCCTGCTGGGGTTCGCTGGTGATCCGACAGAGGAGCAGAGCAGATCCGCGACGCCTTCAAACGCCTGCCGCTTCCTTATATGGCTCCTCTGAGCGATATCGAGGCAGATCATGTCCCAGAGGCGCGCCAGACAATCCCTCTTCTCCAGAGGCGTCCCGAGGCCCATGATCTCCGGCATGCCGCCGAAGGTGCAGTACTCCTTCCAGAGTTCGCTCAATTGCTCATGCCGCCCTTCAGAGAACTCACTGAATGTGAGCGGAAAGACCCTCACCTCATCGCAGCGTCCCCTCAGGAGAGTGCCTGTGCCGCCTGAGATAAACTCAGAGTCTGATCCGGTGATATAGACATCGACATTGTCACGGGCATTAAGGCCGTTCACTGTCCGCTCAAAGCCCGGGACCTTCTGAAGCCCGTCGAGAAACACGTAATAGCGCCCGTCATCCCGGATCCGCTCCCTCAGGCAATGAATCAGCCGCAGAGGATCGGGAAGGTCAGCTCCGGGCTGCAGGTCCTGCCCATCCGGCGATATTGAAACGATGTGATCCTCCGGTACTCCCTGCCCAGTCAGCCAGTCATGATAAAGCTTCCCGAGGAGCCATGACTTGCCGCAGCGCCTGAGGCCGGTGATGATCTTCACCTCGCCGCTGTCCTTTTTCCTGATGAGCTGCCGGAGATACCGGTCCCGCCGTATATACTCTGTCATGAATGAGCCCTGTTATATTAGGAATTTACTGCAAATCTGCAGCAAAATCCTAATTGGAAAGCATGGCTATGTCAAACGCACTGCTCCGGATTTCGCACAGGACAGGCATTATCAGCCTGCATCAAATACCCTGACTTGACTTGCCCAGTCAGGCCCTTTAGACTGACAAATCAAGTCAGTTCAGCTTTCTGCAAAGGGATAATCACATATGGGTGACAGTGACTGCAATAATATAGTCGTATGTACAAATTCAAGATACGCTGAATACATACCACCTTTGTTTAATTCAATATCATTTCACACCCCAAAAAATATTGTTTTTTATGTAGTTTATTCAAGCATTACAGAAAATCAGAAGTTACGCATTAAAAACAACATAAGCATCAACCCCGGAAATACGATTGAATTCATTGAATTTGATACTGAAAACGAACTGAAGAAACTGGAAAAGGACAGGAAATTTGAGCCGTTTGCCGGATCATTTGATGCCTACACGCGGCTGTTTCTGACTGAAATCCTCTACATCCAGCGGCACGTTGAAAGAGTTCTCTATCTCGACATTGATATCGTTGCAAACAAATCACTGGAGCCGGTCTTTGAAAAACTGAAGACCGTAAAGCTGCTGGGAGGAGTTCTGGACAGCGATGCTGACAGCATGACGGACATAACTGAGAACTACATCAACTCCGGAGTGCTTCTGCTTAACTTAAAGGCCCTTCATGAATTCGGATTCATGCAGAAAGCGCTGGATCTGGCTGCAGAACGGGCCGGGGAGCTGGTGTATTTTGATCAGGACATAATCAATATGATTCTGGGCAGCGAGCAGAAAACTCTCTGTGATGTCTCATTCAATACCCAGTCCAACAGCCCTGATGAGATAAAGAAGGGAATCCTGTTTCATTTTACCGGTCCCAGAAAACCCTGGCTGCGGACACTGAGATGGAGAGTGAAAAAATGCACGTGGGTGAAGCACTATATTATGTCGAAGGTCGGAGGCGGCATAATTGCCGAGAGGCTGCTGAACTTTTGCCTTCTGACTCTGAGGCCTTTCCTTAATCTGTTTGTCAGCAGCAGCGCTCCGAAAGACAGGCGTGACAGCTGAACAGGCGGAGCAATTTCATATCCGGTCCGATTCCTGCTGTCTGCAGGGCCGCGGAGCCGCTGCATCTCCGCCGGCAGCCAGCGAGTCCCTATCCGTACATAAAGCACCCCGCCATGCTGGTCCACCCCCCAAAACACGGGGCTTTCGGCATGGCTATCACAGTGGCCCCTGCTCCCTGAATGAGCCCGGCGGCGCTGCTGCCTCAGCACAGCCGCAGGACCGCCGGGGATAATGCGGGGATTTACATCAGAGCCTGATGCCGAACAGTCTGCGCTCCACGACGTGCTCATGACCGTCAGCATCCTTCTCGGTCCTGCACTTTATGGCATCGACTCCGAGGATCCTGTACCAGACCTCATCGGCGCCCACGTCACGCCTGTAATAGAAGAACTTGATGAGGCGGATGACGTACCAGTAGAGCGCCTCAAGCTTCCAGGGAGTCTTCGCAAAATACGAGAACCACAGCCCCTGATACGGCGAGTGGCAGTGATAGCGCCAGGGCTTCCTTACGATGTAGTGGATGATGTTCTTCTCTGACTCGGGTTTGTCGAAGCCCGCGATATAGGATCTGTGGCGCCCGATGGTCTGCACATTCCAGGACTTGTCGAGATAGAGGGTCCGGTCCTTCAGCACGCAGTTGATTACGTCCTGATCCGGGAAATCCAGGTGATCAAGACCGTCGGTATACTCAAAGAGGCTCTCCGTGAGCTCCTTCACCTTCGCGTCTCCGAGGCCGGACTTATTGTCACAGGCACTGATGAAGTTCCCTATCTTCTTCAGAGCACCGTCCTCGTGTGACTCGGCCCTCGCCTCCAGCGCAGCGAACTCCGCAAGTCTCTCGGGATCAGTGATGTACTTCCTCACAAGCTTCGGAAACGCGTTTATTTTTGCGGAGTAGTCCCTGATGTAGGCAGTGAATTCATCCTCAACGCGCTGCTCCCTGAAGGCTTTGAGGTCCATGAGGAGGACTCCGGAGTTGATGTACCGCTCAAGCTTCAGACGCTCGGTATGCTTTTTCGCGTTTCCGTCAGGAACTGCGGCGATGCACATGCCCTTGAGATCAGTGTTATAGAGCTTCTCGATGTCGCCCACGACAAGCGTGTCGCAGTCGATGTAGATGAGGCGCTCTGCTGACGGGATGAATGTTGCGGCGTAGAGCCTGTAGTAAATCGCTGCGGAAAGGTGCTTCTCGGTATCAGGGAACATGTTCCGGAGCTTCTCCGGAAACTCGACAATCTCAACGGAGCACTGGTATTTTCCGGCAAGGCCCGCGAGGATTTTCCTGTTTGCCTCCCTGATGCCTCCGTCAAATATGAAGAAATGCACGAAGGCTTTGGTGTTGAGGAGGAGCGACAGCATGGCCGTATACATGTACTTGCTGTAGCGGTCATCGGATGCAAAACAGACATTTACTTCAGACATTGACGATATCCTGAGAGGAAGTACTGATATGACATGATTTTACCATCAAAGCAGGGAAATCAGTCACCGCAGGCGAAAAAAAGCTCCGCCACGGTGCATCACTCCGTAACAGCGAGGGTGCGGAGCTCACGGAGAAGCGCGAGCTTTCCGCTGTCATCAGCGTGCTCCTTCTCAAGCTCCGCTATTCTCGCGAGGTACGCCCCGCTCTCCGCCTTTATGTGCCTCCGGCAGTAGCCGCGCCACCTCTCAAGCTCCTCCGTGGTGAGGTGCTCCTCAAGGTTCCTCGCGAAGTAGGGCTTTACCATGCGGTTGAGCCGATCGTCCTCAAACACAACGTCAAGCATGGCCCGGGGATCCTTCCTCTCAAGCGAGAGGAAATACCTTTCGAGCTCCTTGTCCTCACGGGGGATGAAGCCGTCATAGAGGCACTCCTCCGCGCTCCTCTTCCTCCCGTCCATGCTGTTGTCCTCTGTGTCCTTCTCCGTGAGCGCCCGGACCGCGAGCTTTGCCTTAGCGATGTCCCTGAGGTATGCGGCGGCGTTCCGCTCAGCCGTGGCCATGCCCAGGTGAAGCTCAGCGGCCCTCTCCTTTGAGAGCAGGCTGATGTCAAAGAGGCACTCGCAGCGGTTCTCATTGAAGAGCACGATATTGAAGTCAGAGAGGAATATGCCCTTGGAGTGCCCTGCCGCCTCATCGAACACCCGGCGCATGCTGAATGACGTGAGCTCCG